>Ga0070741_10001398_pt1 | contig 74139 bp, 65 predicted proteins | sample Coa_R1_4_FD_66440 | JGI IMG/M metagenome (GOLD analysis project Ga0070741, IMG submission 66440) | Surface soil microbial communities from Centralia Pennsylvania, which are recovering from an underground coalmine fire - Coalmine... | ecosystem: Environmental > Terrestrial > Soil > Unclassified ...
AGCACGCTGTAGAGCGAGAAGAAGACCGGAATCTGCAGGAGCACCGGCCAGCAGCCGGCCAGTGGATTGATCTTCTCCTTCTTGTAAAGCTCCATCAGAGCCTGCTGCTGCTTGACCTTGTCGTCCTTGAAGCGCGTCCGGATCTCCGCCATTTGCGGCTGGACCTTCTTCATCGCGCTCATCGACTTGTAGGACTTGTTGGCGAGCGGGAAGAAGATCGCCTTGACCAGCACCGTGACGGCGAGGATGGCGAGGCCGAAGTTCCCGAACAGCCGGAAGAACCAGTCGATCAGGTAGAACATCGGCTTGGTGATGAACCAGAGCTTGCCCCAGTAGATGAGGTTGTCGAAGCGGTCGATGGCGAGCGCGTCACGATAGGTGGCGAGGAGCGCGACCTGCTTGGCGCCGGCAAAGAGATGGGTCGCGGCGGTTGCCGTGCCGCCGGCCGGGACGGCGACGGCATCCTCGCGGAAGTCCGCCTGGTAGCGGAGCGCCGGCGCCTCGAACCGGGCGAAGCTCGCCTCGAAGTTCTTGCCCTTCTCCGGGATCAGCACCGCCGCCCAATACTTGTCGGTGAAGCCGAGCCAGCCGTCGCTGGCCTTGTTGACGACCGGCGGCTTGTCCTTCAGCGAGCTGTAGTTGATCTCCTGCTCGTCGTTGCCGAAGACTCCGATCGGGCCCTCATGCAGGATCCACGTCCCGGCGGTCTTCGGCTCTCCGTCGCGCACGACCCGCGCATAGGGGAAGAGCCGCAGGTCGCCGCTCGTCTTGTTGGCGACGGCGTCGGTGACGGTGAACATGTAGTTGGCGTCGACGGCGATCGTCCGCGTGAAGACGAGGCCGGCGCCGTTATCGTAGGTGAGGGTGACGGGCGTCGCGGTCGTCAGTTTGGCATCCGCCGGCGCGGTCCACCTGGTCTGCGGCCCTGGGAGCGCGAGCGCCGAGCCCGTCGGCGGCAGCCAGCCGAACTCGACGAAATAGCCGTCCGGCCCTTCGCCCGGCGAAAGCAGCGTCACCGGCGGGCTGGCGGGGTCGATCTCCTCGGTGAAGGCGGTCAGGCGGAGGTCGTCGATGCGCCCTCCGACGAGGTTGATCGAACCGGCGAGGCGGTCGCTGGCGATCGGCACGCGCGGCGCGGCGGCGATCGCCCGGTCGCGGGTCAGCGTCGTCGCGGGCGCACTGGCAGGCGTCCCGGCGGGAGCGGCGGCGGTGCCGGGGGTGGTCGCGGCGGTGGGCGCCCCGGCATTGGGATTGTTCTGCGCCTGGAGCGCCGCCTCCTGCTGCGCCTTTTCGATCTGCGGGCCGGCGATGAAGTACTGCCAGCCGATCAGGACAAGGACCGAAAGGACGATGGCGATGATGAGGTTGCGATTATCCATGAGTTCCAGGCCCTTTCGGCGGCCGGCTTTCGCGGCCCGCCAGTGCGTCAAATCCGCTCCTTAGATCGGCGGCCAGGCGCTCAAAGGGAAGAGTGAGCGCAGCCCGGCGGCCGATCAGCACGTAGTCATGCCCTGCCGGAATGCCGGTGGCGAGGCGAACCGCTTCCCGGAGCCGCCGGCGGATGCGGTTGCGCACGACGGCGTTTCCGACCTTCTTCGTCACCGTGAAGCCGAAGCGCGTCGTCGCGGCTCCCGGCGCCTTCAGCGCCTGCAGCACGAAGCCCGGCCGCGACACGCGTTCGCCTCCGGCCACAGCAAGGAACTCGGCGCGTTTCCTCAGCCTGTCCATGAAGAATTGAAAGCAGGCCGGCGCCGCATGGCGGCCTGCCGGTGATCAGGCGCTGAGCTTCTTGCGCCCGCGCGCGCGTCGGGCGGCGACCACTCCGCGCCCTCCGGCGGTGGCCATGCGGGCACGGAAACCGTGACGGCGCTTGCGGACGAGCTTGCTCGGTTGATAGGTGCGTTTCATTGTTACTGTCGTCTCCGCCGGTACGACTTCGACGAGCGCCGCAGCGCGACCGGGCTGTTGCGAAGTTGGCCGGGCTTATAATGGAGAAGGCAGAATCAAGTCAACGAGACGGGCCGCGGCGCTTCCGGCGCGCTGTGACGGTGTTCACCCTTCGTCCGCCACGCAAAGGTCTAGCATGAGGGACGCAGGCGAAGCGCGGGATGGCTGAAGTACTTACCCCGGACATTTGCGTCATCGGCGGCGGCCCGGCCGGCCAGCGCCTCGCCGTGACCGCGGCAAATAGCGGCGTGCCGGTGGTGCTCATCGAAAAGGGCCGGCTGGGCGGGGCCGACCTCGCGCATGGCTCCGTCCCGTCGAAGGCGCTCATCGCCGCTGCCGGGCTCTACGACACGCTCCGGCGCGGGCCGGCAATGGGGGTGAGCGGCGCCCCGCTTCAGGTCAATTTTGCGAGGCTCCGCGAGCATGTACTCGCCGCCGCAGCAAGCGTCGAACCGGCATTCTCCGCCGCCCGGCTTGCCGCGCTGGGCATCCGCGTGATTCCCGGCGAGGCAAAGTTCGTCGACCGCCGCGCGGTCGTGGCGGATGGCATTGTCATCCGCGCCCGGCGCTTCGTTCTGGCGACCGGCGCGGTTCCGTCCCTGCCGGCGATCCCCGGTCTTGCCGGCGTCGAGCCGATGACGCTCGACGATGCCTTCGACCTGACCCGTAAGCCGGCACACCTCCTCCTCCTCGGCGCCGGTCCGCACGCGCTGGAACTGGCGCAGGCCTATAACCGGCTGGGCGTCGACACGACCGTCATCGGCGGAGAGGCGCCGCTCGCCGACGAGGATCCCGAACTCGCCGCGATCGTGCTCGGCCGGCTCGCCGCGGAGGGCGTGCGCTTCCGCACCGGCAAGCCGGTTTCCGGCGTCGCCAGGCGGCGGGGCGGCATCCGCGTCACCCTTGCCGGCGAGGAGGAAGCGGTCGACGGCTCGCACCTCCTCCTCGCCATGGGGCGGGCGCCGAACATCGCGGGGCTGAGGCTCGAAGCGGCCGGCATCGCCTTCGACCCCGACGGCGTGGTCGTCGACCGGCTGTGCCGGACGACCAACCGCCGGGTCTATGCCATCGGCGACGTCGTTGCCGGACCCGCATCGGTCGCGCGGGCCGAACACCAGATCGACCGCATTCTGCTCGCCATCCTTTACCGGCTGCCCTTCCGCGAATATGCCGGGCGCGTGCCGCAGGCGATGTTCACCGACCCGGGTCTGGCGCGGATCGGCCTCTCCGAGGCGGAGGCAAATCGCATAGACCGGAGCGTTCGCGTGTTCCGCTATCCGGTGTTGGCCGGCGAGGCCTCGGCGGGGGAGCGGCTGTCGGAAGGGATGATCAAGGTCGTGACCAGCCGCCGCGGCCGCGTCCTCGGCGCCGCCATCGTCGCCCGGAACGCCGCCGAGCTGATCGTGCCGTGGTCGCTGGCGGTGCGCGAGCGCATGCACATCCGGGCGATCGCCGGAATGCCGGTCCCCCATCCGTCGCATTCGGAGATTTCGCGCCGGGTCGCCGAGGCCTATGACGGGCCGGGAATGGCGCCGCTCTGGCGGCGGCGCCTCATCGCCTTCCTGCGGAGGTTCGGCTAGGCATGGACACGACGCCGACCCCCGAGGCCGAGACCGTCCCGTCGCGCCTGCAGGCGAGGCCGGCCCGCCGTGTCCGCGTCGGCCTGTCGTGGAAGCTCCTTCTCCTCACCGTCCTCTTCGTGATGGTGAGCGAAGTGCTGATCTACGTTCCCTCGATCGCCAATTTCCGGCTGAGCTGGCTCGCCGACCGCCTGACCATGGCGGACGCGGCGGTGGTGGTGCTCGACGGGGCCGGACGCGAGGAGGTCCCGCAGCACATCCAGGACCAGCTTCTCGCCTCGGTCGGCGCGACCGCGATCGCCATCCGCAACGGCGAGACCAGCCGGCTCATCGCCTCGGTCGACATGCCGCCCGACGTCGACATGACCGCCGACCTGCGCATGATGGCGCCGATCCGCGACATCGTCGACGCTTTCGCGACGCTCTCGGCGACCACCCACCACACGCTGCGCGTCATCGGAAAGTCGCATAGCGGCTCGGTCATCGAGCTGGTCATCGGCGACGCGGCGCTGCGTGCCGCGATGCTCGGCTACTCGGTGAACATTCTCTGGCTGGCGGCGCTGGTCTCGCTGATCACCGGCGCGCTCCTCTACTTCACCCTCAACCGCATCTTCGTCGGGCCGCTCCGCCGGCTGACGCAGAACATGGTGTCGTTTTCCGAGGCGCCGGAGGACGCGAGCCGCATCATCCGGCCGAGCCTTCGCGGCGACGAGATCGGCCTCGCCGAGGAGCGGCTGGCGGCCATGCAGACCGAGCTTGCCGGCACGCTCCGCGACCAGCGCCATCTCGCCGACCTCGGCCTCGCCGTCTCCAAGGTCAACCACGACCTCCGCAACATGCTCGCCTCGGCGCAGCTCTTCTCCGACCGGATCGGCAGCCTGCCCGACCCGAGCGTGCAGCGTTTCGCGCCCAAGCTCATCGCCGCGCTCGATCGCGCCATCGCCTACACCCAGACGACGCTCGCCTACGGCCGGGCGCGCGAATTGCCGCCGTCCCGGCGGCTGGTCGCGCTCGACCGGCTGGTCGAGGACGTCGCCGACGCGCTCGGCCTCGACGGCCACCCGGCGATCGCCTTCGACAACGCGGTGCCGAAGGGGCTCGAGATCGACGCCGACCCCGACCAGCTCTTCCGGGTTCTCCTCAACCTCTGCCGCAACGCCATGCAGGCCCTGGAAGGCGGCGAACCGAACCCGGCGATCGTCCGCCGCCTGTCGGTGACCGGGAAACGCGACAATGGCAGCGTCTCGATCCGCGTCGCCGATACCGGCCCCGGCGTTCCGGAGAAGGCCCGCGCCCACCTGTTCCAGGCCTTCCAGGGCGGCGCCCGCCCCGGCGGCACCGGACTAGGCCTCGCCATTGCCGCGGAGATCGTCCGCGCCCATGGCGGCACCATCGCGCTCCTTGAGACGCGGGGCGCCGGCGCGACCTTCGAGATCGTCATCCCGGACCGTCCGGGCAGGAACGGGCGGAACGGCGGCTGAGCGGGCGCCTGGCAGGTCCGCGGCCCGCCGCCCGAGCCCGGCCTTGCAATCACGGGACGCCTTCTTTAGCTATGGCGCCGCTCGCCGGGGCCGTTGCCCTGCCGCGACAGGCGCCCGTAGCTCAGCTGGATAGAGCATCAGACTACGAATCTGAGGGTCGGGAGTTCGAATCTCTCCGGGCGCGCCATAAAATCAATAACTTAGGTGATTGCGCCGTTGGTGTTTGGCACCGATTTGGCACCGAAATACACACTCCGATGGTCCGGCGAGAGGGTTGCTTCTGTCCTGGGAGAGCTTCGAACACGGTGGGCAGGAGAGCGGGTCGAGCGTTTCTCAGCGATCACGCTCGTCGATTTCCAACTGATACAGGCGTGCAACTCGCGTGAGCTGCTCCTCCCATTCAAAGAAATGCAGCTTGCCCTCTGAGTATTTTTTGATGGGTCTTCTTCGCTGCATATTCTTATAGAGGAGCGGAAGTTTCCTTCCGCCCGAGAGCGGCAAATCTCTTCCGGCCAAGACCGGAAGTTTTCTTCCGGTCTGGAGTTGCCCGAAAGCCGACTGGCTTTAGGTTGAGTTCGTAGACGTTGGTCTTACCGAGTCCTCGTTGTCGGATCACCAGAAGACCGTGCGCTTCAAGCGATTTGAGGTTGGTGCGAACGCTGCGTTCGGACAGGCCAAGGTCTTGGGCGAGTCGTTCCTGACCGGGGAAACAGAGATCATTCTGCCACGCGTAACTGAGCAGCATAGCGAAGGCGATCTTGTCGCCTGAACTGAGCTTCGTCGACTTAAGGAGAAAGTTCGGGACCTGCGTGAAGCCCATCGCGGTCGCCGCGTCAGCGCCGCGCAGGATGATGTTTTGATCTCGGATGATGTCGCTGAGCCGGCGAGCGGGCTGGAAGTCCATGCTTCAATTATACCTGCCGTCATTGGGCGCAGACGCTTGGGTGTGGAGAAGTCGTTAGAGCCGGGCCGTCTGACCGTTCGTCTGGTCGTCGTCGTGTCGCTCGGATGATCCCAACAGCGGCGATAGCATGCGCTGCAATCCCCCAATGAGATGGTTGGTCTCTCGCGCACGCTCAGTCAAATCCTTGATCTGCCCATCCTTCACGCTGACCTGCCCGCGGAGGAACTCATTCTCGCTTTCGAGGCGCGAGACATAACGATCACTGTCGCGACGTGTCGCGACATACGGCGACTGGTCGTCGCCAGTCGATCCTTGTCGTGGCCCTTCCGTATCGATCGGATCGCTCTCTTTAATGGGTATTTCATGGATGGGCTTGTCGTGACTTGTCACGACCTGTCGCGAAACGTCGCGACTGGTCGCCGGTTCCTGCGGCTGCAAATTTGCTGATCCTTCGTCGACGCCGGTCGTCGCTGCTTGTCGATCTTTGTCGTGACCCGTCGGTGGCGTCACCTCGTCGATGTAAGCGACGTGCCGATCTACGGACTCCGCAGTGATCAACCATTTCTCTCCGAATGGAGTTTCGATGAGCCGACCGTCGAGGTGACCTTTTGCGCAATAGCGCTGAATACTTCGGGGAGTACGCGGATGCCCGGCGCGAGCGTATCGCTCAAGCGCCTCATCGATTGAGAGGGTGAAGATGCTGTCGGTGGTCGTCGCTTGCTGCCGTCCCTGGTCGTCGCCTGTCGGTTGATGTCGAGCCTCATGATCCATATCTCGATAATAACCGGCCAAGGAAAAGTGGGCAGGCGAGTTATCCCCACGTCGTTAGGCTCACAACCCGAAGGTCATAGGTTCAATTCCTATGCCTGAAACCAGATTAAGCCACAGAACCTGATGGCTTAGACGTACCGCGTTCAACGCCGCGATACATTCGCAAAAACGGCAAGCCCTTGGGTTCGTCCGCATGTCGCGCCACCTGTTCCCAGTTCCAGGCCGGGCGATGGTCACGCGTTCAACGGAGGGCGGGTACATGCGTCTGTGTGACGGCCATCCGATCGTGACATTTCGTGATAACAATGCTTTTGCCACTAGGGAACTTAGGGAAGCGGCACGAGTGGCGAGGAGGCGTGGCAACCGAATGAATGACACCCCGAAGAGGGCGAAGAACGGGGCGCCGGGCAGCCGAGCGGCGCGCGGGCCCGCACGGGCGGAATTGGTTTGGGACGGAAAGTATGACGCCGCTGGCCGGCGCGTCGCCCCGCTGCGAGTAACGCTGCCGTTCCAGACCGTCGAAGCCGTCAACGAGTCGGCCCAGGATCGCCAGCGCAACCTGTTCGCGCCGGGCTTTCGGGAGGAAGAATGGCGCAACCGTCTGATCTGGGGCGACAAGAAATACGTCCTGCCATCACTGCTCGGCGAATTCGCTGGGAAAGTGAACTTGATCTACATCGATCCGCCATTCGACACCGGTGCGGATTTCTCCTTCACCGCCAGCGTGCCGGGCGACCCCGAAACGGAAGGCGACGAATCATTCACGTTCACAAAACAGCCGAGCATCATTGAGCAGAAGGCATACCGCGACACCTGGGGGCGGGGGCTGGAATCGTATCTGCAATGGTTCTATGAGACCGTCGTCCTACTTCAGGAATTGCTAGACGAGAATGGTAGTATATGCGTTCACTGCGATTGGCACGCCAACTACGGCATACGAGCGATAATGAACGAGGTTTTTGGAGAGAATGGATATTTCAAGAACGAAATCATTTGGTGGTATTACAATAAGATGCAAGGAAATGTGGGTCGTTTTGCGTCGAATCACGACAACATTTTCTGGTACTCAAAATCAAGAAAGCCCTTCTTTGAGCCACAGCGCGAAGATCGCGAGGAGGTAAAGCGACAGCAAAAACGCGTGTGGGACGCTGAGACACAGAGTCTTAAGCAAGCGCGCGATGACGAAGGAAATCTTGTCTACTACGACGAAACAAAGAGGATAATCGACGACGTATGGCGGATTCCCTATCTGATGCCCGCGGACCGCACGGAGAACATCGGTTACGAAACACAAAAGCCAATCGAACTTGTGGGTCGGTTGGTGGATGCGCTCGCTCCTCCAGGAAGCTTGGTGCTAGACGCTTTTTGCGGATCAGGGACGACTCTCGTGGCTGCTGCTGGAAGGCGGGTCAGGCGGGAGAATGGCAAGCGGGTCGAGTATCTTGTGGAGCCACGTCGCTGGATCGGATGCGATCTTGGTCGCTTTGCGATTCACACCACACGTAAGCGGCTGCTTTCGGTTCCCAATGTCCCACCATTCATCGTGCAGAACCTCGGGAAATATGAACGCCAGCTATGGGCGGGCGCCGAGTTCGGTGGGGGGAACGGCGGGGAGGCAGCGGCACGTCAGCGCGCCTATGTCGAGTTCATTTTGAAGCTGGCGAATGCGACTCCGATCCACGGCTACACGTGGCTGCAAGGGCTCAAGGGCGGCCGCATGCTTCATGTCGGCGCCGTCGACGCTCCAGTGAGTGTCGGCGATGTGACTCAGATCGCGGCCGAGTTCAAGCGCGCAATCGGCACCGGTAAAGACGCGCCCAAGACCAACGGCGTCGATGTGCTCGGTTGGGATTTTGCCTTTGAACTGAACGAGGTCGCCAAGCAACAGGCTGCCGCGGCGAATATCCAGATGCGGTTCCAGCGCATTCCGCGCGACGTGATGGACAAGCGCGCGGTCGAGCAAGGCGACATCCATTTCTTCGAATTGGCGGCGCTCTCGGTCGATGTGAAGACGAACAAGCGCAACGTCTTCCTGAAGCTCAAGGACTTTGTCATCCCGCCCGATGACGTGCCAGAGGAAGCGCGCAAGGCGGTCAAGCACTGGTCGCAGTGGATCGATTATTGGGCGGTCGATTGGGACAACAAGGGCGACACCTTCCACAACGAGTGGCAGACCTATCGCACCCGCAAGGACATGTCTCTCCAGTTGGAGATCACGAACACCTACCAGGAGCCCGGCGAACATACGATCGTCGTCAAGGTCATCGACATCCTCGGCAACGACACCACCAAGACCGTCAAAGTGAAGGTGGCGTAGCGATGGCCCGGCGACGCAAGCAGAGCGATGAGCATCAACTGGGCCTGCTTGAGGCGCGCGTGTCCACCGCGCCGCTGGTGCCCGGCATCCGCGAAAAGGTCAAAACGTGGCGCGAGGACGGCTACAAGGGCATCAGCGACACCACGCGCGTCCTGCTGAACTACTGGTTCTACACAGATCATCGGCTGCCGAACGGCCGCAAGTTCGCCTATCACTATTTCCAGCGCGAATCCGTCGAGACGCTGATCTATCTCTACGAGGTCGCCAAGGTGCGGCGGCACAAGGGCCTGGTCGAGACCTTCGCCACCCGCAGCGATCTGCGCCTGCTGCAATATGACGACTTCGCGCGCTACGCCGTGAAGATGGCGACCGGCAGCGGCAAGACCAAGGTCATGTCGCTGGCGATTGCATGGCAGTTCTTCAATGCCGTGGCGGAGGCGCGGGACGACTTTGCGAAAACCTTCCTCCTGATCGCGCCCAACGTGATCGTGTTCGAACGCCTGCGAACGGATTTCGAAGGAGGTCGAATCTTCCGCACCGATCCGATCGTGCCGCCGGAAATGGAAATCTTCTGGCGCGACTTCCAGTGCTACATGCGGGGCGAAGGCGAGCGGGCAAGCTCGCTTGGCGCGCTCTATCTGACGAACGTGCAGCAATTCTACGAGGGCCAGAACGGCGGAAACGATGAGCCGGAGGAGCTGACCGCGGTTCTGGGGCCGAAGCCTCCGAAGCAGGCCTCCGGCATCGAGGATTTCGGGAAGCGCATCGCCGACCGCGGCGGGCCTGTGGTCGTGCTCAACGACGAGGCCCACCATACGCACGACGAGGAAAGCGAGTGGAACAAGGTCATCCGCGACCTGCACGCGGAGGTCTCTGGTGGGCTGGCCGCCCAGCTCGATTTCACGGCCACGCCGCGCCACAGCAAGGGGCAGCTCTTCTCGTGGACCGTCTACGACTACCCGCTCAAGCAGGCGATCATCGACAATGTCGTGAAGCGCCCACTCAAGGGGATCGCCCAGGGCATCACGGAGCAGCGGTCCGACGTAGCGAGCACGCGCTATCAAGCTTATTTGGCCGCGGGCTTTGAACGGTGGAAGGAGTACCGGGAGCAGCTCGCACCGCTCGGCAAGAAGCCGGTGCTGTTCGTGATGATGAACGACACGACGGAAGCCGACGATGTGGGCGATTGGCTGCGGAAGAAATATCCCTCCGAGTTCGGCGGCGAAAAGCTGCTGATCATCCACACCGACCGATCTGGCGAGGTGTCCAAGAAGGATCTCGACCTCGCGCGAAAGGCCTCGCGCGAGGTCGATGACGAGAAGAGCCCGATCAACTGCATCGTCAGCGTGATGATGCTGCGCGAGGGCTGGGACGTGCAAAGCGTTACGGTAATCGTTGGCCTCAGACCCTATACTTCTAAGGCCAACATCCTACCCGAGCAGACCGTGGGGCGCGGACTGCGCCTGATGTTTCGCGGGCAGACCGGCTACATCGAACGTGTGGACGTGATCGGCAACAAAACCTTCATCGAATTTGTCGAGCAGCTCGAACGCGAAGAGGATATCCAACTCGACACCTTCAAGATCGGCGAGAGGGTGACAATCCTCACTATCGCGCCCGATCCGAAGAAGGCGGACAAGGACATCGCTATCCCGGTGCTCAGTCCGATCCTCACCCGCAAGAAGTCTCTGGCAGAGGAAATTGCCGAGCTCGACGTTAGCGCGTTCGTCTGTCCCGTTCTCCCGCGCAAGCAGGATGACGCCGCGGCGCAGACGTTCCGTTACGAAGGCTACGACATCATCACGCTGCAAAAGCTCGTCGAGCGCGATTACAGCATCCCAGAGCCGCAAACGGCCGAGGAGGTGATCGGCTATTACGCGCGTCGCATCGCCCAGGACGTGAAACTGCCGTCGCAGTTCTCGGCATTGGCGCCGAAGGTGAGAGAATTTCTTGAGACCAAGGCTTTCGGTGGGCCGGTCATGTTGAACGAGCCGGCGATGATCAAAGCGATCGGCAGCAACGTGGCGCAATACGTGACGGTGAAAACATTCGTCGAAGCGCTGCGAAAGATGGTCATTGCGGAGTTGGAGCCGCAGCTTCTGCACGCCGGCAGGCCGCTATCCGAAACGCCTCCGTTCCCATGGTCGCGCGCCACCCTCGCGGCCGACAAGTGCATTTTCAACCTCGTTCCTTGCGATAATGAGTTCGAGAAGGAGTTCGCGCAGTTCCTGCAAAAGGCGCCCGATGTGCAGCGCTTTGCGAAGCTGCCTGAGCAATTCGGGTTCGCGATCGAGTACACCGACAGCGCCGGCAACCTACGATACTACGAGCCGGATTTTGTCGTGCTGACAGGCGGTGGCATTCACTACATCGTCGAGACGAAAGGTCTTGAAGATACCAATGTCGTCAACAAGGATCGCGCGGGGCAATTGTGGTGCGAGAACACGAGCCGCCTTGCCGGAAAGCCGTGGGCCTATTTGAAGGTCTTGCAGAGCGCCTACAAGCAGCTTCAACCGAATCGGTTTGAGGATTTGTTCGTGCTGGAGCCGAGCAAGCTCATCTAGCGGCAACTATGCGGGCATTGGCGCAGTAGGCCGCGCACTAGGATGGGAATTACTTTCAATGAAGCGCTCTATCCTGCCGATCAGGTGATCAAAGTTTTTTAGTTCGCATTCCCAAACTATGGGGTCCACCCAAGTTCTCTTGAGCTCCCTCACATGCCTTCTATCGCGCTTGCGGTTGGCGGCCCCTGAGTCCGAAGGCGTTCAGGACGAGACGATGTTTGGAGGAGGCTCAACCAAAACCGCTTCAGAAAACCACCTAAGCGTGCAAAGATGCACAGGCTCCCGTGTGCCAGCCGTCAAGCGCCGAAGGAGCTATTCATCGAACTTCCGTTATGGCGGAAACGCAGCTCGGGGGGCGCTCGCCATGAAAATACATTCGGTCTCTATTGCCAATTTCCGGGGCATTTCCTCGGCGACGCTAGCTCTTCCCGATCATGCCGTGCTGATAGGTGACAACAACACCGGAAAGTCATCCATCCTGGAAGCCATCGACCTCGTCCTTGGTCCTGATCGATTGAGCCGGCGTCCGCCAGTGGATGAGCACGACTTCTACCAGGGCAAATATCTTGCCTCTGCTGCCACCGCAGCTGAGGAGCCCGCTGCCCCACCGACAATAAAAGTAGAGGTCGTGATTACGGCACTGTCGGCAGAGCAGCAAACACGCTTTGGCGACTACCTTGAATGGTTGAAGACGAGTACGGGCGCGTTCTATGAGACTCCCGATCCCGCCGGTGTTGACGCCGCCGACATCCGGCCGGCGCTGCGCGTGACCTTCGTCGGAGCCTACGAGCCGGAGGAAGACGACTTTGAAGGCGCGACTTACTTTAGTCGAAGCCTGGACGAGGCCGACACGCCGACGCCGTTCTCAAAGAAAGACAAGCAACATTGCGGCTTTCTCTACCTGCGTTCCCTGCGGACCGGGTCGCGCGCTCTGAGCCTTGAGCACGGAAGCCTCCTCGACATTATCCTTCGGTTGAAAGAAATCCGTCCGGAGATGTGGGAGGACACCCTCACAACGTTAGCGGAATTTGATGTCGCGAGCGATCCTGCCGTTGGCCTTTCCGGCATTCTTGAGAGCATTAATACCGCGCTCAAGAAATACGTTCCGCATGAGTGGGGCGCGAGGCCGCACCTCAAAGTGTCGAGCCTCACCCGGGAGCACCTACGCAAGGTCATTACCGCCTTCATCGCGACCGGAGAGGGCGAACACGCCGCCCCTTACTATCGGCAGGGAACCGGTACGATCAACATGCTGGTTCTGGCGATGCTGTCGCAGATAGCCGAGGACAAGCAGAACGTTATCTTCGCGATGGAAGAGCCAGAAACCGCCATTCCGCCCTACGCGCAGAAGCGGATCGTTCATGAACTACGGAAGCTCTCCGCACAGGCGATCTTCACCTCGCATTCCCCGTATGTGCTGGAAGAGTTTGGTCTGGATGAGACGGTCATCCTGTCACGGTCCAACGATGGGACGCTCACCCAAGCGGCGATCGCACTGCCGGACAGCGTGAAGCACAAGCGGTACCGGCAAGAGTTCCGCACGCGCTTTTGTGAGGGGCTTCTCGCGCGCCGCGTTCTCATCGCGGAAGGCGCCACCGAGGCTTCATCCATTCCTGTCGTAGCCCGTCGCCTCTCGGAGCTTAACCCCTCGACCTACAGCTCTGTTGAGGCGCTCGGCATTTGCGTCATCGACGCCGGCAGCGACACTCAGGTTGGCGATCTCGCCGCGCTCTACCGCAGCCTAGGCAAGCGAACTTTCGGCCTTTGCGACAAGCAGTCCGACGAAGCGAAAGCGGCGATGGAGGCGCACCTTGAGCACCTCTTCATGCATGACGAGAAGGGGATCGAGGATCTCGTCCTCAAGAATGCGCCGCTCGCCGCCGTGCAGCGCTTCGCCGCGGCGCTCGACTGGCCTCCACATCTCCTTGCAAAATATCCCGACCCCAACGCTCAAGCCGTCGACGCCGTCCAGGGATACTTCGCCTGGTCGAAGGGAAACTGGGGAATTGCGGATTTCCTCGCCCAATGCAGCGAGAATGAGATTCCGGCGTGGCTGCGTGCCGTCTGCGTGAAGTTGAAAGAGCTGTGTCAGCCGGCACCGGCGCCGGCTGGCGCCGCAGCCATTGCGCCGCCGGCCGCGGCGGGCGTCGGGTTAGCGTGAACAATGGTTGACCTCACCGAAGCCCAGAAGGATGTCCTTCGGACCGAAGGCCATCAGCTTGTCACCGGCGGTCCCGGATCGGGCAAGACCACCGTATCAATTCTTAAGGCGGCGAAGATCGCGCGCGAGGCCCTTCGCCCCGGTCAACACGTCCTTTTCCTCAGCTTCGCGCGTGCCACCGTCTCACGTGTTCTGGAGGCCATTGAGGAAGAGAGCGACATCACGCGGGAAGACAGGAAACGCATCGAGGTCGACACCTATCACTCGTTTTTCTGGCGTATCTTGAAGACCCACGGCTATCTCATCGGCTTGCCGCGGCGGATGACAATTCTCACGCCGCCTAGCGAGGCGATCGCGCTCGCTTCCCTACGAAGCGGGTACAAAGCAGCGGCGAAGCTGTCAGACGAGGAGAAGGCCGAAAAGCGCCAGCGCGAAGCGGACGAGCGCGCGCGCCTTGCCAATGAGGAAGGAAGGGTCTCGTTCGATTTATTCGCTGATCGCGTGGCGACCCTGTTACACGGGTCGCAGCGGGTGCGAGCGCTCGTTTCGATGATGTTTCCTTACATCATCCTCGACGAGTTTCAGGATACGAGCTCCGACCAATGGCGTGTGGTGCAGGCTCTTGGGATGGGCAGCACGCTTCTCGCCCTCGCGGACCCGGAACAAAGCATCTTCGAGTTTATCGGAGCTGATCCGGAGCGGCTCAATCACTTCAAGGCCGCGTTCAATCCGACCGTCCACGATCTTGCCGACGAGAACCATCGAAGCAACGGTACGGAGATCGCGCTCTTCGGGAACGACATCCTCACCGGCAATTTCACGCAGCGTGCGTACGAAGGGATTGCGTTGAAGAAATTTGAGTCGAACCCCAATCAGGCCTTTGCGACGCTCGTGACCCAGGTTCTACAGGCGCGCAAGCGCGTGATCGAAAAGCGAAAGCGCGCCTGGTCGCTCGCGGTCCTTGTTCCGACGAAGCGGATGACCCGTTTCGTGTCCGACGTGATGCGGCAGCCATTCGGCGAGCTCCCGGCAATCGCTCACACGGCTGCGGTGGATATGGAAGGTCCGATCCTCGCGGCACAGATCGTTGCGCTTCTGCTTCAACAGCGTCGTGGGGACGCCGCCTTGGAGGAACTCGCGGGCCTCCTCGGCGGCTACTTCCATGGCCGTCGCGGTGCCGCTCCGACAAAGAGCGATATCGCCGAGGCGGCGCGGATCAGCGCAGCGATGGAGAAGTGGAAGGAGCGGTCACGCGACGGCCGCCCCGTTCCTGCAAACAGCATCCTGCGCGCGACCGCCGAGGTCCAAGCGGCCTCCGCCGCCCTCGCGCTCTCCGGCGACCCTGACAAAGATTGGGTCGCGGTGCGCGCCACGCTCGAAGGCGGAGCATGCATGCGACTGCAGGATGTCGGGGCCGAGGTCCGCAACGTCCGCCTCCTTGAGCGAGGTACCCAGCTCCGGCAGGGGCTGGCCCAGGACTGGCGTGACTTTGGAAGCTATCGCAACGCGCTCGCCGTCACGCAGCAAGCCTTTGTCCAGGAGCATTTAGCAACGGCGCACAAGCCTGAAACGGGCGTCGTAGTGATGAACATGCACAAGGCCAAAGGAAAGCAGTTCGACGAGGTGATCATCTTCGAGGGCTGGCCCAAGCGCGTTGGCCGGGAGATCAAGGCTAACCCCGACCGGATCGTCAGTTGGAACCGGCGGAACGGAGCCATGACGCAGGAGCGGCAGAATTTCCGTGTGAGCGTCACCCGCGCCAAGCTCCAGACGACGATACTGACGCCCGGCGATGATGTCTGCGTGCTTTTGACCCGAGGGTGAGGACGGGAGAAATCTCGGCCACGGACGCCGCGACCCCGAGGAGGGGTTGGGGGAGGAGGCGCGTCGGCGGTTCCCGCCGCTAAGAGCCACAACAAGGGCAGCGGAATGCTTGGCATCTACATCCTCAACATGAAGGATGCGAACAGCCGGACCGTGCCGGGAAGAAACCGCGGTTGCCGGAGAGACGCCGAGTTCCTAAACCCTTTCGTCCTCCCGGCTGGAGATAGGTGAGCGGTTGCAGACCAGTCCCGTGAGTTTTAGCCGCAGCCGGCGGTGTCCACGCAAGTGGAAGCCCTGTCGCAAGAGGGGAGGGGGCTTCGGGGTCAGTAGAGCTCGACAAGATCGATCTTCTCGTCCATCAGAGCGGCGAGCATTTCGAGCTGCGGGGAGGCGGTCTCGGTGAGGAAGGCGACGACGTGTCGATACCCGCCTCGTGTGCGGTGAGCACCACCCCCGCCAGGCCGTGCAATTCAGGCCGACAAGCGCCCCTTTTTGCTCATTTGAAAGACTAAGAAGGAACCGACTAAAGCCGACAAAGAGACAAAAAACACAAACCAGATCCCAATCAGGCCGGTGCGCACCAGCGTAATCGAACCCTTAGTCCAAAGCCTGAACTCATCGAATGCCACACCAGCGAGCGCCGAATAACCGAGATCAGGACAAGTATCAGTGTAGACTCTCGCCGCATCTGATGTGCAAGAATATCCAACAACAATGTATCGTTTTGCCGCGGGAACGTAAATTGTAAAAGAAATAAATACGACGATGTAGGCAAGAATGGTAACAAAACATGCAACAAAAAGTATAATGACATTTCTACTAACTTTCCGTCGGCTGCTGCCCGATAATGTCTGAAAAACTAAAATTAGAGTTAGCAGCTGAAATATCGCGGTGATGACGTCGAGACCTTTTGGCCAAGGAGGAATGATTGACAAAAAAGAGGCAATAAACGGCAATGCCACGCTTCCTCCGGCCACCCAAATCGCCAGATTGCTATATTCCTTTAGAACGGCCTTGAAATCATCCAAGCCAGTCACTTACAAGCTCTTCCTGAATCAGACAGTGTTACTGTTTGTATCTCATCTTCGTGCTCTCCGTCGAAGACTAGTTCCGTTTGGTCACAGTTATCGTGACCATCAGGCCAGACGGCCCGGTAGTAGTATGTGCCCTCTGGGATTTCCGAGTCGTCGCTGACCGAAATCCAGTCGTTACAGCTATCTGATAAAGGTGCAATACCGGATGCGCCACAAAGATCGTAGGAAAATGCCTGAATGATTCTGATTGACGCTCCAGGTGGTCTGCTCACAATTTTTACGCCACCGATAAAGTCGCCGCCACAATAAATGTCTATGTCTCCACCGCGGGGATTTGGAAGGGTTTTGTGTCCGTGATCGCGGTACCTGGCAAGGTCGTCAACTAAAAGTCTTTCATTCGGCAAATCGGAGTTGAACAGCGTATGCAATTCTCCATAGTTGCCAGTTCTCTTTAGACCGACCATTTCGCTTAGCCTATCTGCCACGAGTCTGTTTAAATCGTTGCGCCAGATAGAGGTCGGGTAGCCAGCTTTGCTCAGGGCAGCAGCAACGCGTACGTCGTATGAGACAAGCTCACCGAAGTCGACCAAGAATGGGTCACCGGTCGGCAAAGCATAACTGCACGTTCGTAGCATCATCGACAAATTGTCGTCGCCGGGGTCTGTATTGAAAGAACTATCATTGGCTAAGGCTGCTATGCGAAAGGCTTCGGTTGGATTGGAGAGGACCTTGGCCGTTAGTGTGTTTTCGCCAACCCAACTCTGTGCAAGATCACGATCGCTAGGTGGCTCCGGAAGAGTTGATTGTGAAAGGGTAAAGATTAGCGTCTCCGGGACGTACCCAGTGATGTCGCAATCGGAGCCTCGTTGAGGCCGTTTTCCTGTGAGCGTGATCGACAAACCATCAACAGAGACGCTTCCAGAGACCGCATAGTCAATCGCGCCGCATCTTGAAGAGAAGAGGCGTGTCGTTCCAGAGTATAAGTTGCCGATCTTCGTGCCGTGAAACAGAACGGTGCCCGGCGGGACTGGTAGGCCTGACTTCGGGGTGACATAGGTAAATGTGCGATCGGAGCTTTGCGCCGACAAGCGCACAACGGAACCATTGTGCATCCAAATGCTGTCGGCCACAGCCGCGGAAGGGCCTACGCTGAAAGCAATTCCGATTAGAAGAGCCAAGTGTGATTTCATTGCACAACCGGACCCACTATCGGTAGACTTGCATACTCATACTGCGTGCGCAACTGGCGCGCGCAAGAATTGTCACGACGAATGTAAAGAAGCGCCTGAGACCGTCCGAGGGGCACGTCGATTCTGCCGGAGTTTTCACGTTGCCGCATGGCAAGGGAAATGGCCCCGCCGCGGATGCGACGGGGCCGGAAGGTTCAGAATAGCAGGACGCTTTCGCAGTGCTTCTCGTCCATCAGGGCTGCCAGCATTTCGAGCTGCTGGGCGGAAACGGTCTCGGTGAGGAAGGCGACGACGTTGTCGATGCCTGCCTCGTGTGCGGTGAGCACCTGGAGCGGATCGCGGACCAGATGCAATTCGCCGGCGGCGACGCGATGCGCGTTAAAGATGGCCGCGCCTGGATCGAAGCCGTTCGGAAAGATCAACGCCGGACTTTCGTCGCTGACCGTTCGGCCGCAATAAGCGAGCAGGTTGCCCTGACGATCGTGGACGGGGATCGCCAGGCGGCCGCGCATGATCCCGCGCGGCGCATACCCCGCGCCGAAGGCCGCCGCGGTTGCCGGAGAGACGCCGAGTTCCTGAACCCTTTCGTGCTCCGGCTGGAGATAGGTGAGCGGTTGCAGACCAGTCGCCGCCTTCCCGCCGGTGGGCTGGGGGGAATTGTCGCGCTGAACTGTCCGGTTCACCGACTCGGTTCCCGAAGAGAAAGCCTGAGCGATTTCCGCGCCGGCCTCGCGCAAGGGAATCCCTTTCACCTTGGCGACCAAGGTGATCATGTCACCGCCCTTGCACGGCCCGAAGCAGAAGAACAGGCCTTTCGATGGAGTGACGACGAATTCACGATCGCTGCTCCCGTGATGGATCGGGCAGCGTCCTCGCAACTGGTCGCCGTGCCTACTTAGTCTCAATCCAAGATACTGGACGACTTGTTCTATACTTATGCTCGATTTGAGTTGTTGAAAGTCGACATAAGAAGACATGTGGATACCTCTAAGAAGAACTTCTGAACTAAAGTATACTTGATCCAGAAGATCAGCTCGGAGGTGAAGCGATGGCAGTACAGGCAAGACAGCAGACCAAGCAGCGTGTCGAGGACGAACGCCAACCGGTATTCGTCGTCAGGGCACCGGATTCGACCAAGCGCGGCCGGTGGGTGACCCTCGGCTATGCGTGGTCGCTGCGGAACGGCGAAGGATATTCGGTGAAACTCAATTCGATCCCGGTCGGAGCATGGGACGGAGCACTGGTGCTCCTGCCGCCGTTCCAGAACGGCGAGGAGCCGATCGACGATCTAGCCTCGCGCGCTTCTGCCGACCCGTAGAGATGAGGGCCGCTTTATGCGGCCCTCAATTGTTGCACGAGGTCGAATGGCGGATAGCCGGCGCGGAGCCATGGCTCGGCGAGGATCGAGTCATCCGGTTTGATGGTGCGTTCCACGGAGGCCAGATCGGGGAGGGTCTTGAAGAGCAGGTAGCTCGCGCCCTTGCCGTTCGTGAGCGCAAGAACCAGGCGGAGCATGTTCTCCATATGCGCGCGGTTCACCGTGACGATTGGCACCAGCATGTTGGGCATTGCGAGCCGGTGCTTGTAGAGCTCGGTCGCCACCATCTCACGGTAGGCGAGAATCTTGCGCAGGATTGACGAGCGTTCGAGATCGAACGTGTTGAGCGGCTCGGTGTGCCGGTCGATTTCCAAACCAGGAAAGAACAATCCGCGGCGCTGACCGCTGGCACGGATGTGTTCAATGGCGAAGGGTCGACCATCCGGCTTCAGGTCGAAGACGTGACGGCCGGCGCCATGGGCAATGGAAAGCGGAAAGGCGAACGGGTTGGCAGCGGCCCGGGTCGCGGCCGGCGCGCCGGCGAGGAGTTCGTCCCACGGTACGAACCGGAGCGCCGGACCGGTCCGGCAGCCCAGTTCGAGCGATGCCATGACCAAACAGACCATCACTTCGTGCGCGAAGTTGTTGCTGCCGCCGACGCGCGGACCGCTGCGAACGCCGAGTTCGGCGAGACAGTCGGTGGCACGGCGATCGAGCTCATAAATCGCGGGGCGGTAGCGGGCGTTCATTGCCTGCCATTGCCGGGCCGGACGATTGAGGAAGCCCTCGTGGAAGAGATCGCCGAGCCGCTGCTTGAAGCGGATCGAATTGCCACCAACGAAGGCGTGAATGAAATTGGAGGGGAGATAGCGGTAACGATCGAGGAGTCGAAAGATCGCGATGTCGCGCGGGCTGATGACAATCGTCCGGGCGAGACTGTGGCGACGGATACGCGAACGGCGTTGGATGGGTTGTTGGGCAGGCTCCATGCGGGTGAGATGACGAAGCGGCACGCCGCTGACAACGTCACGGATGAGAAGGGAAGGGCGGCGGCGAGCGACAGCGCTTCGCTATGTTCAGTCTAGCATCCCGATCAAATATTTGTCGGACGCATGTCCACGGCTTCCGGATCACGCCGGCGCGGTGGGGGATCGGGCATCGAACCTGCCGCGGGCGAATGGGAATCGACTAGCGCGTCAGGATCGACGCCGTAGCGTTCGCGATTGCGCTCCAGCAGCCAACGATGGCTGGCGGCCGACATGACCGCCGCATCCTCGACTGCGCCGAACGGCACCCTGATCCGAACCGCCGTGTCGGTGAGGTTGCGGACGTAGCAGGCGAACTCCGTCGACGATGCTTGCTTTCGGGTCGCCGCGATGAAGTCAGGAGAGGTGCGCATATCGGGTGCTAGTTGCCGAGCGTCATGATCGGAGACACCGCCGGCCATTTTGATCGACGTGTTGGCAGCCACCGCGGAGCGCAATGTCGGGCTGAGTTGATCCATGTGCTGGTGGGCAAAGAGAACACCAAGGCGGAACTTGCGCGCCTGTGCCAACAGCCGTTCCAATGTTGCGTCGAAGTATTCGGCGGCCTCGTCGATGATCAGATAGGCCGGCGGTCGTTGCGATTCCGGAACGGCGACGCGCTCGAAGGCCGCATTAAGCGTGAGGGCGATCATGTAGCGGCCGAACAAGGCTGAGGCATCATTCTTCAGCAGCGCCTTAGAGGTGTTGATCAGGATAACCTTCCGCTCCTGCAAGGCGGTAAACATGTCGAGCTTGTTGGCGGGGCTGGCGAACATGCGTTCGAAGGCCGGCACCTGGAGGACGGTATAGAGACGCCGCGCGATCTGCTGGCGGGTTTCGCCGAAGGCGGTCCGGTTGAAGAACTGGTTGTCGAAGAAGGCGCGGGCGGTCGGGTCAAGCTTGTCGATGTGCTCGCGGAAGCGGGACGCGTCCGGCGTCTCCATCAACTCGCGGAAAGTGTGAATGGTGGCGCCGGGGATGGAGAGCATCAGGCGGGTGATGTAGGCGAAGGCGGTGCCTTGCTTGGCGGTGAGATCGCTCGCCAGCGCACCAAAGACATAGTTGAACAATTCGATGATGCCGGCTTCGACCTGCTCGCGAACGGAGCGTGAATAGCCGCGCAGGCGGTCGTTCCTTACGTCGAACATGTTGAGGGCAGGAGAGTACTCGTCCTCCGGATCGATGAGGATCAGTCGGTCGCTGTCTTCGAAGAGAGCGAGGCGTTGCAGCTTGCGCAGCATGTCGCCCTGGCTGTCGATGACGATGAGCGCCGGTGGATCGTTGGCTTTAAGGTCGCCGAGGATGATGTGCTGGAGCGTTTGGGTCTTCCCGTGGCCTGAGCCGGCTACGAGATGCCAGTGTTCCATGCGCGCGCGTTGCGGGATGGAGAAGGGGAGCTCCGTCCCAAAGACCTCGCGGAAGGGCGTGTAGCGGAGATAGCCGTCGATGATCTCGTCGGTTGAGCCGTCATAGTCGCTGGCAAGCCGGATCTTCGACGGCTGGGCGGTCTCGCGCGTGAGCCCGGACATGACCAGCAGGTTCTCGTCGAGCTGGCGCCTGAATTGTTGGAAGAGACCGCATTGCTTCAGGCGGTCGCTGTAGTAAGGGCGAACCATTGCCTCGATCATGTCGCCGACATTGCGGCCGACTTCGGCTAAGGGGACGGTGAATTGTGGCGTATCGGAGCCGTCCGGCTGGGCGGCTCGCGCCATCGGCGGCAGATGATCGACGAACGCGATCAGGCTTTGGCCAATCGCCTCGCGCGCCCGCTCGACGATGTCGGGCTCGCTGAGCTTCTGGAGATGTTCCGCGATGCGGTCGTGATAGCGGGCGTGTTCTCGGAGATCGGCGCGCGTCGGTGGGGGAGCGGGAAGGGCGTCGGCCGTCAGTCCCTCGGCCTCGTACACCAGCTCGGCGAGCACCAGCACGGCGATGAGAACGCTTCCGCTGGGTGGTCCGTTCTCGAAGGAATCGGCGATGTCCCGGAAGAGATTGTCCGAGAAGGTCGTCGAGTCGGGGCAGTCGATCTGGCGTGCCAGTTGCTGTGCGCGTTCATGCAGATCGATGCTTTTCTGAAGCGCGAGCCGGGTGAGGCGCGCCGGCGACCGCAGCCAGGCCCGGTAGACATGAACGGCAAGAACGATCGCGGCGCCAGCCAGAAAGAACGGACTGACAAGGACGATGAGAAAGAGAAAAAGGCCGTAGGCAAAATAGAAGCCGACGACCTTGTCGAGCAGGCTGGCGTCGCGGTCTGACACCCGACGTTTCTCGATCAGAACTCCCACACCTCGTTGCGACCGTCGAAGGTCAGGGCGACATCGAGGAAGCGCTTGGCGTTCTTGCACGCCTCCATAATCGCTTCCTCGGCGTCGAGCAGCTCCGGCATCTCCTGGCATTCGATGCGCTGGCCGCCGATCAGACTATCGATCGTGCAACGGAGCGAGAGGGCGGCCATGCCTGCCCGCATCGCCGCCTTTGCCAGGCCGGTCCAGCTCCGCTCAGACAACGCTTCCTGCGTCGCCGCGGCATGCTTCTGGGCCGTGTCACTGTTGTAAACGGTCAGTTTGCCGAGCTTGTAGCGCCGGATCAGCGCCTGTTCCTCCTCGGTCGGAAGAATTTGGGCGTCGAGCGAAAAGACGACCTTGCTCGACAGCATTCCGGCATCACGCTGAGAACGACGCAACGAGAGCTTCATTGGACACTCCCATGTCGCTGATTCGCGCATAGGTAGTGTCTTGACATGACGCGCAGTCCGTCAAGTCGCTGCGTAACACGCGTCATGAAGTAGGCTCGCAATGGGGAAGGAAAGTGGCTCAACAGAGCCGTATTTAAGCGTCGCACAATATCTGTTTCGCGACAACAGGGACTAAAGCAATCTCAAATCGTGAGTCCTCCATCCACGATGAGCGAACTTCCATTGAACTGACCAGTCGGATCCTCAACTAAAAACACGGCAGCCCGGGCCACATCGTGCGCAGACAACAAATGTCTAGACGGGATCTCATTAATGATCTTCGACTTGTACATCTGCGGCGTGACCGCGGTTTGGTCGGCGCGAACAGTAATGATCTCGTCCAATAGCGGTGAATCTATCGGGCCAGGCAGTACTTCACTTGCCGCGATACCTGACGGGCCATATTCTAATGCAATCGTTTTAGTCAAACCTGAAAGCGCGTGTTTGGACGAAGTATAGGGGCCATTCCTGCTCGACCCACGAATGCTATAAATTGAACCGATATTGACTATTCTTCCGAAATTCCGACCAATCATCGCCGGCAAGGCCCAATTCAATATCCTTAGCGGGCCGAAGAAATTTATCTCAAACGTTCGTCTCAAATCCGCAGGGGTTACCTCGTGAACGAGTTTGCGACTAACGTTTATTCCGGCGCTGTTTATGATAGCCTCCGGCGGAATCCGGCCGTCATCCAAGCGTATGTCACAAAGATCGAGGTAAATCGGAGTAGCTCCCGTCCGTTCTGCCAGTTCGCGAGCCCGCCGGTCGCCCGAAAAAAAGGTAAAGGTGACATCGTGACCCCTGTGAGCGAGCTCTTCCACAATCTTGCTTCCTACTGCTCCTGATCCCCCTACGACGAGAATACGCAGCATCACAGTACCCACGCCTACTTGATGACTTCACGCTGGAAGCCGGGGCGATTCGGTGAGACCTGGTCGTCGCCAAACAATTCCTCGATCGAAATCGCTTCCTGGGCGCCCGGCAAGGTAAAGACGACGCGGTGAGTCCAGCAACGCTCGAAAAAATTTATGAAGCGATCAACTTCAATATTGTCGAACAAAAACACCCCCCTGACGTCATCCTTCGTATTCGTCTGACTCTTGTAGACAAATCGGCTGCCGTAGACCCCAAAGTCGCGGGTGTCCGCCGGCAAAGGAAAGTCTCGCATTACGCGAGCATAATCCGCTCGACGTATAATTCGATAATCAAAATTCGCAGTCGACCGATGAAACCGCAAAAGACGCTGAGTTCTAGCATCCTGTAACTGATCTTCTGCGTCCAGAACAACCAGCCGCTTAACTTCTCTAATACGCCCATTAGCAACCATGCTTGCGACGGCGCCGAAAAAATGACTCGCATGAACGTCAAACAGAAACTCGTTGTCTGTCAAAAAGTGCACTGCCCGCACTATATCATCCATCCGCCCAGAGAACGGAGAAAGCATCATCGAGGTTGTGTCAGCATTCTGACTAACCTGAATAATCCCTCGAAGCGCAGCGTCCGTCAAAGATCTGTTTAGCTCATCGATCTTCTGCTCGAAGTAGCTTTGAGCCAGCACGTTGTCGGCCGAAATGTCAAAATAGTGCTTCCTGACATTGGATAGCGCGGCATCACCGTCATTCTTGATTTCCCATAACTTCCGTTGTTCCACTGCGGTCGAAGTCAGCGTGTTCAGCTGGGTGGCGATTTGAACAACGGAGGCAACAACAAATGTCAGAATGCCCAAAAACACCTGATCAATCGGTGCGATCTTCCCCTCCCACACGTAGGACGCCGCCAACGGAAGACCAATCGAGAGAAAGACCGTCAATGCCACTCTAGTGATGATTTCCACAGGGGTCTTCACCAAGCAGCTCCAGTCAAGAGTCAGCGCTATGGCGTGGCCGAGCTAGTCGCACTGAAGTATATTCCTCGTAGAAAGTGCCGACAGCGTCGGGCAATTCCTCACGCAATAGGAAATAGTGATCGAAGGCGGTTTTGATACACTCGTCGTCTCCATAACTCCATATACCTCCTTGAGGGGTAATTTTGGTTACCTCCGAGAGGAATTTGGCTATTCGCGGACCATTATTGCGAGCTTGGAGAAGACTGAGAAACAAAGTGCTATCGACCCCATGGTAGTCCCTCACTAGTTCGCTCAGAAACAGGTACTCTGACGAAAAGCGATTCAGTTCAAATAGGTTTAGTGGGGCGCTTTGAAAATATGAGTCGAGTTCCGAAATCTTCTTAAATTTGCCGCGATGTAGAAGAAGCCGATCTATAAAGACTCCATCCGTCTTGAGTGAGCCGGCAACACGCTGAAAGAAGCGGTCCATAGAGGAGCGCGGAATATTGCCTGCCGTGAGGTCTGAAGCGATGATCGCAAAAGTGTGTCTGTAGTCGACCAAGCTATCGAGCCAATCGCCACCGACGAAATGTTCGGAGTTCCGGAAGCATCTCTGGGCCGTCGCTATGTCGAAAAAGACGGGGCTGCGGTCAAATACATAGACCTCTTCAAAGAGAGTTTGGGCGAATACGTCTCGTATTTCTGGCGTAGAGCCCAGGACGGCGACAGGATGTTCCTTTGGAACGTGCTTCACCAAGGACCATAACGTGCGGAGATACTCCTTGGTGGGGCGATTTGGAGGCAGTACAAGTCCCCAGTCATTGAAAGCGCCCCAGTCCGTGTTGCTCACGACGGCACGTCGTCAAGTGTGGACGATCGAGGCTTCGATCCAGACCTCTTTACCAAAGGCGGGTTCGTCGAACAGCTTCAGTCTCTCAATCGAGACCAAATAAAACCGCGATTGAAACGTACGGAGGAAGGTATCGGTGTCGGGCGCAGCGGCCTTGAACGACGGGAAGCGTTCCCCGTACACGAGAAGTGCGGCCTGTTCACTCTCATTCCTCGATCGCGTTACGTGACCAAAGAGCTGTAAACCCGATAGCTCTGCGCCGGAAACTTGGTGAGAATCAAACACCGCAACCGCAACGTCGCATGGGTTCTCCCAAGCGGAAGCATGCACGGTTGAGGGAGGGGTAAGAATGACCAGGCGCAGGTCACGATCGAAGGCAAAGAAGCACGTATTAATATGCGGCTTCCCTCCAGCGAGCACCGTTGCCACGCTGCAAAGCTGCGTGCGGTTCAAGAGGCCCATCACGCTCTTCAGAACACGGTCTGGGCTGACCACCTGCGAATCCAACCGAAGGGCGATTGTCATGTCAGTTGCCTTCATCTGGAGCGTACAGCATCATAGCACGACCAAAGATTGTGCGGAAGTCTACTCATTTGTTGACCAGAGTTATCCGGAGAGGAACCGATGTACTCGGGGACAGCTTGGACGAAAATAGTCCATTTCACGACCGAGGACGGATTAAAGCTGTCGGGTATGTACCTACCGCCGTCGGGTCTCGATACGACTATCATTCACGTTCACGGCAAATGCGGTACATTTTACGAAAACAACTTTCTGCACGCAATGCTTGATGCCGCGCGGCAGCTCGGATTGGGTTTCCTCGCGTTTAACAACAGAGGCGCCGGCTGCATCACCGAAGGATACAGAAACGGATCCCTGGTCTACATTGGCGGTTCACTTGAGAGGTTCGAGGACTGCCTCCTCGACCTCCTTGCAGCGAAGACCTTCGCTCTATCAGACGCCGGCAAAGTCATATTGCAGGGCCATAGCTATGGGTGCGACAAGGTATTGTATTTTTCGCAGCATATGGGCGATCAGGAAGCTTATCTCCTGATTTCGCCCGCCAATAGTCGGCGAATATTTGAGAACTACGCTGGGCAATCTGCGTCTGGGGCGACCCCAGACGCGCGCAAGCCAGAGATCGGAGAAAGTCAGTTTCAACTCATGCCAGAGTTAAGTTATGGTGTTAGCGAGGGCAAGGTTAGATATGCGATACCTATCAGCCTCCTTTCGTATAGGGCGCTTCTGAAAGGCCCGGGGCTTCGGCTATTGGACCTCGCGAGCCTTAAGAATAGTCATATCCGCACGGTGAAACGTCTAGGCTGTTATATCGGTGCGATGGACGAGCTTAATAAGTCTGACAGTGAGGACCTCCAAAAGTCCGTGAGACTCTATTGCGACAAGGCATGGTTTTATCTGGACCCAAACGGAACGCATCACATCGGGCCTCATGCTCGCTCAGTAGTAGATGCACTTTATCGCTGGGCCGTCGGTTGATGATATTGGCGAAACGAGCTGTGAGGTATTTCCATGGCGGCCTTAAGTGAGTCGGGCAAGCTAATCAGGCTGCCTTGGTTGGCGGAAAGAGGGCACAGAGTTATCATGTGTCCCGTAGATGATGCGCTTATTTTTGGACCAAGGGGTGGGCTTGAGAGCATAGAGAGGAGCGTGCGCTCTATAGCCGAAGGAGGACCCGACGGAATACTCACTTTCAGCGGAAACATTTCGGCGATGCCAGAAGTCTTCTCACGTATTCCTGGAATAGCGAACTTATCCGCCAGTACGACCAGATCGCAGCACTCGCGGAAAGTACAAATTCATTCGGTTGAGCACGCTATTAGCGTCGGAGCTGCAGCATGCGCGTTCCACATTAACCTTCTGTCTCGCTGGGCCGGCGATATGATAAGTCAAGCGTCACACATAATTGCCGATGGGAGACGTTTCGGGCTGCCGGTACTTGGCATTGTCTATCCTCGTGGGGAGAAGGCGGGCTCGGACGAGGATTATGAGCCAAGGATTGGTGATGATCCGAAATATTTTACTGACTGCGTCGCGCAATGTGCCGCTTTGGCGAGTGGGCTTGGGTTTGATATTATAAAGACCAAATTCACGGGCACGGCGCAGAGTTTTCGTTCGGTCACTGAGGCGGCCGCAGGAATTCCAGTTCTGATTGCTGGCGGGCCGCTCACAGAAACCGAGGCCGTCATGGGCATGGCTAGGGAGGCTATCAAGGGCGGAGCCACAGGCGTCAGCTTCGGGCGGAACGTCTTTGGGCGCGAGAATCCTGCTGAGTTCATTAGGCAACTACGGACCGAGTTGTCGAAATGCTGACTAGGAGACTCGGAGGTCCTGGGATTCGTAGACAAATGAGTTGATTGTGAAAGGCCTGCAGAGGTTGGCCGTCCACAAGTGAAAGCGTCCGTTGCTTGAAGGTTAGCCCCGCGATGGGTTTGACGTCGATACATCCAGTTGGCCCCTACCTAGTTCGCTAATCGCGCAGCGCTTCGGATCGCCATGGTGTTGCGGCATCGGTTAACTATCCGGCCCATTGCAGCTGGGTATTTCTTGAACCCAAGCGGAGGCATGGAAAGCAGAACGGACCGTTCGTTGCGGCGCGTGTAAGCTGCGTATGGAGAGGTGCTGGTCAGGTCGGATGGTTTAGCGGCAAGCTCTCTCGCTAGAAATTCCGCATCTTCGATTCCGATTTGAAACGCAACGATTGTTCCCGTTGTTCCGACCAGAGCGGCACGGAGGCCGCTATCCAGCTGATCTAGATATTGATGGGCAAGCGTTAGCGAGACCCCGAATTTCCGGATGCCCGAGAGCATATCGTTGAACGTTGCAGCTCCGAACAAGTGGAACTCGTCGAGCGCGAAGTGGAACGGTCTTCGGTTCTTCCGACGGATCGCAGCCAAGTGAAAGCACACAATCAGTAATGCGCCGAGTAGCCGACTCTTCCCTACGCCAAGGTCGCCTTGGGCAAGATTGGCGACGAACACTTTTCCATTCGCGAGAATATCGTCGATGTCGAACCCGCTCTTCGGCTGGCCGACGATGTTGCGAAGCCGGAAGTCCATCAGGAACTGTCCGACCTTGTTCAGCGTCGAGAGGCTGCGTTCGCGCTGTTCCCTATCTGGCATAAGGGCGAAGTCTCGTTCCCAGAATCCACGAATGCCGACATCCTTGACGTGGCGCAACACCCAAGCGCGGAAGGCCGCGTCGGTCAGCATGCGGTTAATGTCGGCAAGCGTCGTCCGGGGCGTTTCCAGAAGCGCGCCGCAGGTCGCCTCCAGGAACATCTGAAGCTGGGGCCCCCAACTGTCGGGCCAGATGCTGTGGAGCGCGTCGACGATCGTTGAGACGACGAGCGGTCGGCGATCAGGGTGGACGTTTGCCAGCGGGTTGAAGCCGATCGGATAGTCGATGTCCGCAGGGTTGAAGTAGATCACGTCGTTGCGGCGCCATGGCGGGATGTAGTTGAGAATCTCCTCGGCCAGGTCGCCGTGCGGATCGAACAGCGCGCAGCCGTTGCCGGCTCGGATGTCCTGAATGATCGAGTTGGCGAGGAATGTCGACTTGCCCATGCCGGTCTTGCCGATCACCCAGAGATGTCGCAGGCGCTGTTCGTCGGAGATGCAAAAGGCCGGCGACGTGAATCGCCGTTTGCGGGAACTGTAGCGACGGTATGTGCCAAGTGCGTGCATCAAGGACAGCACCACGCGCGCTCGTGGCCTCATGCTGTGGAAGGATCGCGGGCCGCGGGGCGCTGTCGTCGGCGCAGGAATGTCACTGCGTCGTGCTCGGACAGAACTGTCCTTGTCTATTGTACCGCCACCAGTCCGTCGGTGGCGCGGAGCGCCACGACTTCAATCGCTTTCCCCGAGACGGTGCTGTGGTGACAATCCAGCGCCGACGACGTGGGCTAATGGCTTGTCCGGCAAGCGAGTGGCCTTTCCGAGGCCACGAGCGCATAAAGGCAAGACAAAAGCGATTGAAGTCGTGGCGTGAAGCCCGACGGACTGGTGGCGGAATGTGTTGCAGTGAAGCGCCATATGCGCTTCCGGACGTTGTCGGCGCACGCATATACAGTAGGTGCGTCTGTATATGCGTGAATGAAGGGTCGCCTGCGATGGCCTCGCGTCGACGGTTTCGCCGGGTTGGTTCGCGTGCATGATATCGGCGATATGATACAATGGCCGCCATGACATCAAAGCTAAAAGAACTGGTCGAGCGGGCGGAGGCGTGGCCCGAGTCCGCGCAAGCGGAGTTGGTTGAGCTCGGGCTCGAAATCGAAGCCGAGCAACAAGGCGTCTATCACGCGAGCGCGGATGAGCTTGCCGCGATCGATCAGGCGCTCGCGGAACTGGACCGTGGTGAGGGAGTGTCCCAGGCGGATGCGGAGGCGATCTTCGCCAAGCTCCGTCGGGCATGAGGATCGAGTTCGCGCCGCGGTCGATCACCGATCGGCGTGAGATCATTGCCTACTACCTTCATGCCGCTGGACCGAGCGTCGCAGCATCGTTCGACGAGCGCCTCGCTCAAATCATCGACCGACTGCGTCACTCCCCGGAGACGGGTCCGCGCGTGAGCGGTCGGCCGACCGTGCGGGTGCTGCTCCTACGTCGTTTTCCTTTCAAGACTTTCTATCAAGTGAGCGGCGACGTCGTTCGCATTCTTCATATCCGTCACACTGCTCGTCGGCCGTGGTCCGGTTGATGCTCAAACGCGCTTAACGAAGAGGGCTCCGGCTTGGACACCGGAGCCCCACCCTTTTAAGAAGGAGTCGTCGCTACAGCGAGCCGACGTGCAGCTCGCTCGGCTATCCACCCTTCCACTTCTTCGGCCAACCACGCGACGCGGCACTGCCCGAGCTGTACCCGTTTGGGAAAGGCTCCGGCTCGTTCCAGCCGCGCAATGTGCACGAAGCTGTATGGGATGCCATAGACCGACTTCAGCTCTTTCTTGCAGACCAGTTTCTGTGTCATCGGACACTCCCTCGAAAGGGAGCATCGCGATGCTCGCCAGGAACCAGCTAGCGGGCGACGAATCGTATCATGAGCGCACAAGGGATGCGAGTTTGCCATCCCACGCCGCTACCGCCGCGCGCATCTCGCTCATGTAGCTGTGGCGATTGTAGACCTGCGCTATCGGCGAGAGCGCTCCCCCACTCACGTGATTGAGGAGCTTCTCGACGACGACTTGAGGAACGGCTAGCGACGCCATTCCGGTGCTGAACGTACGACGCAGATCATGAAGGGTCCAAGGACCGACCCCTTCAAGCATCGCATCGAAGCGTCTTTTCGCCTTTGGCCATCCGTTGAAGGTGCTCGTCGGCCTGTCGTGGACGTGCTCGCGGCTCGCCGGGAACAGGTATTCGCTCTGCTCGGGAATTGCCTTCAGAAGGTCGGCGACCCCTTGACTAAACGGGAACGTGTGTTGCCGACGGTTCTTAGTGAGTGTCGCCGGCAGCGTGATCGTGCGATCGACCATGTCGATGTAGGTCCAGCGAAGCGCGGCGATCTCACCACGGCGCTGCCCGGTGAGAACGAGCAACATCACAATGAGACCGAATGGGAATCCGACGCGCGACGCGTTGAGTAGGATCTCCTTGATCTCGCTGTCGGTGAGTGCCCGTTCGCGACCACCGCGCGTCTTCGGCATCTCCAGAGTCGCGCAAGGGTCGTTCTGAATGTGACCACGTCGCAGAAGCCAACGAAACAGCATCTTGATCACGACCAGCGCATGGCGCGCTTCGGAGGGCGTGTCGTTGAGGCGGTCGATCTTCTTCGCGATGTCGGTCGTGCTGATGCTGCCGACTTGTTTTCGCTCAAACGGAAAGTGCTTGGTGAGCAGCCGGCGATATTCCGCGTGCGTGCTCGCGCGGGCTCGCGATTCGACATTTGCGAGAAAGAGCCGCTTGGCTTCGTCGAAGCTGATGCTCTTCGGCAGAAATCGACCCAAGGCGATTTCGCCGAGGGTCTTCTTTGCTTGCAGTCGTGCGGCTTGCAGAGACACGAGCGGGTAGCGACCGATTTTGTGCCGCTGTCCGCTGCCGACGAGGACAATGAACGTCTTGGCGCCGCCCTGTGACACTCTCAGGCCCAAGCCCTTCGTGTTGGTATCCCAGTAGGTCGTCGTGCCACGCGCCGGGGCAGGGAGACGACGAATGGCGATGTCCGTCAGCGCAAAGTTTGGCACCGATTTGGCACCTCCATGGGGCGTGTTGTGGGGTACAGCTATCTTCTGCCATGGTACCGCAAACCGTTGGTTTGGCTAGGTTTCGGTGTGGATATGTAAACCAGTGATTTGGCCGGAAAATGGACTACGAATCTGAGGGTCGGGAGTTCGAATCTCTCCGGGCGCGCCAACTCACCGTCTGCGGACAGCGCTTTTCCCCAGGGTTATGCCACCGTAGCCGCCAGTGCGGGCGGGCTCCGGTCGGCGGAGGAGGAGCGCGGTCGGGGTTTCACCATCCGGCTAGTAGGTGAAGCTCCACTCGTCGAACGGATTCACGCTGAAGGAATAGGTCTTCTCAGCCCCCCACTTTTCCTCGGCGCTCGTCCCGTCCGTCTTCTTGACCGCATACGCAAATTCGACCCTGATCGGGCATGTCTGGGACTGCGAGCCGGGCATCTGCAATCGGCCGTAAGCGATCTCGCCGTATTTGAAGTCTTCGATCGCCGCGATTGAGTAGGCCTTCCAGTCGGCTGGTTTGTACCAGGTCGATTTGATGTAGGCCTCGATCGTCGCCTTCACGATTTCCTCGGTTGGACATCCCTTACCGATTTCGGCGACGCCAGGACCTTTCTGCGCTTCCGCGGGCGCTGCTGCTCCCAAAAGGAGGGCGCCCATGCCGGCCAATACGATTCTCGACATTGTTGTGTTCTCCAAGCCTCCCGGGCAACCACGCTACTCCCGGATCGAGGCTCCGCTATGCCCTCGGCCGATCTCCGCGCCGATCCAGAGTATCACGTTAAGCGCCTAGCCGGACGGCCAGCAGAGCGGAGTCTCGCGGGTCATGAAGGTTCCCGCTGCAAGCGACTCGTCCGGCTTCAATTGGCCGCGAGCGGTCGCAGCGGTCCGGCTGTCGTTCTTGAGGAGCGCGATGAGCAGAGACTGCTGCGCATCGTTCAGCTTCACGAATCTCGCGGCGAGACAGTCGCAGACCCCTGCCGGCGGCGTCAGTTCCTTGTCGCAATAGTTGCGGAGAACCTGCTGTTCCGCCTCGCCTGACTGGGCGGGCGCCACAGCCAACGACAACAGGAAAAGGCCGGCCCATGCTGCACTCTGTTTCATCATGCTTCTCCTTGAGCCGGCCCGCGGTCTCGATGGGGATTCCGCCGCGCGGGCTTTTGCGCCTGTCTTGATCAATACAACGTCGGCCCCAAGCGCGCTCGTTGCCGATTCCCGCCTGCGAACCGGTGAATCGGGCCAGGCTGCAGAACGCCGACACATGGAGGAACGCCGCTATCCTGGCCGCGGACCAACCCGCCTCAATGCAGGGCCGGAAAGAGGGCCGCGATCGCGACGCCGAGGGCGGCTGAGGCGGCGATCACCGGGATGGCTCCGAGGCGCCACCACAAGAGGGCGAGCACCGCCAGAGCGGAGAGCAGAAACGCGGCCGGGTTGAGGCTGCCCGGAACCGGGACGCGGAAGCTGAGCGGGCCGAGCGTGACCGGCTCGACCTCGCGGAACAGGGTATGGATCGCGAACCAGAGGGCGAGGTTGAGGATCACGCCGACCACCGCCGCGGTGATCGCCGCCAGCGCGCCGGCCAGCGCGCGGTTGCCGCGGAGCGCCTCGACGAAGGGCGCGCCGAGGAAGATCCAGAGAAAACAGGGGACGAAGGTCACCCAGGTGACGAGGAGGCCGCCGAGCGTCCCGGCAAGAAGCGGTGACAGTGCGCCGGGCGCGCGAAACGCTGCAAGGAAGCCGACGAACTGCACCACCATGATGAGCGGCCCGGGCGTCGTCTCCGCCATGCCGAGGCCGTCCAGCATTTCGCCCGGACGGAGCCAGCCATAGGTGTCGACCGCCTGTTGCGCGACATAGGCGAGCACCGCGTAGGCGCCGCCGAACGTCACCAGCGCCATCTTGGAGAAGAAGAGCGCGAGCGCCGAGAAGACATTTGCCGGCCCGAGCGCAAAGACGAGGCCGGCAACCGGAATCAGCCACAGGGCAAGGCAGACCGAAGCGGAGAGAAGTGCCTGGCGAACGCCCGGCCGCGCATGGTCGGGGATCGTGTCGCCGAGGAGGACGGCGTCCCCGCCGGCGCCGGCGGCCGGCGCGACGAAGTCGGAGAGCCCGGCGCGGCCGCCGGCAAATCCGGCGACCGCGGCGCCGACGATGATGAGCGGAAAGGGCACCGACAGAAAGAAGATCAGAACGAAGGCAAGCCCGGCGATGGCGAGCAGCACCGGGCCGCGCAGCGCCCGCCTGCCGACCCGGATCACGGCTTCCAGCACCACCGCCAGAACCGCGGCCTTGAGGCCGAAGAAAAGGCCGGCGACGATGCCGACATTGCCGAAGAGGACGTAGATCCAGCTGAGCGCCATGATCGCGATGGCGCCGGGGAGGACGAAGAGCACGCCGGCGATCACGCCGCCCGTCGTTCGATGCATCAGCCAGCCGATATAGGTGGCGAGCTGCTGCGCCTCGGGACCCGGCAGGAGCATGCAGTAATTGAGCGCATGCAGGAAGCGCCGCTCCGAAATCCAGCGCTTCTCGTCGACGACGATGCGGTGCATGACCGCGATCTGGCCCGCCGGGCCGCCGAAGCTGAGGAGCGCCACCCGCAACCAGACCCGGAAAGCTTCGCCGAGGCTGACGCCGCGATGCGCCGGATCGGCGCGAGCCGGCGCGTCGGACGGAACCCGGTCCACGCTCAGGCCGACGGCTTCTTTGACGGCCAGTTATGCGTCTCGGCGGTGGCGTCGCGGCACCATCGGTAGAAGGCGTCGTAGAGCGCGAAGCCGGCTTCGAGCTGATCGAGATCGTCGGCGTACATCCGCGACAGCCCGAGCGAGGCGGCGAGCAGTCCGGCCGCCTCCGGGGCGAGGTCGAGGCGGGCCGTGTCGGCGCCCCGCACGATGGTGGCAAGGTGCGCCAGCGGCGCCGAGGCAAGGCCGAATTCGTCGAGCATCGTGTCGAAGGTGCAGCGCTCGCCGCGGTGGCTCCAGAACGCACCTTCGATGTCGAAAGCGGTGGCGCCGAAGCGGTCGGCGACCGCGCCGACCTCCGCCGGCGAAACGAACAGGAACACCGCCGCCGGATCGACGAAGCGGCGGATCAGCCAGGGACAGGCGATGCGGTCGACCTTCGGCCGCTCGCGCGTCACCCAGATTGTGCGGCCTTGGCTGTCGCGCGGCGGGATCCTGGCGCTCTCGACGCTGGGGAAACCGGCGGCGAACCACGCCTCGACGCCGCCTTCCAGCGACTCGGCCGAGGCCCCGGCCTGGCGGAGCCACGCCGCCGCGCCCTGGCTCAGCTTCAGCCCGCGCTGGCAGACGACAACGACGGTCCGGCCGGCGAAATCGCCGGCCCATCGGGCGATGTCGGCGTGACTTCGCCGGGTTGCCGCGGGCACGATCCGCGGATCGGCGGCGAAATCCTCCTCGGTTCGCACATCGATGATTGCCGGGCACTTCGGCGTGCCGACAAGGCGCGCAAGCTTTTCAGCAGAAATGCTGTTCAGTGACGACACGGGCGCATCCTCAGGGTTGACGGGGGATGCGATGCTTCGGCGTGTCGCCTCGTGGGGAGATCGCGTTCCCCATATGCCGAGTTCAATCCCCGGCGGCCGGCCCTGTCAAGCCATACTAGAGTGCCGGCGTGTCCGGCGCGCGCAGGCGGTAGCCCACGCCGGTTTCGGTGGTGAGGTAGCGCGGCCGTTCGGGATCGTCCTCGATCTTCTGCCGCAGCTGGCGCACGTAGACGCGAAGATACTGCGCGTCGGTGAGCGGGTCCCACAATTCGGTGAGCAGGAACCGGTGGGTGAGGACCTTGCCGGCGTGCTGCACGAGAAGGCGGAGAAGCTCGTATTCCTTCGGCGACAGTTTCACTTCCTTCCCGTGCAGCCGGACGATGCGGCGGACGAGGTCGACCGACAGGTCGCCGATCCGGAAGACCGGACGCTCGCCCTGCACCTGGAGCCGGTGGCGCATCGCGGTGCGCATGCGGGCGAGCAGCTCTTCCATGCCGAACGGCTTGGTGACGTAGTCGTCGGCGCCGAGGTCGAGCGCCTCGACCTTGGAGCGCTCTTCGCCGCGGCTCGACAGAATGACGATCGGCACTTTCTCGTCGCGCGCCCGCAGCGCCTTCAGCAGATCGAGACCCTGCATGTCGGGGAGGCCGAGGTCGAGGATGACGAGATCGGGCGACGCCGCCATCAGTTCGAGCGCGGTTCTGGCATTCGGCGCTTCGAGGACCTGGTAGCCCTCGGTGCCGAGGCCCATCCGCAGGAGCTTGCGGATCGGTGGCTCGTCGTCGATGACGAGCACGCGGGGAGCGGGCGCGCTCATGCCGCGGCGTCGATCCGCCGGACCTCGTTCGCCACGGGAAGGCGCAACGAGAAGACCGCCCCGCGCCGGTCGACGCGGTTGGCGGCGGTCAGCGTTCCGTTCATCGCTTCGACGAAGCCGCGCGCGACGGCGAGACCGAGCCCGGTCCCGGCGCGGACCCGGTCGCCTTTTTCGACGCGATAGAACTTGTCGAAGATGCGCTCGAGGTCCGGCGTCGGTATCCCCTCGCCCTCGTCCATGAGCTGCAGGCAGACCACGCCCTTTTCGAGCCGGCCCTCCAGCCGGACAGCCGTCCCCGGATCGGTATAGCGCGAGGCGTTGTCGAGGAGGTTGAAGAGCGCCTGCTCGAAGAGCACCGCATCGATGTTGATCGGCGGCAGGTCCCGGGGAAGATCGATCTCGACCCGGTGGCCGGCAAGGATCTTTCCGGCGCGCGCCAGCGCCGAGCCGACGATCTCGCCGAGATCGTGGAGGGCGAGGTTGGGCGCGATCGCGCCCGATTCGAGGCGGGTCATGTCGAGGAGATTGGCGATGAAGCGGTTGAGGCGCTCGAGCTCGCCGATCGCGGTGGCGAGGAGCTCGGCCCGTTCGGCATCGCTGAGTTTCCCGGCAAGGTCGCGAAGCGAGGTTGCCGCCCCGAGCGCCCCGGCGAGCGGCGTCTTCAGGTCGTGCGAGATCGAGGTGAGCAACGCCGAGCGCAGCCGGTCGGCCTCGATGGTGCGCTTCGCCCGGTCCATGTCCTCGACCAGCTGGACCCGCTCGATGGCGAGCGCGGCCTGGTCGATCAGCGCGTCGAGCAGGCGCCGCTCGTCGGGCGACAGTATCGCGCCCTGCTTGTCGCGGTCGATGCCGGCGACGCCGATGGCGCCGCGGCTGGTGCGCATCGGCAGGAACAGGCGCCTGGCGCCGGGCAGGGTGTCGGAGCCGCGTCCCGCCGGGCGGTCGTTCTGCCAGGTCCACTTCGCCGCGGCGATATCCGCCTCGTCGAGCACGTCTTCCGGCGGATAGCCGGCGCGGACGGCGATCGTGTCCTGCTCGGGCAGGAGAAGGACGACGCGCACCTTCAGCATCAGCGCGATCTGGTAGGCGGTCGCCCAGAGAACGTCGTCGAGCGAGCCGGCGCCGGCGAGCTTGCGGCTGAAAACGTAAAGCGACTCGGTCATCCGGGCGCGGGCATTGGCGATCATCGCCTGGGTGCGGACGCGCGCGGCGAGATTGGACACCACGACCGCGATGATGGCGAAGGAACCGAAGGCGGCGACGTTGTTGGCGCTGGCGATGGTGAACGTGTAGAGCGGCGGCAGGAAGAAGAAATTGTAGCAGAGGGCCGACGCGACGCTGGCCAGAAGCGATGGCCACAGGCCGAAGCGGACCGCGACCGCAACGACCGAGGCAAGAAAGACGAGGTCGACGCTTTCGAGGCCGACCCAGGGCTGCAGCAGCTCGGCAATGGCAAGGGCCGCCGCCACCGCGAGGAGGGCGATCGTGTGCTCCGCCGACCGGAAGTTCCGCGCCGCGCCACCCGATCGCCCGGAGGGTCCCGCCGGCGCCGCGGCGGGTTCCTCGCCGGCGATGACGTGAACGCTGATATTGCCCGAATTGCGCACGAGGTCGTGGACGACCGAGCCGTTGATGATCTCGAACCAGCGCGAGCGGGTCGACTTGCCGACGACGATCTGCGTGATGTTGTTGGCGCGCGCGAAGGCGAGCACGTCGTCGGCGATCCGCCGGGCGCCGCCGGGCACGGTGACCGTGTCGGCACCGAGCGCCTGGGCGAGCCGGAGCGTTTCCGCCAGCCGGTTGCGCTCCCGCTCGGAAAGCTGAAGGGTCCGCCGCGTCTCGACGCTGAGCGCGGTGAAGGGGGCGTGCAGCCGGTCGGCGAGGCGCTTGGCGTAGCGGACGAGGCCGGCCGCGCGCGGGTCTTCGCTGACGCAGGCGAGGATGCGTTCGCCGGCCGCCCACGGACCGGCAATGGCGTGCGCCTGCATGTGCGTCAGAAGCTGGTCGTCGACGCGGTCCGCGGTCCGCCGAAGCGCCAGTTCGCGCAGCGCCGTCAGGTTGCCCGGCGAGAAATAGTTGGTCAGCGCCCGCTCGGCCTGTCTCGGCACATAGACCTTGCCCTCGCGCAGCCGCTGGATGAGATCGTCGGGCGTGAGGTCGACCAGTTCGACCGCATCGGCGCGGTCGAGGATCGCGTCGGGCACGGTCTCGCGCACCCGCACGCCCGTGATCTGCGCGACCACGTCGTTGAGGCTTTCGATGTGCTGGATGTTGAGCGTCGTATAGACGTCGATCCCGGCATTGAGCAGTTCCTCGACGTCGAGGTAGCGCTTCGGGTGCCGGCTCCCCGGCGCGTTGGTGTGGGCAAGCTCGTCGACCAGCGCGATCTGCGGCCGGCGGGCAAGCAGGCCGTCAAGGTCCATCTCCTCCAGCACCTGGCTGCCGTAGCGGAGCGGCTTTCGCGGCAGCACTTCCAGGCCGGCGAGCAGCGCTTCCGTTTCCTTCCGGCCATGCGTCTCGACGAGGCCGGCGACCACGTCGGCGCCCTCGCGCACCCGCGCGCGGCCGGACTGGAGCATCTCATAGGTCTTGCCCACCCCGGGAGCGGCGCCGACGAAGATCTTCAGGCGCCCGCGCCGCGGGGCTTCCCGTTCCGCCTCCTTGAGGAGGGCTTCCGGCGAGGGACGGGGATCGTCCTGGTCGCGTCGCTGGTCAGACATGCGGTCCCGGCCGACTGCCTATTTGGCGCTTGCCGCTCCGTCGAGGGCGAGGTTGAGGGCAAGCACGTTGACCCGCGGTTCGCCGAGGACGCCGAGGAACGGGGCCTCGACATGATCGGCTACCAGCTTGCGGACCTGATCTTCGGCCATGTTGCGCGCCTTGGCAACGCGCGGCACCTGGAAGTAGGCGCTGTCCGGCGAAATGTCCGGGTCGAGGCCGCTGCCCGAGGCTGTGACGAGGTCGACCGGCACCGCCTTGCCGGGATTCTCGGCCTTCAGTCTGTCGACGTCGGCCTTCATCCGTGCGGCCAGCTTCTCGTTGGTCGGCCCGAGGTTCGAGCCGCCCGAGGACGCGGCGTCGTAGCCGCTGCCGGCGGCCGACGGACGTCCGTGAAAATAGCCGTCGCCGGTGAACATCTGCCCGATCAGGGCCGAGCCGACGATCTTGCCGTTGCGCTCGATGAGACTGCCGTTGGCCTCGCTTGGGAACAGCACCTGGGCAATCCCGGTAACCGCCAGCGGATAGGCGAGCCCGGTGATCGCGGTGAGCGCGAGGAGGAAGACGATGGCGGGGCGGATTTGCTTGAGCATGGTCCGGTGCCTCAGGCGAGGTGAAGGGCGGTGACGACGATGTCGATCGCCTTGATGCCGATGAAGGGAACGATGACGCCGCCGAGCCCGTAGACGAGGAGGTTGCGGCGGAGGAGCGGGCCGGCGCCGATGGCCCGGTAGGCGACCCCGCGGAGCGCCAGCGGTATGAGCGCGACGATGACCAGCGCGTTGAAGATGATCGCCGACAGGATGGCGCTCTCCGAACTGCCGAGGTCCATGACGTTGAGCGCTCTGAGCTGCGGATAGAAGGCCATGAACATGGCCGGAATGATCGCGAAATACTTGGCGACGTCGTTGGCGATCGAGAACGTGGTGAGCGCGCCGCGCGTCATCAGGAGCTGCTTGCCGATCTCGACGACCTCGATGAGCTTGGTCGGATTGGAGTCGAGGTCGACCATGTTGCCGGCCTCGCGCGCCGCCTGCGTGCCGGTATTCATGGCGACGCCGACATCGGCCTGGGCGAGGGCAGGGGCGTCGTTGGTGCCGTCGCCGCACATGGCAACGAGCTTGCCCTTGGCCTGTTCCTCGCGGATGAGGCGGAGCTTGTCCTCGGGCGTGGCCTGGGCGAGGAAGTCGTCGACGCCTGCCTCGGCGGCGATGGCGGCGGCGGTCATCGGGTTGTCGCCGGTGATCATGACCGTGCGGATGCCCATCCGCCGCAGTTCGGCGAACCGTTCGCGGATGCCGCGCTTGACGATGTCCTTGAGGTGGACGACGCCGAGCAACCGGCCGTCCCTGGCGACCGCGAGCGGGGTCCCGCCGGACTTGGCGATGGTCTCGGCGATCTGCTGGATTTCGCGGCGGGCCGCCGGGCTGACCGGCGTCGTCCGCGAGCCGCCGCTGCCCGCCGGCGAGTTGAGGAACGCAAGGATCGCGTCGACGGCGCCTTTGCGGATCGTGGAATCCTCGAAGTCGACGCCGCTCATCCGGCTTTGCGCGGTGAACGGAACGAAGGCCGCCCTGGTCTCGGCCAGATCGCGCCCGCGGATGCCGTATTTCTCCTTGGCGAGGACGACGATCGAGCGTCCTTCCGGCGTTTCGTCGGCGAGCGAGGCGAGCTGCGCCGCATCGGCAAGGTCGCGCTCGCCGACCCCGCCGACCGGGTGGAATTCCGTCGCCTGGCGGTTGCCGAGCGTGATCGTGCCTGTCTTGTCGAGGAGAAGCGTGTCGACGTCCCCCGCCGCTTCCACCGCGCGGCCGGAGAGGGCGAGAACGTTGAAACGGACGAGCCGGTCCATGCCGGCAATGCCGATTGCCGAAAGGAGCGCGCCGATGGTGGTCGGGATGAGGGTGACGAAGAGGGCGACGAGGACGATGATCGAGACCGCGCCCCCGGCATAGGCGGCGTAGCTCGGGATGGTCGCGGTCGCGAACACGAAGATGATGGTGAGGCCGGCGAGCAGGATGTTGAGCGCGATCTCGTTCGGCGTCTTCTGCCTTTCCGCGCCTTCGACGAGGCCGATCATCCGGTCGAGGAAGGTCGAGCCCTGGCTGGCGGTGATGCGCACGACTATCCGGTCGGAGATGACGGTCGTGCCGCCGGTGACCGCCGAACGGTCGCCGCCCGATTCGCGGATGACCGGCGCCGACTCGCCGGTGATTGCGGCCTCGTTCACCGATGCCATCCCCTCGACGACTTCGCCGTCGCTGGGAATCACATCGCCCGCTTCCACCAGGACCAGGTCGCCGACCTTGAGGTCTTCCGCCGCGACGCCTTCGTAAAGTTCATTGTTGCCGGGCACGAGCAGCCGCTTGGCGCGTGTCTCGCTGCGCGTCTGGCGCAGCGCATCGGCCTGCGCCTTGCCGCGCCCTTCCGCCACCGCCTCGGCAAAATTGGCGAAGAGCACGGTTGTCCAGAGCCACAGCGTGACCTGCAGCTCGAAGCCGATCTGCCCGCCGCCGATGGCGATGTCGCGAACAAGGATGACCGTGGTGAGCGCGGTCACGATTTCGAGGACGAACATCACCGGATTGCGGATGAGCGTCCGCGGATCGAGCTTGGCGAAGGCCGCAGCCACGGCCGGCCAGACGATCTTCGGATCGGTGAGGGTCGAGGTCGACGACCGCTTGCGGGAAATGGGCATGTCCATGGCAGTGGTTCCGCTGAAGACCGGTCAGTGGGCGGCGCTTGCGGCCATCGCGAGGTGCTCCGCGATCGGGCCGAGCGAGAGAGCCGGGAAGAAGGTGAGGCCGCCCACGATCAGCACCACGCCGACGATGAGGCCGACGAACAGCGGGCCGGTCGTCGGGAATGTGCCGGCCGAGGGCGCCACGACCTTCTTCCGCGCCAGCGCACCCGCGATCGCCATCGCCGGGATGATCATCCAGAAGCGGCCGACGAACATCGCGACCGCGCCGGCGAGGTTGTAGAAGTCGGTGTTGCCCGAGAGCCCCCCGAATGCCGAGCCGTTGTTGGCGGTCTGCGAGGTGAAGGCGTAAAGCACCTCGCTGAAACCGTGCGGGCCGGGATTGGCGATCGATGCCGCCGCCGATGGAACGACGATGGCGATCGCCGTCCAGCCGAGGAACATCAGGGGGAGCACGAGGATGGCGAGCATCGCCATCTTGACCTCCCGCGCCTCGATCTTCTTGCCGACATATTCCGGCGTGCGCCCGACCATCAGGCCGGCGACGAAGATGGCGATGATGACGAAGAGGAGCATGCCGTAGAGGCCGGCGCCGACCCCGCCGATGACGATCTCGCCGAGTTCCATGTTGATGAGCGGGATCATGCCGCCGAGCGCGGTGAAGGAATCGTGCATGGCGTTGACGGCGCCGCAGGACGCGGCCGTCGTGATCACCGAGAAGAGGGCCGAGAGGACGATGCCGAAGCGCACCTCCTTGCCCTCCATGTTGCCGCCGCCGAGGCCGAGCGCGTGCAGCGCGGCCGTGCCGTCGGCCTCCGCCCAGTAGGCGACGATCACGCCGGCGATGAAAAGGGCGCCCATGGCGGCCAGAATCGCCCAGCCCTGGCGCTGGTTGCCGACCATGCGGCCGAAGACGTTGGTGAGCGCCGCGCCGAGGGCGAAGATCGAGACCATCTGGACGAGGTTCGACAGCGCCGTCGGGTTCTCGAAAGGATGCGCGGCGTTGGCGTTGAAGAAGCCACCGCCATTGGTGCCGAGCATCTTGATCGCGACCTGCGAGGCGACCGGGCCGACCGCTATCGTCTGTCTGGCGCCTTCCAGCGTCGTTGCATCGACATAGGCGCCGAGCGTCTGCGGGATGCCCTGCCAGACGAGGAACAGCGCGAAGGGAATGCAGATCGGCAGGAGGACGTAGAGGGTGCAGCGGGTCATATCGACCCAGAAGCTGCCGACGGTCGTCGCCGAGGCGCGGGCAAAGCCGCGGATGAGCGCGACCGCGAGCACGATGCCGGTTGCCGCGGAGAGGAAATTCTGGTGCGTCAGCCCCAGCATCTGGGTGAGGTAGGAGAGCGTGCCCTCGCCGGCATAGTTCTGCCAGTTGGTATTGGTGATGAAGCTGATCGCCGTGTTCAGCGACAGCGCTTCCGGCACCGGCCCCATGCCCTGCGGGTTGAGGGGGAGCGAGCCCTGCAGGCGGAGGAGCGCGTAGAGGAGAACGAAGCCGCCGACATGAAAGAGCAGCATCGACACCGCGTAGGTGAGCCAGGGCTGCTCCTGGCGTTCGTCGAGCCCGCCGAGGCGGTAGATCAGCCGCTCGACCGGCACGAGGACGGGCGACAGGAACGTGCGTTCGCCGGTGAAGACGCGGGTCATGTAGCCGCCGAGCGGCTTCACCAGCGCCAGCACGATCGCGCAGAAGATGAGGATCTGGACCCAGCCCATCGCGGTCATGGGAATTATCCGTCAGAAGCGCTCGGGGCGGAGGAGGGCGTAAACGAGGTAGGCCAGCAGGCCCCCCGTCACGAGCGCGGAAAGCGTGTAGTCGAAGGCCATTTGCCGCCTCCTCAGAGACGTTCGCAGGCGTAGCAATAGGCGATCGAGAGGGCGAAGAAGCCGAGACCGCCGGCAACCAGAACCAGGTCGAGCATCAAAAGTCCTTCCATCCTGCAGGCGGTCGCAGACTTGCGCCGCTCCGCATAGGTTTTCGAGAGGACGGGAGAGGCTCCGGTATAGGAATTTCGTAGGAGCCGGCCGGCCGGCCGGGGCTACTTCGCCGGGAGCGCGCGGATTCTCTGGCGGAACCGTTCCGCGGTCGACTGGATGATGTCGAGGATGGGATCGAGCGCCCAGAAGCGCTCGGCAATGTCGTAGGTGACGGCACGGCTGTGGGCGGAAGCGAACGTGCCGAGCCTCTGATGGAAGCGTTTGGCGAGCGCCGGATAGCCCATGCCCTCGGCCATCGCCGCGAGCGCCAGGAACGCGGCGAGGTCGGTTGCCAGCTCTTCGTCGTCCTCGCGGTGGCGGTAAAGCCAGGCGTAGAGGTCGGGGTGGAAATTGGTGAACACGCCGCAGAAGCCCGGCGACGATCCGTTCCGCATGGCATCGTAGGCGATCGCCGCATTGGCGTTGATGATGGCGAGCGGGGTCGCCGCAGTGAGAGCGGCGCGGCGCGTCACGATGCCGAGGTCGCAGCTCACGTCCTTCAGCGCAACGAAGCGGCCGCTCCGCGCCGCCATGGTGAGCTCGGCGTCGGAGAGCAGGCGGCGGTACGGCGCCGGACATTCGTAGAGCCCGAGCGGCAGGCTGCCCGGCAGCGCATCGACCAGCCGCGCGAAGCGGTCGCGATAGACCTTCTCGCCGAGCCGGTCCGGGTCTAGCCGGTTGGTCACCAGCACCAGGACGTCGACGCCGGTTCCGGCGACCGCGACGAGTTCGTCGCGCTGTTCCTCGTGCGAGCCGCCGGTATGGCCGGAGGCGAGGACCGGGACCCGCCCGGCGACGCGGTCGACGACATGGCGGGCGATCGCGACCTTTTCGGCGAGCGACAGGAACTGCATCTCGCTCGACTGGCAGACGGCAAAGAGCGCGTCGGCGCCGCTCGCAAGGTACCAGTCGGTCAGCCGGTCGAGGCCGGCATAATCGACTTCGTTGTGGGCGGTGAATGGCGTGAGCATCACCGGGATGATCCCGGTGATGGTCTTTCGCGAGGAGAGGAGGCTTTTCATCGGGGCTGGCGAATCGAGCATTGCCCTCTTTCCTCGACCGGGCCGCAGTGAGATTGCGCCCATATGCGCAGATCGGGGCCCCGCACCGCAAGACCGACAAGATCGGAAATCTCCCCGATCGGCCGGCCGTTCGCCGACGGGACGCGGCGATCGATTGGCATTTTCAACGATGTGCCGGCCGAGGCCCGTCGAACGAGATCGGCGGCGGCGTTTCGCGCCAATTCGATCAAAATCCGCCTGACCGCGGGGCCTGCACCCGGCTGCCGACCCGATCATGTCGGACCAGGTCGCGGGAACCTTTCCGCGCCGCCGGCTTTGATGGAGCGAGGTGGCGGCCGACATGGATCGCGACGGCCCGGACAAGGGTCCGCCGCGCGTTTTAGTGGAGCAAAATCAATGCCCTCAGATCGTATGACACACGACGACCGCTATGTCCGCGAGGAGACGGTCGTTCGCGACAACGGCTCCAGTGGCGGGGTTGTCGCACTCGTTGTTCTCGTGATCGTGGCGCTTGGCCTTCTCTTCTGGGTGGGCAGCAGCAACCACTGGTTCGGCGGCTCGTCCACGACGACCATCGTCGAGCCGGCAACTCCCGCGGCGCCCGCGGTGACACCGGCGCCGACCCCGGCTCCGGCTCCTGCCGTCCCGGCCCCGTCGGGCAGCACGACGATCAACAACAACGTCGCCCCGCCGGCGAGTGACTCGACCAGCAACCCGCCCGCGGCGACCGACACGACTCCGGCCCCCGCTCCGGCGGCCCCGGCGCCGGCCGCTACGCCCGCGCCCGCTCCGGCGCAGTAGAGGCGCGCCCGATCCGGGGCGCGAGGACCCGCCGAACGGAGTGCCCCGCCATCGCGCGGGGCACTTCTCTTTTTCACTCGCGGTGTTTCTGTTCGCCGGTCGTCGCAATGCCCCGGCGCGATGGGGCCGCCGTCGCCATCTCTCCGTGACAGGCGAGACGGCCTACTGGATCGAGCGGATGTAGGCCATCAGGTCGTCGATCTGCGCGGCGTCGAGGGTGAACTGCGGCATCGACGGGTGCTTGGCGACAAATCCGGTCGCGAAGCGCTGCGGCAGCGTGTCGAGCGGAAGCCGCTCCGACAGCGTCCGGAAAGGCGGCGCTGCGGGAAGCGGGCTCGACCCCGCGGGGCCGATCGCGTGACAGAGCGAGCAATTGGCCTGGGCGAAGGTGAGACCGCGTTGCGCCGCCGGGTCCATCGCATTCGCGCCGGCGGGCAGGATCAACGTCGCGGCGGCGAGCGCAAGGCTGGCCGCAATCGGTCCGTTCATGGCTGTTCCGTCCCTCCGCGTCTTCCAGGAACTAACGATTGCACGGTTCCGCACCATTGATCGGGGTCAATCCGGTCAATGGCCTATATGCCGCAGCCGCGGAACCATCATGCTGCACCTGCGTTGGTGCCGCGAAGGGGTCCATCACGCATGCCGCCAAAGCCGACCAGTCCTGCCAAATTGGCAATCATTGGTTCGTATCTGCCGCGCCGCTGCGGCATTGCGACTTTTTCCGCCGATCTGTTCAATGCGCTTCTCGCGCAGGAAGCCGGAACCGAACTCGCCACCGTCGCCATGAACGACGGAGCGGATACCTACGACTATTCGACCGAGGTCCAGTTCGAGATCGATCAAAAGACGATCGCCGACTACCGGCTCGCGGTCGATTTTCTCAATCTGAACGGTTTCGACGGCGTTAGCCTCCAGCACGAATTCGGCATCTACGGCGGCAAGGCCGGCAACTACATCCTGCGCCTGCTCAACAATCTCCGCCTGCCGGTGGTCACGACGCTGCACACCGTCCTCGAGGAGCCGGATCGCGACCAGCGCGAGGTGCTGACCGCCATCGCCGAACTCTCCGACCGGCTGGTGGTGATGAGCGACCGCGCCAAGGAGATGCTCGCCCGCGTCTATGGCATCCCCGAGACCAAGATCGCGATGATCCCGCACGGCGTCCCCGACATGCCGTTCCTCGACACCTCCTACCACAAGGACAAGTACGGCCTGATCGGCAAGAAGGTGCTTCTCACCTTCGGGCTGCTCTCGCGCGGCAAGGGCCTCGAATATGCCATCCAGGCGATGCCGGAGATCGTCGCCGCCCATCCCGATGCGGTGTTCATGATCGCCGGCCAGACCCATCCGGGGGTTCGCCGTCACGAAGGCGAGACCTACCGGGCCGAGCTCAAGGCGCGCGCCGAGGAGCTTGGCGTGGGCGAGCAGGTCATCTTCCGCGACCGCTTTCTCGATACCCCGGAGCTGCTTGAACTCTTGAGCATCGCCGACGTCGTGGTGACGCCCTATCTCAACCGCGAGCAGATCGTCTCGGGCGTGCTCAGCTTTGCGCTCGGCGCCGGCAAGGCGATCGTGGCGACGCCCTACTGGTATGCCAAGGACATGCTCGCCGACGGACGCGGACGGCTGGTGCCGTTCCGCGACGGCAAGGCGATCGCGCGCGAAGTCGTCGACCTCCTGTCGAACGATGTCGAACGCCAGTCGATGCGCAAACGCGCCTACATGCTCGGGCGCGAGATGGTCTGGAAGGAGATCGGCGGGCGCTATCTGCAATTGTTCACCGATGTGCGCGGCGAGCGCCGCAAGGCGCCGCGCATCTACCGCTCGCGCTCCGTCGGCGTTCATGAGCGGCAGATCGCGCCGCCCTCCTTCGAGCATCTCCACGTCCTCACCGACGATACCGGCATCCTGCAGCATGCCCGCTTCGCGATCCCGGATCGCGACCACGGCTACTGCACCGACGACAATGCCCGCGCCCTGATCGTGGCGCTGATGGCCCGCCACCTGCCCGACGAAGCGTCGCGCATGACGCCGCTCATCTCGCGCTACATGAGTTTCCTGCAGCACGCCTTTAACCCCGAGGCGGGCCGCTTCCGGAACTTCATGGGCTTCGACCGCGTCTGGCAGGAGAGCATCGGCAGCGAGGATTCCCACGGTCGCGCGCTCTGGGCGCTGGGCAATGCCGTGCTCGATGCGCCCTCGCAGGGCGTGGTCGGCGCGGCGATGGTCCTGTTCGAGCGGGCGCTGCCGGCGGTCCACGATTTCGCTTCGCCGCGCGCCTGCGCCTTCGCGCTCCTCGGCATCGATGCCTGCCTTCGCCGCTTCAATGGCGCCAGCGACGCGCGGCGCGCCCGCCAGGTTCTGTCGGAACGGCTCTATGCGCGCTTCGCCGAACACGCCACGCCCGACTGGCCCTGGCTCGAGGATTCCGCGACCTACGCCAATGCCGTGATCGCCGAGGCGATGATCGGCTCCGGCGCCGCGCTCGGCCGCAGGGAAATGGTCGACGCGGGCCTCCTCGCATTGCGCTGGCTGATCATCGTTCAGACCGACCGGCGCGGGCACTTCGTCCCGATCGGCAATGACGGGTGGCTGCAGCGCGGCGGCGCACCCGCGCGCTTCGACCAGCAGCCGATCGAGATCCAGCACACGGTGAGTGCTCTGATCGCGGCGCACAAGGTCACCGGCCAGCCCAGCTGGCTCGACGACGCCCGCCGTTGCCACGAATGGTTCCTCGGTCGTAACGACGTTCAGCAGCCGGTCGTCGATACGGCTACCGGCGGCAGCCGCGACGGCCTCTCGCCCGACGGACTCAACCAGAACCAGGGCGCTGAATCGACGCTGGCCTGGCTGCACACTTCGCTGGAACTCGGCGCCGTTCTGGGCGTCGCCGAGCCGGCCGAGGAGCCTGCGTCCCAGCGCCGCCCGGCCTTGAAGGTCATCACGGGGGCGCAGGGGCTGGCGGCGCCGCATTGACGGAGACCGTTCGATGACTGCCAACCCGATCCACACCCGCGGCCTGTTCCAGCGCTACGCCAACAATCCGATCATCCGCGCTCGCGATCTGCCCTATCGCGCCAATACCGTCTTCAATCCGGCGGTCACCCTCATCGGCGGCGAGACGCTCCTGCTGCTGCGGGTCGAGGACATGCGCGGCCATTCGCACCTGACCGTGGCGCGCAGCCACGACGGAATCACCGACTGGCGGTTCGACGAGAAGCCGACCTTCGTCGCCGATCCCGACAACTACCCGGAAGAAATCTGGGGCGTCGAGGACCCGCGCATCACCTATCTCGAGGAGCAGGACAAGTACGCCATCGCCTACACCGCCTTCTCGGTCGGCGGTCCGCTTGTCTCGCTGGCCACGACCAAGGACTTCAAGACCTTCCAGCGTCTCGGTCCGGTAATGCCGCCCGACGACAAGGATGCGGCGCTCTTCCCGGTGCGCTTCGGCGGGCGCTGGGCGATGCTGCACCGGCCGGTCCCCGCTTTCGGCCATGGCGGCGCGCATATCTGGATTTCCTGGTCGCCCGACCTGCGGCACTGGGGCGATCACCACATCCTCCTCCGCGCCCGGCGCGGCGGCTGGTGGGATGCCAACAAGATCGGCCTGTCGCCGCCGCCTCTGCGCACCGACGAGGGCTGGCTCATCCTCTATCACGGCGTCCGCATGACCGCGTCCGGCGCCATCTATCGTCTCGGTCTCGCCCTCCTCGACCTCGAACAGCCCGAAAAGGTGCGCTACCGCTCCGACGAATGGGTCTTCGAGCCGGAAGCCGACTACGAGCGCTTCGGCGATGTCGACAAGGTCGTCTTTCCCTGCGGCTGGTCCGAGGTCGACGGCGAGGTGCGCATCTACTACGGCGCCGCCGACAGCCGCATCGCGCTCGCCACGGCGCGGACCGCGGACCTGCTCGACTGGCTGAAGCAGACCGCAGGCCGGATGCGGCGCGACGATATCTGAGCGCGGCGTTTCCCCTCGCCCGCGGCATCGGCTAGACAGCGCGGACAGTTCGACCTTTGCGGAAGGCAGTTCACCGTGACCGACAAGATCGTTCCGGTAATTCTGAGCGGCGGCGCCGGGACCCGGCTGTGGCCCGCCTCGACCGAGATGCGGCCGAAGCCGTTCCTGCCGCTGGTCGGCGGCAAGTCGACCTTCGCAGGCACGCTCACCCGGGTGAGCGGCCGCGATTTCTCGCCGCCGGTGATCGTCGCCAACAAGGAGCATCGCCCGCTGGTCGAGGAGGCGCTCGCCGCCGCCGGGATCGAGGCCACCGTCCTGCTTGAACCCGAGGGACGCGACACCGCCGCCGCGATTGCCGCCGCCGCGGCTTGGGTGGCGCGCGAATACGGCGAGCATGCCGTGATGCTGGTTCTCGCCGCCGATCACCTCATCCGCAACACCGAAGGCTTCCGCGCCAGCGTTGCGGTCGCCGCCGCGGCCGCCGCCGGCGGACCGATCGTCGTCTTCGGCGTGGAGCCCTCCGTGCCGGCGACCAGCTACGGATATATCCGCCCCGGCGAGCCGGTTGCCGGGACGAAGGACGTGCGCCGCGTCGTGGCTTTCGTCGAGAAGCCGGACCGGTCGACTGCCGAGCACTACATCGAGAGCGGCTACCTCTGGAACAGCGGCAACTTCGCGCTGACCGCGGGGACGGCGCTTGCCGAACTGCGCCGGCATGTGCCGGAAGTGGCACGCGCCGCCGCGGCCGCGATCGACGCGGCGAAGGTCGACGGCCACACCGTCTCGCTCGACCGGGAAGCATTCGCCCGGGCGCCGCGCATTTCCTTCGATCATGCCGTCATGGAGAAGACCGACCGCGCGGCGGTTGTCGCCGCCGGTTTCGACTGGTCCGACCTCGGCACCTGGTCCTCGGTCTGGGACGCTTCGGAAAAGGACGAGACAGGAAATGCCGTGGGCGAGGCGGTGCTGGTCGAGACCACCGGCAGTTTCGTCGCGAGCGACGGGCCGCGGGTAGGCCTTGTCGGCGTCGAGAATCTGGTGGTCGTCGCAAACAACGATTCCGTCCTCGTCGCGCCGCGCGAGCGCGCCGACTCGGTGAAGGAACTCGTCGCCGCGCTCAACCGTCTGCCGGAGAAGAATGCCGGCGACCGCCAGCGCCACTATCGTCCCTGGGGCTACTATCAGTCGCTCGACATCGGCGAGACCCATCAGGTGAAGCGGATCGTGGTGAAGCCCGGCGCCCGGCTGTCGCTGCAGCGCCATCGCCGCCGCGCCGAGCACTGGACGGTGGTCCAGGGGGTGGCCGAAGTCACGGTGGGCATGTCGATGGACAGCCTTGAGGTGAAGACCGTCCGCGAGAACGAGACGGTCCATATTCCGCTCCACGCCATTCACCGCATGGCCAACCGCGGCGAAACGCCGATGACGCTGATCGAGGTCCAGTACGGCGACTATTTCGGCGAGGACGATATCGAGCGCTTCGAGGATGATTACGGCCGCGTCGCGTAGGTTCCTCGCCCTCGCGCTCGCTTTCGCATCATCCGCTCTGCCTCAGCCGGTGCAGGCTTTGGCGACGACGCCGTTCTGTCCGATCGGCACGGAATGCCAACAGCCGATGTTGCAGTTCAAGCCGCCGTCATTGCTGGTGCGCCCGCGCGTTTTCGTTCCCGGTCATCGCTGTCCCGACGGCTCGATCCCCGCCGGCAATCCCCCCGGCTGCGAGAAGCCGCTGATCGAGGCGCGCTGCCCGGCCGATTCGATCGGCCTGAAGCCGTTTTGCATGTGCCGGCCACGGACGCATGGCGCGCCAGGCAAGTGCGTGCCCGACGTGTGATTGCGATTTGATCGAAGTTTAGCGGATCGCGTTCACCGACTTCGCCCCGAGCCGGCGTGCAGGACGGCCGCACGCGTGGTATGGTGGCGAAGCGGCGCTTTCCGGAAGTGGCCTTGCCGGTGGCGTCCGGTACGGGGAGGAATGCGATGCGGCTTTCGTCGGAACGGGCGTGGGCTGCTGCCCGCGCTCTGGTGGCGGCTTCCGCCGGCCTCGTGATCTCCGCTGGCCTCACAGCCGCCCGCGCCCAGGACTTCGTCCCGGGCATCATGGCTCCCGGCGACGCGGTCGTCACCAACTTCTCCGGCGTCACCCCGCCCAGCCCGCCGCCCGCCGCCGGCATCGATCCGCTCGACGAGACGTTCATCGATCTGAACGGCGCCTCGATGCGCATCCTGCGGCTGCAGCCGTCGGGTCTGCCGGCCGGACAGCAGATTCCCGCGCCGACGATCTTTTCGGCCAAGGCCGGTCAGGTCGGCCAGGTCTTCGCGATCACCTTCGACGATGCGCCGGCGCCGGACATCTACCTCGGCGCCACCTCGGCCTTCGGCCTCAATATCGTGACCCCGGACAGCGACGGCGATGGCCGCCCGGAGCGGGTGAAGACCGGCCAGCCGGGCGCCACCTTCATGCCGGGGCAATGGGGCGACGGCGGCGGACCGGGCAGCATCTACCGGGTCGACGGCGCGACCGGCGAGGTGAGGCTGCTGACCACGCTCGGCGCCGATAATGGCCCCGGCATCGGCGACCTCGTCTTCGACAAGGTCAGCCGCCAGTTCTTCGTTTCCGATCTCGACACCGGCCTCATCTATCGCCTCGACGAGTCGGGCGCGATCATCGACACGTTCGACCATGGCGTCGACGGCCGTCCGGCCCACGGGCTCGCTCCGGTTGCCGACGACGGCAGCGCGATGGACATCGCCGATCCGTCGTTCAACAGCGAGGATCCGGCGACCTGGGGCTTCACCCAGAAGGAGCGCCGGGTCGGCGCGCTCACCATTCACAACGGCCGCCTCTACTACGCCGTCAACGATGCGACGCCGTCGGTCTGGTCGATCGGCATCGGCCTCGACGGATCCTTCGCCGGCGATCCGCGCTGGGAATTCGACGTCACTGGCCTGAAGAGCGCGAGCGCGGTCACCGACATGCTCTTCGATCCGCAGGGGCGGATCGTTCTCGCCCAGCGCGGCGATCCGGTCGGCAGCTACGATTATTCGGTCCTGGCGACGCCCGAGCAGTCCTCGGTCGCACGCTTCATGCGCGAGATTCCGGACGATCCGGCGACGCCCGGGGCGTGGGTTCCGACGCCCGACACCTATGCCATCGGCTTCCGGCCGGACGGCAGCAACGCGACCGGCGGCATTTCGCTCGGCTACGGTTACGAGAGCCACGGCTGGGTGCGCACCAATTCCTGCGGCCAGTTCCTGTGGTCGACCGGCGATTCGCTCCGCGACAACCCGGCGATGCCCGAACTCGCCGCCGGCGGCGAGCTGATCATCCACGGCCTGCAGGGTAACGACGCGAGCCTGGTGCGGCCGCAGAACGATCCGCCGACCCAGTCCTATTTCGCCGACGCCGATGGCGTCACCGGCGACGATGCCAACCAGGGCCATGTCGGCGACGTCGAGGTCTATGCGCCCTGTGAGGGCGGCTACACCTACTATCCGCCGCCGCCGCCGCCCGGCTTCCCGCCGCCGCCGCCGTTCAAGTTCAATCTCACCCTGGAGAAGACCGCGACGCCGCAGAGCTGCGTGCAGGGCGGGCAGGGCTGGATCTGCAGCTACACCGTCCGCGTCCGCAACACGGGCACGATCGGCTTCTCCGGCCCGATCACTGTCAACGATTTCCTGCCGGCCAACCCGCCGGGCGCGATCGTCACCTTCACGCCGCAGCCGCCGTGGACCTGCGGCAATCCGGCTCCGGGCCAGTTCACCTGCACCTTCCCGCCGGTCGTCCTCATGCCGGGCGACGCTATCGACCTCTTCGTCAAGGTCGACATGAAGGCGGCGGCGCCGCCTGCCGTCGAGGTCTGCAACCTCACCAACGTCGCCCAGATTCAGTGGCCCTTGGGCTTCGGCGATTCCAATCCGAGCGACGATACGGCGACCGCCGATGCCAAGGTGCCGGGCAAGGACTGCAAGCCGCCCATCGGCAAGCAGACCGACCTCAAGCTGGAAAAGGCCGCGACGCCCCAGTCCTGCACCCTCAACGGCGGCAACTGGGAGTGCCAGTACACCGTCACCATCACCAATCTCGGCCCGGGCGCGGAGACGCAGCCGCTTCATGTCACCGAGACGATCGGTACGGCGACGCTGATCGCATTCAACGCGCCGTGGAGTTGCCTGCCGGCCGGGCCGGGGACGGCCTCATGCACGCTGCCGGCCAGTCCGTTCAATCCGGGCGACACCCGGACTCTGGTCATCAAGCTGTCGACCCCGGCAGCCGCTCTCATGGCCGCCAACAAGTGCCTCGTCGAGAACAAGGCCGAGATCGCCTCGCCGGTGCCGGGCTCGCCCCAGAACACCGGCGTCGGCAATGACAGCGCGACCGTCTCCGCCAAGGCGCTCGGCCAGAACTGCGACCCCGGCAAGTCCGATCTGTCGCTTAAGAAGGAGGCGTTCAACTGCTCGGACGTGGGGCCGGTGTGGCTCTGCGTCTACAAGATCACGATCAAGAACGAAGGCCCCGCCGATTTCAACGGGCCGCTCGAACTCTCCGAAGTCGTCGATCCGCCCATGCCCTCGACCTCCGAGCCGAGCATCGTCGGATGGACCTGCAATCCTGCCGGCCCGATCGAAGACTGCAAGCTGGCCGGACCGACCTTCATCGCCGCCGGCGGCACTTTTGCGGCCTCGGCCATCACCACCGTCGACAAGAGCCTCATCGCGCTCTGCAAGGTCAAGAACACCGCGAGCATTCTCGCCCCCGGGGCGGGCTCGGCCGCCAACCAGATCGGCGGCAACGACACCGGCTCGGACATCGACACCATCCCGAGCGCGATCTGCCAGCCGGTTCCGCCCAACCCGACCGACCTCGCCATCGAGAAGAAGGCGGTCGGCCCGTGCACGCTCACCGGCGACACGGTCGGCTGCGATTTCACCATCCGGGTGAGCAACACCTCGCCCAACGAGTACAAGGGGCCGATCGCGATCCTCGATCAGGCGGCGCTGCCCAGCCAGCTTACGATTTCGCCTGACGATCCGGCATGGACCTGCAACGCTGCGGCGAACCAGGCCTTCTGCTTCCTGGCGACGGCCGACCTCGCCGGTGGCGGCCTAGCCACCTTCAAGCTGCACGAGAACGCCACCCTTGCGGGCGTGCAGGGCGCCGGTTGCTCGGTCAAGGATACTGCCGGGATCAATCTGCCGATCGTCGGTCCGACGAACACCAACAACGCCAACGACGTTGCCAATGCGACCGCGACGCTGCCCGCCAATCTCTGCAGCAACGCGCCGACGCCGACCAACATCGTCGTCACCAAGACGGCCGGCAGCTGCAGCAAGGCGGCGAGCGGTTGGAACTGCGACTACACGATCCGCTTCACCAACGCCGGACCGGGGCCGTTCGGCTCCCCGATCGAGGTCAGCGAGACCGTGCCGGTCGGAACCACCTTTGCGGGCGCAGGGCTCAATCCCGGCGATACCTGCACGCCGGCCGGTAATGGCGCGACCTGCACCTTCTCGCCGGGCAAGGTTCTGAACCCGGGCGAATTCTTCGAGATGAAGGTCGTCCTCAACGCTGCGGACGCGCTCGCCTACAACCCCGCGACCTGCAAGATCGACAACACGGTCACGATCACCAAGCCGGTCAACAACCCGCTCAACACGAGCAATGCCGACGACAAGGCGGTCGCGACCGCGAGCCTGCCGTGCAATCCGGTGAACCTGAAGATCACGAAGACGCCCTTGCCGCAGCCGCAGTCGGGCATCGACTGCGCTCCGATCGGCAGCGATTGGGTCTGTTTCTATCGGGTCGAGGTCACCAACACCGGTCCGGGTATCTCGACCGTGCCGATCAAGGTCATTGACATCAGCCCCTTCTACACGAATCCGTCATTCGACATCGGCCAGGACATGAGCCAGTTCGAGTGTCCCGTCGCGGGAGAGCCGAACGCCTGCGTGTTCAAAGGCAAGCTCAATCCCGGCGAGAGTTTCCACTACACCGCGGGGCTGAAAGTGCCGGGCTCGATGGCCGTGCCCGGTGCGTGCAAGATCGTCAATACGGCGATCATCATCGATCCGGTGAACAGCGGCTTCAATTCCTTCGCGGGCGACGACAAGGCCGACGGCCTTGAAAAGATCCCGATGGTGCCGCTCGAGATTCCGCCGTTCGGCACGATCCTTATCCCGTGCGATCCGCCGTCGCTGTCGATCGCCAAGACCGCCGATCCGAACGGCTGCTCCAAGGTTGCGGGCGGCTTCAACTGCGGTTTCGACATCGTGGTGACCTCGACCGGCACCGCCCAGGGACCGAACGATCCGTACATCAACGATATCCTCGTCACCGAGCACGCCCCCGCCGGCTCGAAGATCATCAGCTGGTCGGCGCCGTGGACATGCGTCGGTACCGACGACCAGAAGCAGTGTACCTATCCAAAGTCCGCCTTCGCGGTCGATCCGGCCCTCGGCGTCGGCAGCCTGCCGGTCGGCCAGTCGGTCGCGCTTCATATCGTCGTGCAGGCGCCCGACGCTTTCGCCCGCGCCAACAAGTGCACCGTCGTCAACACCGCCGACGTGACCGTCCCGCCCGAAATCCTGAAGACGCCGGACGGAGTCAAATACAGCGCCAGCGCCAGCGAAAGCCTCAACTCGCCGCTTTGCGGCAAGATCATCAATGCCTGTCCGGCGATCCGCGTCATCCCGAAGTCGGCGGGCGGCGGCTGCTGTCCGGATGGACAGAAGTGGGACGGCAAGTCGGCCTGCATCGACGTCAACACGCCGGCTCCGTGCCCGGTGCCGGGGACGACCCGGGTCGACGGCGTCTGCGTCTGCGCCGATGGCCTGCCGCCGGCCAGGAATCTCGCGGTCAGCAAGACCGGCCTGACCTGCAACCGGACGAAGATCGACACGACGCCGTCCTGCCCGGAGGGCCAGACCTACAGCAAGTCGCTGAAGGCCTGCATCTGCAAGACCACCGGCAAGAAGCCGAGCGGCAATCCGCCCTCCTGCCGCGTGATCACCATCCCGACCTGTCCGGTGGGGGCCAAGTTCACCAAGCTCGGCTGCATCTGCGACTCGACCAACGAGCCGCCGACCGGCAACCCGCCCCGCTGCAAGGTGGTCGAGACCCCGACCTGTCCGTCCGGCGCCCGCTACAACACGCGCCTCGGCCAGTGCATCTGCACGCGGACCAACGAGCCGCCGACCGGCAATCCGCCTTCCTGCAACTTCGTGATCAAGCTGCCGTGCTGGCCGCATTCGTCGGGCAACTTCCCGCTCTGCAAATGCGACACCGGCTACTATCAGAAGGGTCTGCAGTGCCTGCCGGTCGAGACGCCGAAGACCGACACCCCCAAGACCAACAACAATACCAAGACCAACAATACCGGGATTATCCTGAAGAACCCGAACATCCTGGTCGTCCCGAAGACGTGCGATAACGGCGGCACGCCGCCGGATTGCCTGCCGCCGATACGCTGACGGCCGGCCGCATGGGCATCAGGAGGCCGCCCTCGCGCTAGGCGGCCTCCTTCCTATATTCTCGCCGGCGACCGCCGCCCTTTGCCACGATTGGCTCAAACGAGGATTGCCGCCATGTGCCGCAATATCCGCACGCTCTTCAATTTTGACCCGCCGGCGACGCCGGCCGAGATCGAGGCCTCGGCCATCCAGTTCGTCCGCAAGCTCTCCGGCTTCACGCGGCCCTCGCAGGCGAACGAGGCCGCCTTCAACGCGGCGGTCGTCGAGGTCGCCGCGGCGGCCACCCGTCTCCTCGACGCGCTCCGGACCAACGCCCCGGCGCGCAATCGCGAAGTCGAGGCGGCGAGGGCCCGGGCGCGCGCGGCCGAGCGCTACGGCTACCGGCGCCCGCGCGATGAAGGGCTGAACGGCCGCGAGCGCCGCCGGCAGGAGGCGTCCGGCAAGGTCGCCCCGCGGAAGCGCGCGGCGCAGGCCTGACCTCAGTTTTCACTTCATCTGCGGCGGCTAAGTCTTTCCGGCGAATCGCAAAATTCGGGCGCCAGGTAAGGGGGACTGCAGATACGGCCTTTACCTTGGCCGGGGCATGCCTATCTGTTCCCCACCTCTTCCGGCTGGCATTCGATTCGATGCCGGCCGCCTCCCGCTTCAGGAACGGCTGAATGTCAGAGCCCGTCATCCGTATTTCCGGCCTCTCGAAAAAGTACAAGAGCGGCTTCGAGGCCCTGAAGGGCGTCGACCTCGAAATCCGCCGCGGCGAGATATTCGCGCTTCTCGGGCCGAACGGCGCCGGCAAGACGACGCTGATCAATATCGTCTGCGGCATCGTCAACCTGACCGGCGGCACGGTAACCGTCGACGGCCACGACATCGTTCATGACTATCGCGCCGCCCGCTCGATCATCGGCCTTGTCCCGCAGGAACTGCCGACCGACATCTTCTCGACCCCCTGGGATACCGCCAGCTACAGCCGCGGCCTCTTCGGCCTGCCGGCCAACCCGGCCCACATCGAGAAGGTGCTGAAGGACCTGTCCCTTTGGGACAAGAAGGACGCCAGGATCATGATGCTCTCCGGCGGCATGAAGCGCCGGGTGCTGATCGCCAAGGCGCTGGCGCACGAGCCGCGCATCCTCTTCCTTGACGAGCCCACCGCCGGCGTCGACGTCGAACTCCGCCGCGACATGTGGGAGCTGGTCCGCAAGCTCCGCGAGGGCGGCGTCACCATCATCCTCACCACGCACTACATCGACGAGGCCGAGGAAATGGCCGACCGCATCGGCGTCATCAACAAGGGCGAGGTGGTGCTGGTCGAAGAGAAGGCCGAACTGATGCGCAAGCTCGGCCGCAAGCGCCTGACCCTGCAGCTTGCCCAGCCGATCGCCGAGATACCGGGGCCGCTTGCGCCCTACGGGCTGCAGCTCGCCAACGGCGGCTGCGAGCTCGTCTATACCTACGATACGCAGGCCGAGCGAACCGGCATCACCCGGCTGCTCCAGGATGTCGCGACCGCCGGGCTGAGGTTCCGCGATCTCAAGACGCAGGAAAGCTCGCTCGAGGAAATCTTCGTCAGCCTGGTGAGGGCGTGAACCGATGAACCTCTACGCCATCGCTACCATCTACCGGACGGAAATGGCACGCACGCGGCGCACGATGATGCAGAGCATCATCTCGCCGGTGCTCTCCACCAGCCTCTATTTCGTCGTCTTCGGCGCCGCCATCGGTTCGCGCATCACCGCGGTCGAGGGGGTGAGCTTCGGCGCCTTCATCGTGCCGGGCCTGATCATGCTTTCGCTGCTCACGCAGAGCATTTCCAATGCCTCGATCGGCATCTATTTCCCGAAGTTCACCGGCACCATCTTCGAGCTGCTCTCGGCGCCGATCTCCTACCTCGAAATCGTCATCGCCTATGTCGGCGCGGCGGCCACCAAGTCGATTATCCTCGGCCTGATCATCCTCGCCACTGCCGCTCTCTTCGTCCCGCTCCATATCGAGCATCCGGTGGCGATGCTTTTCTTCCTGGTGCTCACCTCGATCACCTTCAGCCTGTTCGGCTTCATCATCGGCATCTGGGCGGACGGCTTCGAGAAACTGTCGCTGGTGCCGCTCCTCATCGTCACGCCGCTCACCTTCCTCGGCGGCAGCTTCTATTCGATCAGCATGCTGCCGCCGTTCTGGCAGGCGGTGAGCTTCTTCAACCCGGTGGTCTACCTGATCAGCGGATTCCGCTGGGCCTTCTACGGCCTTTCGGATGTGAGCATCTGGCTGAGCCTCGGCATGACCTTGGCCTTCCTCATCGCCTGCCTCGCCATCGTTGCGTGGATCTTCCGGAGCGGCTACCGCATCAAGTCCTAGCGCGGAGCGGTTCCGCGCCGTAATTGCTGCAGCAGATGGCGCCGCCGCTTCTTCTCCTCACCGATATCAGGCTGACCTTCGGCGGGACGCCGCTTCTCACCGGAGCCGACCTGTCGATCGGGGCCGGCGAGCGCGTCTGCCTGGTCGGGCGGAACGGGTCGGGCAAGTCGACGCTCCTCAAGATCGCGTCGGGCGAGGTCGAGGCGGATGGCGGCACGCGTTTCCTGCAGCCCTCGGCGACGGTTCGCTACCTGCCGCAGGTCCCCGACCTTGCCGGCCATGCAGATACCCGCGCCTATGTCGAGGCCGGGCTGACCGAGGGCGACGACCGCGACCGCGCGCGCTATCTCCTCGCCATGCTGGGCCTCACCGGCAGCGAGCATCCGTCGCGGCTCTCGGGCGGCGAGATGCGCCGCGCGGCGCTCGCCCGCGTGCTCGCCCCCGAGCCGGACATCCTGCTTCTCGACGAGCCTACCAACCACCTCGACATCGCCGCGATCGAGGGACTGGAAGCCTCGCTCCGCGCTTCATCTTCGGCAATCGTTCTCGTCAGCCACGACCGCCGCTTCCTCGAAAACCTCTCCGAGGCGACCGTCTGGCTCGACCGCGGCCGCACGCTCCGCCTCGACAGGGGTTTCGCCGGTTACGAAGCCTGGCGCGACCAGGTGCTGGAGGAAGAGGAGCGCGAGCGCCACAAGCTCGACCGCAGGATCGTCAACGAGGAGCACTGGCTCCGTTACGGCGTCAGCGCCCGCCGCAAGCGCAACCAGAAACGCCTCGGCGATCTTCACGCCCTCCGCGCCGAGCGGAAGCGGGCCCGCGCCAACCGGCCGCAGGGCAATGTCGAGCTGACCGTCCAGGAGGCGCGGGCGTCCGGCAAGCTGGTGATCGAGGCGACCGGCATCGGCAAGAGCTACGGCGAACGGCCGATCGTCCGCGACTTCTCGATCCGCATCGAGCGCGGCGACCGCATCGGCATCGTCGGCGCCAACGGTTCCGGCAAGACCACGCTCGTCAACCTGCTCACCGGCGTGCTGTCGCCCGACGCCGGGGCTGTCCGGCATGGCGCCAACCTCGAAATTGCGACGCTCGACCAGGGCCGCGCCGGCCTCGATCCGGGGCTGAGCGTTGCCGATCTCCTGACCGACGGCCGCGGCGACAGCGTCGTCATCTCCGGTGAGAGCCGGCATGTCGTCGGCTACATGCGGGACTTCCTCTTCCGCCCCGAGCAGGCGCGAACCCCTGTGAAGGCGCTGTCGGGCGGCGAACGCGGCCGATTGATGCTGGCCCGCGCCCTCGCCAGGCCGTCCAATCTCCTCGTCCTCGACGAGCCCACCAACGACCTCGACCTCGAGACGCTCGATCTCCTCCAGGAGATGCTCGCCGCGTATCCGGGGACGATCCTTCTGGTCAGCCACGACCGCGATTTTCTCGACCGCGTCGTCACGTCCGTCATCGTCAGCGAAGGCGGCGGCCGCTGGCAGGAATATGCCGGCGGTTGGACCGACATGCTGGCGCAGCGCGGCGGGTCGCCGGTCGCCGCCGGCCCTCCGCCGCCGCCGCGCGGGCGCCAGCGGCCCGCGGCCGCATCTCCTCCGCCCGCCGCCGCCCCGAAGCGCAGACTAACCTTCGCCGACCAGCACGCGCTGAAGACGCTGCCGGCGAAGATCGAGTCTCTCGCCTCGGAACTGCGCCGGCTGGAGGAGGCCCTGTCGGCGCCCGACCTTTACCGCCGCGACCCGGCGGCCTTCACCCGGACGACGATCGCCATCGCCGATGCGCGCGCGGCCCTTGCCGAGGCCGAGGAACAATGGCTCGCCGCCGAGATGCGCCGCGAGGAAGCCGAGCGCGGCTAGCCCCCGATCTTTACCCAGACGCGTCCGTCCTCGACCTTCACCGGATAGGTGACGAGGTCGACGCAGACCGGCGCGGCGAGCGCCTTGCCGGTGCGGATGTCGAAGCGCCCGTTGTGCCGCGGACACTCGATGACGCTGCCGATGACGAAGCCCTCGGTGAGGTCCGCCGCTTCGTGCGTGCACATCCCATCGCTGGCGAAATACTCGCCCGACCCGGTTCGGTAGAGGGCGTAGGAGCGCCCGCCGTGATCGAACGGGCGGACATCCTCGACCTCGATCTCGTCCGCTCCGCAGGCCTCGACCCAGCCCTCGCTCACGTCTTTACCATGCTGCCTTCTTCCGCAAACGGCGCGTAGGCCGAGAACGGCTTGGCGCCGGCGGGGAGCGGACGGACGACGAAGTAGGTCGGGTCCTTCAGCTGGCGGATCAGCGTCGGGATGATCTCGCGATACGCCGCCAGGATGCTCGGATAGGGCGGCGGACAATCGGCCTTCATCGCCTCGTGAAGCTTCGGCAGCGAATAGAACGGAACCATCGGGAACATGTGATGCTCGACGTGATAGTTCATGTTCCAGTAGAGGAAGCGGATCACCGGGTTCATATAGACGGTGCGCGCATTGAGGCGGTGGTCGAGCACGTCCTCGGCGAGCCCGGCGTGCTGCGTCAGTCCGACGAAGATCACGAACCAGCCGCCGTAAAGCGTCGGCAGCCCGACATAGAGGAGCGGCAGGAGCGAGCCGGTGCCGATGGCAAGCGCAATGGTCGCGGCATAGATCGCGAGCCAGATGCGTGCGGTCCGGTAGACCTTCGGCCGCTCGCTTTCCGGGAGGAACGTCGCCTCCGTCTCGTTGACCCGCCCCGCGGCGTGGCGGAGCACCCCCTGCAGCGAGACCCAGGTCGATTTGAGCGCGAAGACGTTGAGCAGCATGCCGGCAATGTCCGGCGGCCGCATCGCCCCGATCTCGGGGTCGCGCCCGACGATGATCGTGTCGGTGTGGTGGCGCGTGTGGCTCCACCGCCAGAGCGTCGGCTCGCGGAACACCATGAAGCTCGCCAGCGCGTAGAGCCAGTCGTTCATCCACGTCGTCTTGAACGCGGTCCGGTGGCCGCATTCGTGCCAGCGCGAGTCGGTCGAGCCGCCGTAGAGGACGCCATAGACGAAGAAGCACGGCACCGCCCACCACGTCCCGAAAGTCAGGAACCCCCCGACGCCGGAGCCGATGAGCAGCGCGAACCAGAGGATCGTGTCGCGGATCGCCGGCCCGTCGCGCCGCTGCATCAGCTCCTTCAGCTGCTTCCGGGGGATCGGCGACTTGTACCATTCGGCGTCGCCGAGGCCGGCCGCGGACGTCCGGCGGATCGTCTCCGCGTCGATGCGGTAGTCGCGGGCGAGCGCGTTACTCAAAGGTCACCGTCCTCTCGTCGAACATCGTCCCGTCCTGCCCGAGGTTCAGATAGACGACCCGGTCGGGATGCGCATCGTCGGTCATGAAGAACGTTATCCCGTCCGGCGCCATGCCGTAGTCGCCGCAAGGCGGGTCGGGCACTTCGTCGTCCGGCAGCGCGTCGAATGCGGCCTTTCGCGCTCCGGTCGGATCGACCTCGAAGTAGTGCCGGCCGGCGGGCGGCGCGCCGGTGACCTGCTCGTCGGCCAGCGCGAAGGCGCACTCGGTCGGCTTGATATAGCCGCGCTTCACCAGGTCCGGCAGGATCGCGTCGATCGGCTTGTCGGCAGGCTTCCGGAATACCTGGATGACGACCTGCTCGTCGCCGCCGTCGATGGTGAGCGCGAAACCGGGAAGGTCCGCGCGGTATTTCAGCTCCCACACGCCGGTGGAGAGCGTGCACCGCTCGGCCCAGACCCCGATACCCGCGCCCGTCTTCCATTCGAATGTGCACGCCTTGTCGTCGACCTTGCTGTGCGCGGGCTTCGGCGGCTGCGCCGCAAGCGCGCCGCCGCCGAGCATCGTCGCCAGGGCGAGCGCGGGCACGAAGGCCGGCCTCATCGCGTCCGCGCGGCCTTGTCGCGGCTTGGCCGGATCAGAACCTCGGCGGAAATGCCGAGTCGCTGGTTGAGCCGGCGGATCATGCCGATCGACAGACCCCGCTTCCGGTTCAACACCTCCGCGATTCGCGTGCGCGTGCCGATGACGTCTTCAAGGTCGCGGCGCGTCAGCCCCTGCTGTTCCATACGGAACTTGATCGCCTCGACGGCGTCCGGCGGGTCCATTGGATGGTGCTCGCTCTCGTATGCGTCGATGAGGGTCGCGAGGACATCGAGCCGGTCGCCTTCCGGCGTGCCGGCCTTGGCACCCCATAACGCCTCGACCATCGCCAGCGCACGCTCGTAATCTGCGTTGGTCCTGATGGGCCTTACTTCATCCGCCATGCTCGACCTTCCTCACGTCGATCCGGTCATAGTCGCGGTGCGTGCCGATCCACTTGATCCAGACGATACTTCGTTCGAAGTCGACAGCGACGACCAGACGATAATCGTTGCCCTTGATGTTGAACACTATCCGCTCGCCGGTCACGATGCTGGCCGTGGCGTAACTTCGGCGAACCTCGGCGGTATCCTTCCATCGCGCCTTGCGGGCTTCATCGAACCACGCGTCGAGCGCGGCCTTCAACGCGCCGTGGTCTCTATGGCCGGAACGCGCTTCGACGAAAGCACGCAAGGTCCGCCGGGCGATGATCCGCATCTCCAGGTAAGAATATCATTGTGCCCAAATTGGGCACAATGCGGCCCGGCCAGCGTCGCACGGCAGACGCCCGCCGGTTGCCTTGCGCTTGACGCCTCCCCCGTAATTTGTCCAAATGATAAAGCTTTTGCGCGGGGCCGGTTTGGCCGTCCGCTGCAGGTGAGGGCCGGATGGCCATGGACACGCCAGACATTGCTGCCGGCAGGCTCAGCCAGGAAGAATACGCTGCCAATTTCCGCGACCTGCACCCGCCGCTCGACAAGCACCAGGCCTTCGTCGAGGCCGATCGCTGCTACTTCTGCTACGACGCGCCCTGCATTCAGGCCTGCCCCACCGGGATCGACATCCCGCTCTTCATCCGCGAGATCCTGACCGACAACCCGAAGGGCGCCGCCCAGACCATCCTGTCGGCCAACATCCTCGGCGGCATGTGCGCCCGCGTCTGCCCGACCGAAACGCTCTGCGAGGAGGCGTGCGTGCGCGAGGCGGCGGAAGGCAAGCCCGTCCGCATCGGCGACCTGCAGCGCTACGCCACCGACGTGCTGATGGCGGAGGACGGTGTCCAGCCCTTTGCCCGCGCGCCGGCGACCGGCAAGCGCGTCGCGGTCGTGGGGGCGGGCCCGGCCGGCCTGTCGGCCGCGCACCGCCTTGCCATGCACGGCCACGAGGTCACCATTTTCGACGCGCGCGCCAAGCCGGGCGGCCTCAACGAATACGGCATCGCCGCCTACAAGACGCCGGACGGCTTCGCCCAGCGCGAGGTCGATTTCATCCTGTCGATCGGCGGCATCAAGGTCGAGAACGGCAAGGCGCTCGGGCGCGACTTCCAAATCGCCGATCTGGTCGAAAAATACGACGCGGTCTTCCTCGGCATCGGCCTCGCCGGCGTCAATGCGCTTGGCATTGCCGAGGAGTCGCTCGACGGCGTCGGCGACGCCGTCGCCTATATCGCCGAGCTTCGCCAGGCGAGCGACCTGTCGACGCTTCCCGTCGGCCGCCGCATCGTCGTGGTCGGCGGCGGCATGACCGCGATCGACATCGCCTCGCAGTCGAAGCGTCTCGGCGCCGAGGACGTGACCATCGTCTATCGCCGCGGCCCCGAACGCATGGGCGCCAGCGAGTACGAGCGCCAGCTTGCCCAGACCGACGGCGTCAAGATCAAGTTCAACGCCATGCCGAAGCGGCTGGAGGCGGTGAACGGCAGGGTGCGCGGCATCGAGTTCGAATATACGAGCGAGCGCGACGGCCGCCTCGCCGGGACCGGCGAGACCTTCACGCTGCCCGCCGACGTGGTGTTCAAGGCGATCGGCCAGACGCTGATCCTCCCCCGCGAAACGGGGGAGGGGGACCGGCCGCAGGCCGGTGGAGGGGGCTCCGGCATTGCGCTGGAAGGCGGGCGCATCAAGGTCGATGCCGAGCGCCGCACGACGATGGCCAAAGTTTGGGCCGGCGGCGATTGCATCGCCAACGGCAAGGACCTCACCGTCGCCGCCGTCGAGGACGGCAAGGTTGCGGCCGAGTCCATTCACCGCGCGCTGATGGGCGGCTGACGCCCGATGGATCGGCTCAAAGGAGCGCGATGAATTCGTCGAGGGTCAGTCCTGATTGTGCGATGATCGAGCGCACGGTGCCGGGTGGCAAGTCGTTCGATCCGTGGACGGGCACCACAACCCGCGCGCCTGAAACACCGGGCCTGGCCAGTATGTGGTGGCTGCCGCTCACTCGCAAAAGTTCAAAACCACCTCTCTGCAGAGCGCGGACTATCAGCCGGCCACTGAGCCCTGTCAGTTTGCGGCGCGACACGTCATGCGGCGCTTCTGACCGTCAGCGTGCGGGTCAGCGGTCTGACGTCGGCGGGGATCTCGTCCCCCTGATCGCGCCGCACGGTCAGGGCAAGCTCGATGGCATCTTGTGCCATTCTGAGCGCCTCGGCTTCGTCCGCGCCATAGGTGACCACTTCCGGCAAAGCCGGAACGAGAACCGTGAAACCGCCTTCCGGTTCGGGCCGCAGGTTGATGGTGAATTGCAGTTCGTCGCTCATCGCTACAATCTCGCGAACGTCCAGCATGGTGGGAATACCACGCCTACCAAACGACGGGAAATCTGAAAGGGTCGAACCGATGGCAGATCTCCGCACCGACTTCCTCGGCATCAAGTCGCCCAATCCGTTCTGGCTGGCCTCGGCGCCGCCGACCGACAAGGAAGTGAACGTCGTCCGCGCCTTCAGGGCGGGGTGGGGCGGCGTGGTCTGGAAGACGCTCGGCGAAGACCCGCCGGTCGTCAACGTCGCCGGCCCGCGCTACGGCGCCATCCATGCCGGCGACCGGCGCCTCATCGGCCTCAACAATATCGAGCTCATCACCGACCGCGCCCTGCAGGTGAACCTGCAGGAGATCAAGCGGGTGAAGAAGGACTGGCCCGACCGCGCCCTGGTCGTCTCGCTGATGGTGCCCTGCGAGGAGCCGAACTGGAAGTTCATCCTCGCCGCGGTCGAGGAGACCGGGTGCGACGGCGTCGAGCTGAATTTCGGCTGCCCGCACGGCATGAGCGAGCGCGGCATGGGTTCCGCCGTCGGCCAGGTGCCCGAGTACATCGAGATGGTCGCCCGCTGGTGCAAGGCCGCGACCCGCATGCCGGTGATCGTCAAGCTGACTCCCAACATCACCGATATCCGCTATCCGGCGCGCGCCGCCAGGAAGGGCGGCGCCGACGCCGTCTCGCTCATCAACACCATCAACTCGATCACCAATGTCGACCTCGACCTGTTCGCGCCGGTGCCCACCATCGACGGCAAGGGCAGCCATGGCGGCTATTGCGGCCCGGCGGTGAAGCCGATCGCGCTGTCGATGGTCTCCGAGATCGCCCGCGACAGGGAGACCCGCGGCATGCCGATCTCCGGCATCGGCGGCATCACCACTTGGCGCGACGCGGCCGAGTTCATGGCGCTCGGCGCCGGCACCGTCCAGGTCTGCACCGCCGCGATGACCTACGGCTTCAAGATCATCAGCGAGATGACCTCGGGCCTGTCGCGCTACCTCGACGGGAAGGGCATGAGTCTCTCCGACCTTGTCGGCCGCGCCGTGCCCAACGTCACCGACTGGCAGCAGCTGAACCTCAATTACGTCACCAAGGCGCGGATCAACCAGGACCTGTGCATCGAATGCGGCCGTTGCCACATCGTCTGCGAGGATGCCTCGCACCAGGCGATCACGTCGGTGAAGGACGGCCGCCGCCATTTCGAGGTGATCGACAGCGAGTGCGTCGGCTGCAATCTCTGCGTCAACGTCTGCCCGGTGGAGAACTGCATCACGATGGAGCGGATCACCGAGGGCGTCGATCCGCACACCGGCGCGCCGGCGACCGGCTACCGCAACTGGACGACCCACCCGAACAACCCGATGGCGAAGCCGCCGGCAAATGCGGCCCCGGCCTCGTCACGGCCGATGGCGGTCGAGCCGGCGGAGTAGGATCAGCGCGCCTCGGGGCCGGCCGCGGGCCGCGGCGGTAATCGCCTTGACACAAAGCGATTCCGGCGAGCACGCTTTCTATCGGCTCGCGCGCAGGGTCTGAGTCGCGCGGGGTCGGATTTTGCTGCGGGCGAACATGCCCCAGCCGGAGAAGGGCCGGAGGCCCGTGGGATCTCTCGCGCTGCAATCGATCGGAGCGGATCTGGCCGCCGGGCCGGGTGAGACCGGGCTTTTCGCCGCTGACACGGCCACGAAACCGACCCTCTGCTTCGTTCATATTCCCAAGACCGGCGGATCGGCGATCCGCGACACGCTTCGCGTCCTGCGCGGAAACCAGAGCGTCTTCTGGCTGGATTCACGTGAATCCTTCGAGGCGCAGCGGCGGATGACCCACGCCGATTTCAAGTCCTTCGATGCCGTGGGCGGTCACGTCAGCGTCGCCGCTTTCAGGCATCTCGTCGTTGCCCCGCGGATTGTCGCCAGTCTGGTCCGCGACCCGGTTCGCCGGGCGATTTCGCTGCTCCACTACATACAGGAGGGGGACTGGCACCATCCGCTCCACGCGGAACTCAGGAATCTCTCCGTGGCCCAGGCACTGGAGAAATCGACCGCCTACCGGGCCGATGTCACCAATGCCCAGTGCTGGATGCTCGGCCTCGATGGGCCTTCGCCGGAAACCCTCCCCGACACCGAGGACGAGCGCTGGATGCTGCGCTCGACGGACATGGCCGATTCCCTGATGGCGAGCCTGTGTTCCGCCTTCGGCTGGCAGCCGGTCGAGTTGCCCCATCTCAATCGGGCGCATGACCCGGCCTATTTCGAGCGGCTCGCCACGCCCGAAGCGGTGCGTCTCCTCACCGAGCTGAACGTCCGGGACCTCGCCCTTCTGAAGGCAGTGGAGCGAATGTCGGCCCCGGAGAACCTGGAACTTCCGGTCTGAATTCGATCTGCCCCAATTGGGCCACAATGTCGCCATGTTCCCTGCGTGAAACTTAAGGCGCGGGAGGCGGCTGACCGGGGTCGGCCTAGGCGGGCATCGCGCCCCCTGCATGAAGAGACGGGGTGGGATGACCGGGCCGCGACGCACACGACCCAAACGTCCGACATTGTTGTTGAGCCTCATGCTGGCGGGCGGCATCGTCGGCTGCTCGGCGGGCATCAGCGCGTGGTCCAACGTTCCACCGTCCGGCACGGACGTCGCGACCGTGTCCGCGGGCGCCGGGATCGTCAGGGTGCCGGCAGTCTCTAACGCCTTCGATTCATTGTGGAATAACGACGAGGCGATCGCTCCGGCCGCCGCGCCGCGCGGGGTCCGGATGCCGGTCTTTTTCGCCTGGGCCGACACCGCCGACGGCGTCGAGGATCGGATCGCCCCGATCTTCGCCAGTCTTCCCGCGGGCTCGTCCGCCGATGTCCCGAGCGGCGAGGAACTGAATGCCCGCGAGACCGAGTGCCTGGCGACCGCGGTCTATTTCGAGGCGCGCGGCGAGAGCCCGATCGGGCAGCTTGCCGTTGCCGAAGTGATTCTCAACCGGGTGAAGACGCCGGGCTTCCCCAAGACCATCTGCGGCGTCGTCTATGAGAATGCCGGCGCCCGCAACGGCTGCCAGTTCTCCTTTGCCTGCGACGGCACCCCCGACCGCATCCGCGACCGCCTCGCCTGGCGCCGGTCGATGGCGATCGCCCAGAAGGCGATGTCCACCCCGCGCGACGAGGTGCTCCCCGACATCGGCAATGCTACCCACTACCACGCGACCTATGCCTCCCCGGTTTGGGCGGGCCGCATGAAGATGGTCGATGTCATCGGGCGGCATGTCTTCTACGCCGCCGCCAAAGGATAGGCGGACGGGACTTCCACCGGCGCCATTGCAGGGCCCGCGGCCTTCCTGCCTGCCCGACCACACGAAAGCACGAGTAATATGAGCAATACCGATCCGCCGCCCCAGTCCCCCGTTCCGCCGGAGGGAACGCCGCCGCCGGTGGCCGTGGTGCAGAAGCCGCAGCCGCCCTGGATGCGCTACCTCTACGGCATCATCGCCGTCGTCGCGGTGATCGTCGGTGCGGCGAAGATCTATGATTTCTTCGTCCTTCCGGCCTGCGACTCGGACCGTGTGGTCGAGACTCTGACGAGCCTCTTCGAGAAGACCGGCGCCAAGGTGAAGTCGATCAGCGACATGAAGGCGACCGGCGATTCGAGTTCGCCGCGCATGTGCGCCGCGCATGTCGATGCGGGCGACGAGCAGGCCAACTTCGAATATCAGGTAACCTGGAGCGGCTGGGATGCGATGGTGAAGATCGGAAAGGTCGACACCGGCAATTCCAGCACGACCGGCGGCCAGACCGATGCGCCCGCGCCGCCGGCCCCCGCGGCCGAGCCGGCTCCGGCCGCTACCACGGCCCCGGCGAACTAGCCTCGGCGGATTACGGCTCCGGACTCCGCGGCGTTATCTCGGACGCCTCGGCCGGCGAAATGAACGGCAGGCTCGCCGGGCGGACCGGCTTCCTGCCGAGCGCATCCAGCTTGATCGGCGGCGCGTAGTAGTAGGCCGGCCCCACCGTGCGCACGGCCTGCGCATCCGCGCCCGCCACCACGGTATCGGCCGGGTCGCCGCCGGCCGTCAGCACCAGCGCTCCCGCGGTGTCCATCGCCGTTTCCGGGTCTTCGCCGTTCGGCCGGGGGGCGGGTACCGGCAGGAGCGCCAGCGCGATCGGGCTCTTCCGGTTCTTCGCCGCCGCCGCGAGCGCGGCCAGACCGGAGCTGAGCTCAGCCGCGCAGCTCGGGTTGTAGGCGGCCCGGTAGGAGAAGGCGAAGGGCTGGGAGGCATACTTCGAGCCGTCGAGCGAAACCATCTGATCCGGCTCGCCGCCCGCCTGGTAGAAGTAGAGGTCGCCCTTGTCGGGGGAGTAGATGCGCTGGCAGACGGCGCGGTCGACCGCAAAGCGGCTGCGGCCGGTGCCGTTGCTGATCGGGAAGTAGTAGCCGTCGCAGGTGCGCACGCAGACGGTGCGGAAGCCGCCGATCTGGGGAATGTCGCAGCCGTAGAGCGACAGCGTGGTGCGCAGGCGGTCGCGCTCCATCTCGACGTTCGACCGGCCGAAGCCGAGGAACCCGAAGCTGCCGCCCGCCCTGGCATAGTCGCGCTGCACCTGGCGCAGGCGCGCCATGATCGCCGGGCATTGCCCGCTTTGCCGCGGCCTGAAGATGAGGAATCCGCCGATGCAGCCGGCCGCCCGCGCCTGGTTGCGGACGTTCTCGTAGGCCGCCCGCGCCCGGTCGTACTGGTAGCTGTCCTGGTAGGTCTGGTCGCCGAGCGCCAGGTAGTCTTCCTGGAGGCGGCTGCAGAAGGCCGGAGCGCCCTCGGCGATGCCGCCCGCAGCGAGGAGAAGCGCCGCCGTCAGAAACAGAACCCAGTGCCGCATCGCTACGCCCGGCCGGCGCTGTGCGCGCCCTTCCTGCCTGCCATGCATGCCGCCCGCTTCGGGCAACCGCCCGGCATCCCCATATGACGAACGTCCTCTAATATTCTGTTGACATCATGGCGGCCTAGCGCCGCGGGAGTGCGAACCATGCAGCTCACCGGTATCCACCATCTCACCGCCGTGTCCGCCGACGCGCCGGGGAATCTCGCCTTCTACCGGAATGTACTCGGCCTCCGCCTGGTCAAGAAGACCGTCAACCAGGACGACGTCTCGGCTTACCACCTGTTTTATGCCGACGGGCTGGCCAGTCCCGGCAGCGACCTGACCTTCTTCGACTGGCCCGTCGGCCGGGAGCGCCGCGGCACCCATGCGATCACCCGGACCGGCCTTCGCGTAGCCGGCAAAGCCGCGCTCGACTGGTGGGCTGCCCACCTCGGCGAGAACCGCGTGGCGCAGGCGCCGGTTGCCGAACGCGACGGCCGGCTGACCCTCGACTTCGAGGATCCGGAAGGCCAGCGCCTCAGCCTCGTCGACGATGGCGGCGAAGGCGAGTCGCATCCCTGGGCGGAGAGCCCGGTGCCGGCCCTGCATCAGATCCGCGGCCTTGGTCCGATCACGCTGAGCGTCCCCGATGTGAAGCCGACGGAGGCGATCCTGACGGCCGTCATGAACATGCGCCCGGAGCGCCAATACAGGCGAAAGGACAACGTCGCCGTTCACGTCTTCGCGATGGGGGCGGGCGGTCCGGCCGCCGAGCTGCACGTCGCCGTGGAGCCCAATCTTCCGCCCGCCCGGCAGGGCGCGGGCGCCGTCCATCACGTCGCTTTCCGCACGCCCGACACAGAGAGCTACGACGCCTGGGCGGAGCGCCTGCGGGCAATGCGCATCCCCAACAGCGGCAAGGTCGACCGGTTCTATTTCCGCAGCCTCTATTTCCGTGAGCCGAACGGCATCCTGTTCGAGATCGCCACCGACGGGCCCGGCTTCGCGACCGACGAGCCGCTGGAGAAGCTCGGCGAACGCCTTGCCCTGCCGCCGTTCCTGGAGCCGCGCCGGCGCGAGATCGAGGCCGGGCTGAAGCCGCTCTAGGCTGCGGCCGTGCGCAGGCGGTCGAGGATTCGCGCCGCCTCGCGCACTTCTTCGATCGAGATCGTGTGGCCGAGGCCGGGGTAGATGCGCTCCGTCACCTCGCCGCCGAGCCTGGTCAGCACCGCCGACGTCTCCTTCACCCGGGCGAGCGGGATGTGCGGGTCGGGGTCGCTGCTGCCGATGAAGACCGGCGTTCCGGCGAGCGAGCCGGAATAGTCGTCCGGCACGATCCTGTCGCCGATCAGCCCGCCGGTGAAGGCGATCAGCCCGCCATAGCGGCGGGGATTGCGCGCGACGAATTCCGTGGCGAGGCAGGCGCCTTGCGAGAAGCCGAGGATGACGACCCGGTCGGCGCCGATACCGTCGCGGTCGAGATGGTCGACCAGCCCGCCGACCACGCCCAGGGCCGAATCGAGATAGGGCTGGTTGAGCGCCGCCGGGACGAGGAAGCGCTGCGGGTACCAGGTGTGGTTTGCCGCCTCGGGCGCCAGCCATGCGAGGTCGGGCCGGTCGAAAGCCTGGGCGAGCGACAGGATGTCGGCGGCGCTGGCGCCGCGGCCGTGCAGCATGATCACCGCGCCCGCGGCGGAACCGGTGTCGGACCCCGCGAAAAGCACGGGCTGCCCGCGATGGGGATCGTTCGGGAAATCGGCCAAGCTCGGCCCCGTCAGGATGCTGCCCTGAAGCTAGCACGGACGTTCTGCCCGCGCCGAGCCCGATGCGTCGTCCGGAAACGCACTCCCGCCCGGCGCTTCATGCCCGCCGCCTGGACCCCGGGGGCTACGCGGCCCGGCTGTTCTCCACCCGCGGCGCTTCGACGACTTCGCGCTGCCGCCGCTGCCGCTCGCGCCATTCCGACGGCGATGTCCCGACCAGCTTCTTGAAGGCGCGGCTGAAGGCCGCCTCCGAGCCGTAGCCGACCGTCCCCGCGACCGCGGCCACCTTTTCGCCCTCGCCGAGCTTCTCGCTCGCAATCTGCATCCGCCACTGGGCGAGGTAGTGCATCGGAGCGATGCCGACGAGGCCGGTGAAGCGGTCGGCCAGCGCTGACCGCGACAAAGGCCCGCCTCGCGCGCCAGTTCCTCGAGCGTCCAGTCCTTCGCCGGCTCGGCATGGAGCAGCGCCAGCGCCCTGCCGATCAGCGGGTCGCGCAGCGCCGCCAGCCAGCCGGTCTCATTCGCCGGCAGGGTTTCGATGTGCCGGCGTACCACCTCGATGAACATCAGTTCGCTGAGGCGGGTGCGCACGCTTTCGCTCCCCGGCCGCCGCTCGATCGATTCCCGCTTGGCGAAGCGGAGAACCTGGCCGAGCCAGCTTTCGTCCCGGTCGTTCGGGTCGCCCACCTTCATCACCGGCGGCAGGTGGCCGAGGAGCGGATTGAAAGGCCGCGCGTCGCAGGCGAGGAATCCGCAGGCGAGCTTGGTCACCGCGCCATCGCCGCCGAGCGACAGCGAGCAGGGCAGGTGGCCGGAGACCGCCGCCTCGGTGGCGCGGCGGATCGCATCCGGCGCCCGCATCCCCGGCTGGCTCGAAATGATGTGTTCGTCGCCGTTGGTGAAAACCACAACCTCGCCCGCTTCGACGAGGACGGGCGGCTTGCCGATGAGGCCGGCATACATGCGGCCCTCGGTGACCAGGTGGTAGGTGATGAGATGCTCGGCGCCCTTGACGATCCAGGGCAGGATCATGGCGCGCGGCGGCTGCTCCGCCGCCCACGGCGCCCCGGCCGTCACGTCGTAGAAAAGCCCCGTCAGGCGGACGGTCCGCAGCAGATCGGAAAGCGGGTCGGCGGTCATGGCGCGGCGGTATCGGCCAATCGTGGACGCCCGGTCAAGTGGTGCGGACTTCCGATCATTCTGGCCGGCAGGCGGCTCGCCTACCTGTGCGCGGCTTCGCAAGACGCGATGCATACGGAACAGGAGAATTACGAAATGGAACTCTATGCCATCCGCCGCCCCAACGCCTGGAAGACCGTCGCCGAGGTTCAGGCGATCGGCGCCAAGGCGCTCAAGGTCGGCAACGAGCAGATGTCGGACCGCGTCCGCTGGATCCGCAGCTACGTCGTCAAGGAAGCCGACGGCACCTTCGGCTCGATCTGCATCTACCAGGCGCGCGACCCCGAATCGATCCGTGAGCACGCCCGCCGCGTCGGCATGCCCGGCGACCTCATCACGCCGGTGGTCGACACCATCCTCGTCCGGGCTGACCCGGCCAAGGAGGAGGCGGCCGCGGCCTGACCGGACGGTCCAACCCTGAGGGGGCGCCCCGGCGCCTCCTCAGAGTGCCCGAGCGGACGGGAGGAGCCGCTCGGCCGCATCCGGGTCGTCTGCCGGTGCCCGCAGCATCTGACTCTCCGTTGTGAAATAGGCCAGGCTCGGCCCCGTCAGGATGCGGCCCCGGCCGGTACGGACTGCCCGCCTGCGCCAGCCCTGTGTGCTGGCTCAGACAGATGTGAGACGGGTTGAGTGAAGAATGGGGTTCTCCGAAGCTCGGGTTGTCGAAGCTCGAGAATCAAGGAGAACCCCATGCAGGTTTTTGGCCTGCCCGGCCAT
>Ga0070741_10001399_pt1 | contig 74102 bp, 58 predicted proteins | sample Coa_R1_4_FD_66440 | JGI IMG/M metagenome (GOLD analysis project Ga0070741, IMG submission 66440) | Surface soil microbial communities from Centralia Pennsylvania, which are recovering from an underground coalmine fire - Coalmine... | ecosystem: Environmental > Terrestrial > Soil > Unclassified ...
CGCCACCGATCATTCGTCTTACGATTATCAGGCGATTGTCGAAGCTTCGCAGCTGGTCATCGATACGCGCAACGCCACCCGCCGCATCACACGCAACCGAAACAAAGTGGTCCTCTGTTAGCTGAGTTCCTGCGAATGCACGTTATATCTGGCCCTAACATGAGAGCGGACAGGAGCTGCACGGCGCGGATATGGTCCACATAAACTGCGCACGCTGTGGTATTCCTTTAAAGGAAGGCGATTTTTGCCATTCCTGTGTGGAGTTCTTCGCACGGGTAGCGCGTCCAATCCAATCAGTTGACACGCCTCCTCCAGAAAAACAAGGTGCCCGCATGGATCGAGCGCCGAGACCACCGCTTCGCGCCGCCATAGGAGAGATGTGGGCGTCAGGTGCTACACAATCAATAATCGCTAACGAGCACTTCGATCTGCCCGCGAGCGGTGATGAAAAACACGGCAGGACAGCATCGAGGTATTTCCGAGGTACACCGACAATCCGGTGATGCTAACTGATCTTGTTAAGACAAACTCAGGGAATGATTGCTTGGACCTGATTGGAGTAAACGCTCTCGACGTTACTCGAGTCGACCGCCGTAACGACGTAGTAGTACATCTGGCCGGATACGACTGATAGGTCCGTAAAGGTGGTGCTGGCATTCGGCGAAGAATTGAGCAGAGTATATGGGCCGGCCGAAGTCGTACCACGATAGATTTTATATCCCACGACAACTGACGTACTGGCGGTCCAGTTCAGGACTGCGGAATGCTGGACTGCTACCCCCAAACCAGAAAGCGAGACCGACAGAGGCGAATTCGACGCATTGCTCGTGATTGTCACGGCTCCTGTTACAGAGCCCGCGCTTGCCGGTGCGAATTTCACACTGAGGATAACAGAAGCTCCAGGTGTGATGACCTGCCCGTTTGAGAACCCGCTGACCGTGAATCCCGCACCAGAAACTCCAACGGTCGATATCGTCACGTTCGCTCCGCCGTTATTCGTAATGGTTGTACTTTGCGTGCTGCTGCTGCCCACATCCACGCTGCTGAATGTGAAACTCGAGCTGTTCGCACTCAGTTGCCCCGGTGCAGTCACTGTTAGGCTGATCGTGTTGCTTGTGACGCTTCCGACCGAATTCGTGACCGTGACATTGAACTGTGATCCGCTGTCGGAACTTATCGTGGCTGGCGTAGTGTAGCTTGAGGCTGTCGCTCCGCTGATGGGCGTTCCGTTCTTGTTCCACTGATAGCTCAGCGGCGCAGTACCATTAGCTGTCACCGAGAACGTGGCGGTCTGTCCGATAACGGCGCTTTGGCTGCCGGGCTGTACTGTGATCAGGGGTGGCGTGTTGACCGTCAACGTCGCCGCGGTGCTGGCGATGGAGCCCGCAAGGTTGCTAACTACGACGGTAAATTGGGCGCCGTTATCGGACGAGACCGTCGCGGGAGTTGTATAAGTTGCCGCAGTTGCGCCTGAAATGTTCGCGTCATTCTTGCGCCACTGGTAACTCAGCGGAGCTGTTCCCGCCGCCGTAATCGAAAACGTGGCTGTCTGGCCTATGGTGACAGTTTGGTTGCTGGGTTGTCCGGCGATTGTGGGTGGGACGCTTACGGTAAGTGCCGCGGTGTTGCTCGTCACGCTTCCAACTGAATTCGTAACCGTGACTGCGAATTGCGCTCCATTATCGGAGCCGGTCGCTGCCGGAGTTTTGTATGTGGAGGAGGTTGCTCCGCTGATTGCAGCTCCATTTTTCTGCCATTGATAATTGAGCGGTGCTGTTCCGGCCGCTATCACGGAAAACGTTGCGGTCTGTCCGGCCGTTACAATCTGACTGCTGGGTTGGTTTGTGATCGACGGTGCTATGGGAGCAGGGGTAACGGTTAATGCAGCCGCGTTGCTACTAGTCTTCCCAACGGAGTTGCTGACCGTGACCGTAAATTGTGCGCCACTGTCCGAGGTGGTTGTGGGGGGAGTTGTATAGGTGGAGGAACTTGCTGCGATTATTGCGACACCATTTTTCTGCCACTGATAGACAAGCGGTGCCGTTCCAGTGGCCACAACAGAGAAAGTGGCTGTCTGTCCGACCGTCACTATCTGGCTGGCAGGTTGGGTGCTGATAGCCGGTGAGCCTGGAGGAGGCGTGACTGTCAGCACTGCAGCAGTGCTGGTCATTGTTCCGACAGAATTGCTGATCTTGACTGTGAACTGATAACCGTTGTCCGACGCCGCCGTCGCTGGAATGATATAGGTTGAGGAAGTCGCTCCAGCAATGGCCGCTCCATTCTGCTGCCATTGATAGCTCAACGGAGCTGTTCCTGCTGCAGTTACCGAGAACGTCGCCGTCTGGCCTGCCGTCACGCTCTGGCTGACTGGCTGGCTCACAATCGTGGGCGCGCTTGGGGCGGGAGTGACCGTCAGTATCGCGGCGTTGCTGCTTGTTGCGCCGATTGAACTGCTGACCTTCAGGACAAATTGTGCACCATTATCAGCAGAAGTTGTCGCAGGTGTCGTGTAAACGGATGCCGTTGCCCCGACAATTGGGATTCCATTTTTCTGCCATTGGTAACTGAGAGGGCCTGTGCCTGTCGCGCTTGCGGAAAACGTGGCAGTTTGCCCAGCAATGACCGTTTGACTTAGCGGCTGGTTGTTTATCATAGGCGAAGTATTGACGGTTAATATCGCCATGTTGCTCGCAACTGTGCCGCTGCTGCTGCTGATCAAAACCGCGAACTCTGCCCCATTGTCAGATGGAGTCGTCGCTGGCGTGTTATAGGCTGCAGATGTTGCGCCCGGGATGTTTGCTCCGTTCTTTTGCCACTGGTAGCTCAGACTCACTCCAATTGCTGCCACAGAAAAAGTGGCAATCTGACCGGCTGTGACTGTTTGGCCGGCAGGCTGCATCGCAATGGCCGGCAAGCCGGCAGGAGTATTCTTGCTGGCTGCCACGCTGGCTACACCTGCACATCCCGATTCCAGAATAACTAAAAATGTAGCCGCCATAAGCAGCGCGAGTGCCGCATACATTGAACTAAGAGCCCGAACCGCTGAGCCTGAGTCTAGATCCCCTGAACTATTCACACATTCACCCGCTCCTTTATTGCGACTCTGGGCGTTCGGTTTGCAGGCTAATGACGTACTAGTGTTCATCGGGGTCGAGTCACGTTATTTCACGGCCCAGAGTTCAGGCCAGTTCCCTATCGGGCAGGCTAGAAGAGTGGGGCAAAATGGATCGACTGGTGGGAGGAACAGATTGCAGACAGGCCCAGCGCGTGTATGGTACAGGTCGGGAACAGCCTGCAGGACCTGACCTCCAGATCGGCTGAAACATTCAGTTTAAAGAAGGGAAAAGGGCGGAAGGACAGCTCCTGGGTTCTGAAACAGCAGGCGGCAGACGAGAGAACTCGACACTCATATGGTCGATAGTTCGAAATCCCAACAACCGGGGCATCGAAAGCCACAGCCGTAGGCGTCCGTCGAAGTCTTTGCGAGAAGAGTTCGAGAAAACGTACGAAAAGAACTCAGCAGCAACTCGGGCATGAGAAGGGTAGCAGGCGTTCGTCCCTGCGGAAAAGTCGGTGCGGCAGATGACTGTCACTTAAAAAGAAGCATCTACAATTTCACAAAGAATGTGCCCGATCAGGATGTGCGCCTCCTGAATGCGCGGAGTTTTTTCCGAGGGAACCCGAAGGCAATAATCGACCAGTTCCGCCAAGTCGCGCCCGCTCGCGCCTGTCATACCTGCAGTGAGCATCCCGATGCTTTCCGCCACGCGGATCGCCTCGATGACATTTGGCGATTTGCCACTCGTTGAGATCCCAATCGCGACATCGCCAGAGGCACCGAACGCTTCCACCTGGCGGGCAAAAATTCGATCATAGGAATAGTCATTACCAACAGCAGTCACAGTGGAGGTGTTCGTTGTCAACGCTAATGCGGGGAGGGCACGGCGTTCACGCGAGAAGCGGCCGACCAGTTCGGCTGCAATGTGTTGTGCATCGGCCGCACTGCCTCCGTTCCCAAACAATAGGATTTTTCTTCCTGCCGCGAGTGCACCGCTCATTTCTTGACCGAGCGTCATGATCGTTTGCAACAGCGATGAATCATTCAGTACCGCCTGTTTGACAGACAGACTCTCCTGCACGATGCGGCGGACATCGTCTCTGGTTATCACGCCTTCTCCCAATGAATTCGCTCGTTAAGAATAGCTTAGATCGTTGTTGTAATTGACAATCCATTCTTTACGACGTTCGCTTCTGTGAACGGCGGCTGAGTGCTGACTTTGGCGGCCTCGGATGCCGATCAACTAAACAGCTCTAACATGCTTATTGAAACACTCTATTTGAGAGGATAGTCTGGCTATTCCGGACAAACTAAATGTTTGTTGATAATAGAACGCCGGCATGAGGATGACGGAACAAACGCAAGCGAAAATTATGTTAGCCGAGCGCGGTGCGAACCCCGCTGTGTGTCTGCCGGAGACGCCGCTTCCGGAAGCTGGCCTTGCGGTTGAGCTCGCCGTGGTGGTGCCTACTTATAATGAGCGGGGAAACATTCGACCGTTGCTGGCTGCGCTCAGCGATGCTCTGAGAGACATCCGATGGGAGGTAATTTTTGTCGACGATCACTCACCGGACGGAACCGCCGAATTCGTGCGGCAGATGGCCCAAACAAATCCGAAGGTTCGGGTCCTCGAGCGCATAGGCCGACGCGGCTTGTCCTCCGCTTGCATAGAGGGCATGTTGGCAACTGCTGCCCCATACATTGCTGTTCTGGATGCGGATCTGCAGCACGATGAGCGGCTTCTGCCTAGGATGCTTCAGCGAATCAAGCTCCAGAGACTCGATCTGGTTGTAGCGACCCGAAAACTCGACGGCAATACGAGCGCACTGTCTCGCCGCCGTATTTGGTTGAGCAACCTCGGTCATCGAATCAGTCAATTCGTGTTGGGCTGCGAAATCACCGATACGATGAGTGGATTCTTCTTGATTGACCGGGATTTTTTTGCCCGAGTCGCTCCACGACTGAATGGTGCGGGCTTCAAAATTCTGGTGGATGTATTAGCAACAAGTGATCGGCCCATTTCGATTGGTGAGGAGCCGTACGAATTCCGCAAACGACACTGGGGCGAAAGCAAGCTCGATTTTCGAGTCGAGGCTGAGTACCTATATCTAATTGCCGACAAACTCATTGGAACTGTTCTGCCCACCCGATTCGTGATGTTCACGCTCGTAGGGTCAAGCGGCCTCATTCTGCACCTCGGAGTCCTATTTTTTCTGTACTACGGCGGGAAAACTACGTTTCTTGCGGCGCAAGCAGCAGCAACTTTCGCCGCTATGACGCTGAACTTCTTGCTTGATAACGCCCTGACATTCCGCGACACGAGACTCAGGGGCTGGCATATCTTGAGCGGTCTGCTGACTTTTTACGTGGCCTGTTCAGTAGGTGCGTTGGTTAACTTAAGCGTTGCGAACTCACTGTTTCGGTCACACATACCGTGGTGGGTTGCAGCAATTTCCGGACTGGGTGTCAGTTCAGTGTGGAACTACGGAGTGAATGCGGTGTTTACGTGGAGACGACGACAACGACAACTTTGACCGTGGTATCGACTGCTGCCATGGCGGTGAAGCCGGATATCGGCCTGTTTCCTTCTGTTTTGCGCGTTATCTCTGTACGCTTAACCTAGACGTCCTTACGCGCGACGGTGTGGTCGGTGGTCCAGCTTGTATATGCCGATCTTACGACTGAGAGTATTCCGGTGGATGCCCAGCAGGCGGGCGGCTCGCGATTGATTACCATTTGAGCGATCGAGCACGCGCTTGATAAATTTCTTCTCAAATTCGTTTACCGCTTCTTCAAACAGAATGCCTCGCTCGACCATCTGACCCACCAACGCTTCAAGTTGATCTTTCACGGTCTTACGCTCCGCAAGACTCTTCTGCTTGTTCGGTTCTACAATCAGGATAGATCGACGCCCACCAACAATCGGTACGCTTCCCGGTACTTGGCCCGAGTTCGTTCCACCACTTCTGGAGGCAATTGGGGTCCTGGCGGCTGTTTATTCCAACCAATGCTCTCCAGGTAATCGCGGACGTATTGCTTATCGAAGGACGGCTGCGAGTAGCCCGGCTGGTATCCCTGAGCCGGCCAGAAGCGCGAAGAATCGGGCGTGAGCGCTTCGTCAATCCAGATCAGTTGATCGCCTATGAGGCCGAATTCAAATTTTGTATCCGCCAACAGAATGCCGCGCGGTTCGGCGTAGGCAGCGGCGCGACGGTAGATTTCAAGACTAATCGATCTAAGTTGCTCGGCTCGATTCCCGCCGACCAGAGCCACTACATCATCGAAAGAAATATTCTCATCGTGGCCGGTCTTAGCTTTGGTCGAGGGAGTAAAGATCGGTGCAGGCAAGCGATCCGATTCGCGGAGTCCGGGAGGCAATGGCACGCCGCAGACTCTTCCCGTCGCACGGTAATCTTTCCAACCGGAACCGGCCAAATACCCCCGCACAACGCACTCGACCGGTAGCGGCTCCGTCTTGCGACACAGCATTGCCCGGCCGGCGAGTTGCTGGGCATATTCACTCGCGGGCGGTGGAAATTGGGTCGCGCTCAAAACGTGATGCGGAACAACATCGCTCAGCGTGTTGAACCAGAAAAGCGAAAGCTGCGTCAATACTCGACCCTTATCAGGAATGGGAGTCGGAAGCACCACGTCAAACGCAGAGAGCCGGTCCGTCGCCACCAGAAGCAAATCATTCCCAACCTGATACAGGTCGCGAACTTTACCGCGCGACAGTAATTTCAGCCCGGTAAAGTTTGTTTCCCAAACCACAGCGCTCATGTAAGGAGATGCCACGAGTGATTTTGTCCTGTCGAAGAGGCGGGTATTCTAGCGCAGCGCTAGGTGATGTCAACAGTGAAGAAAAATGAAATGAGGAAAATTCCGCAGCAAAAATTCGTGGCGCACAGCGGGAAGAATTTTACCGTGAACTTGGGCTAGGCTTGCCGTGGATTCTTTTAAGCGGCGTGGGTGGCGCTGGAACGCGCTTCTTGCCAATTTACGGAGACCAACTTGGAAACGCCGGCTTCCTGCATGGTGACACCATAAAGCACCGACGCCCGTTCCATCGTGCGCCGGTTGTGGGTAACCACGATGAACTGAGCGTCTGCGCTCATTTCGGCGATCATCTGAGCGAAGCGTCCAACGTTGGTCTCATCCAGTGGAGCGTCGACCTCATCGAGAATGCAGAACGGACTCGGTTGATACCGGAAAACGGCAATCAAAAGTGCAAGCGCCGCTAGAGCTTTCTCGCCTCCCGACAGCAGCAGGACGTTTTGCAGTCGCTTTCCCGGGGGCTGCGTCGCGATGTCAATTCCCGGTTCGCCGGAGCTGTCCGGTTCGGATAAGCGCATCTGCCCAGTCCCGCCGCCAAATAAGGTTTGGAATGCGTTAGCGAAATGCGTGTTGATGATGGCGAATGCTTCTTCGAATTTCTGCCGCGAAATTTGATCCAGTTCGCTGATCGTCTGCTGCGTATCGGCAATGGATTGGATGAGGTCGGCTCGTTCGCGCTCAAGGAATAGGAAGCGTTGTTCGCATTGATTGTATTCCTCGAGTGCCATCATGTTTACGGGCCCCATAGCCTCGACTCGCGACTTCAAGTCTTGATACTGAGTCTCGGAATTCACGAGATCGTCGCCCTCGAGCACCCCCGTCTGCGTGGCGATAAGGTCCTCTGGAAGGACATTCAACTCGTTGAGACAGGCAGATCGCAGGTGCTCCCGCTCTGAATCATTGCGAGCGCGCTCGATCTCCTGCCGGTTGCGGTCCTCTCGCAAATCTGTCAGCGCTTGCCGAGCCGTCCTCAGTTCGTTGTCCACTTCGGACGTGCGCTGCCGCGCCGCATTGAAAGTACGCTCGAGCTCAGCCTGCTGCTGCTCGCGACGTTCGCGTTCGGCGCGCAGCGAATCGACAAGCTGACGCTGAACTTCATCGGCCTTGAGGAGCTCGGTCTCTTCCATGGCCATCGTTTCTTGCTGCATGCAAAGAGACGACGATCGGGACAGCAGTTCCCGGTGCTCTTCTTTGACACGCGTGGCGATAGCCGTCGCCCCGGAGAGCCTCTCTGCCATGGCAGCTCTTTCCGCGCGCTTTGCCCCTAACTTTTCTTGATGAGCTTGGGCAGACTGCTGCACTTCAGAGATCAGCGCCATAGCTTCGGCCGTGTCGCGCTCCTCTGCTTCGCTCGCATCGAGAATCGCCTGCCGTTGGGCGATTGCATGCTCGGCACTTTGCTTGGCCGCCTGAGCGTCACGCCGCAGATGTTCCACTTCCGCCTGGCAGGCTGCCAACTCCGTGCTGAGCCTGGCCAGTTCGGCGCGGGCACGATCCCGCTCCACGGTTGCCGCGACCAGACCTTTGCCGGCTTCAACGTGCTTGACTGTCAGCTCTTCAAGAGTGCGCTCCGCCTCGCGCTGTTCGGATTCCAGGCGCTCGATCGCGGATTGCAACTCGGCTTGATCGGCCTCGAGTTTTGAAGTTTCCGTTTCCAGAGCCCGCAGCTCTCTTTTTGTCGCCAGGGGCCCGGCTTCGGTCGGCCGGCCACCTGTCACAGCCCGGCCGTGGTAACAGGTCCCATCAGGGCTGAGAAAAAAGAACGATGGGTTCTCGCCCGCAAGCCGCTCCGCAGCGGCAGGCGCGTTTACAAGAAATGCCGCACGCAGCCTCGGCAAAAAGTGTTTTGCCGCAGGCCCAAGTGGATCCCTGAAATTGACCAAACGATCGAGACGGCAAACATCCGGTTCCTGTGAAAATGGGAGTTCGGGCTCTGCGCCTGCCACGTTCAGGGTACGCAGAGAATCGACAAAAAATGTGGCACGTCCTCCGAATTCGTCGCGCAAAAGCGAAATTCCGGCGCGGGCATGGTCGAAAGTTTCGACGACCACATATTCGAGCTCGTCCCTCAAGAACTGCTCAACAGCGGTTTCATATTCGGGTTCCACTTCAGCGTAGTCGGCAAGCAGACCGACCGCCCGAAAATTCGCCGCTGCACCCCGCCCATTCGAAGCAAACAGCTTTTGCACGGTTTCCGTGCCGTAGGAATGGTCGCTGAGAACTCGGACTAAGGCATCCCGCCTGGCGCGTGCGCCAGCAAGTGATTCACGGACCGCATCTGAACGCGAGGACATCTCGGCCTGATCTCGCCGATAATTCGCCACCCGTTGCTGCAGTTGCGCCAGTGATGCTTCGAGCTGCCGTGTTTTCTCCGTTGCAGCTTGCCAGCGCAGATCAGCCGATTGAGAAGCCTCGCGATACTGCAAAGATTCCTCGAGTAATGCCTGTTCGGATCTCTCGAGCTTTTCCAACGCTCCCGAATGATGCGCAACGAGCTTCCCGGCTTCTGTCTCCAGATTCTGCAGTTCTGAAAGCGTGTGGCCGAACTCCTGAATTCGCCGGCGCGACTCAGAAATACGAGCTTCCGCGGAACGGCTGGCGCCAGCCAGTTCTGCTGAACGGGCGGCGAGCTGCTCCAATTCGCGCTCTAGTTGCGTACCTTCCTGTTCGAGGCGGGCGACGACCGCCTCTTGGGCAGCGACTCGCGTCTCGATTTGCGTCAGTTGTGCCGTCGCTTGGTCAAACTCAGCCCCGAGTTGGCGCCTTCTTTCCGCCAGCTCCTCCCGGCGCTGCCGGTTGAACAAAATACGGTTTTCCGCACGATCTAATTCGAGCGCGGCCTGACCAATAAGATTTTGGTTCTGCCGCAGTTGCCCATCGAGCTCATAGACCTGACGGTCGAGCCTCTCCTGCTCCGCTTCGAGATGGGCTATGGATTGCGAATGGGTATTCTCAATTTTCGCAATTTCAGAGAGAGAGACAGCAAGCCGTTCCGCCTCACTGTCCAGCCGCCTTGCTTTACTGGCGAGTACCAGACTTAGGAGGTTTCGCATTTGCTCGCGAATCTCGGCGTAACGTCGCGCTTTCGAAGCCTGCCGCTTCAGCGATGCAAGCTGCTTCTCTACTTCGACGAAGATGTCGTTGACGCGCGAGAGGTTGGCCTTTGAAGAATCGAGTTTGGCCTCGGCCAGCCGCTTCTTGGTCTTGAATTTCGTGATACCCGCCGCCTCTTCAATGATCGCGCGCCGATCAGAGGGCTTGGAACTCAAAACCTGGCCGATCCGGCCTTGTTCGATAATGGCGTAGGAATCCGGCCCGAGGCCGATGCCCATGAACAGTTCTTGTATGTCGCGCAGCCGGGCACTGCGGCCGTTAATGAGATATTCGCTCTGCCCCGAACGATAGAGTCGCCGCCCCACGACAACTTCTCCTGGCTTTGATTGCAATGCGTTCTTTTGCGCGATTCGCGGTCTTCTCGACGAGCGCTTTTCGTCGCCGATAGGCATCGAGCCGCTCTGAACTTCCACAGCACCAGATTCTGTAACCTCCGTCCCGTCACTGGCGGAGCTAGAGTTTTCGGCTGCGTCGCCACTGTTCCGGTCGCTGTCACTTGCCAACGGTGAATCGCCTAACACTCGGCGCGCAGCCTCGGCCAGTTCAGCATCAATCAAAGTGAGCGTAACTTCGGCCAAGCCCATCGGCGGCCGCTTCGTCGTGCCATTAAAAATGCAATCGGCCATGCGCTCGGCGCGAAGCAATTTATGGCTTTGTTCGCCCAGAACCCAGGAAATCGCATCGACAATGTTCGATTTGCCACATCCGTTTGGACCCACGATGCAGGTCAATCCAGTACCGCTAAAGGTCAGGTGCGTTTTCTCGCAAAAGGATTTGAAGCCAACCAGTTCGACTTTACGCAGTTTGAGCAAGAAACACCTTATCTTCCGCCACGTGTAATGCAATAGAGCAACGGCGGATACGGGTTCGGTTTCCTCGAGAGGAGGGGTCGCGCGACGACAACTTTGGCGGGTCGTTTAGCAGTGGCCCAGCCGTCCGGCGCTTGGATCGGCGGTTACAAGCCGCACGATAGCATAGCCACACCGAAAGTGTAAAGCATGGCTCTTCCGATTCAGCAATGACCTGGATTTCTCCGGCTTAACTCGCTCCTTTGCCGCGCTCGGTGCCTCGGCTAGAATGGCTACCGCCCGCGCCCGGTGCGGCCCGCGCGGGTTCACCGCCTTTTTCAAATCGTCCGCAGAGGATCCCACGCCAAAATGGGCGATATTGTGTTTCAGAATACGCTGGGAGGCGAAAAGCAAACTTTTGTACCGCTAGAGACGGGTCGAGTTCGAATGTATACGTGCGGCCCCACGGTCTACGATTTCGCCCACATAGGAAATTTTCGGACGTTTGTCTTTCAAGACATTCTGCGACGTTTCTTGCGGTCGCGCGGATTTGAGGTCACTCAAGTTACCAATTTCACCGACGTCGACGACCGCATTATCGCCAAGGCGGCAGAAGCCAACGTGGACATACGTCAGTTCACCGACAAGTACATTGATGCTTTTCTTGCTGATCAGCGGGTATTGGGAATCGGCAAGCCGGAACACATGGTTCGGGCCACCGATCATATCGAAGATATGGTTCAGCTCATTGAGCGGCTCACGGAAAAGGGCTTTACTTATGTGAGCGAAGGATCGATTTATTTTCGCATCTCAAGATTTCGCGACTACGGCAAGCTGAGTCATGTGGATATGTCGGGCATCAAGGCCGGAGCACGCGTGGACGTGGATCGATACGAAAAAGCGGATGCGCGCGATTTCGCCCTTTGGAAAGCACCTAAACCCGGCGAGTTTTTCTGGAACACGCGTATTGGTCCAGGCCGGCCCGGCTGGCACATTGAGTGCTCTGCGATGGCCATGAAGTATTTGGGCGAAACCCTCGACGTTCACTCCGGCGGCATCGACCTGGCCTTTCCGCATCACGAAAACGAAATCGCTCAGTCCGAAGCAGCCACGGGGAAGCCGTTTGTTCGTTATTGGCTGCATGCCGAGCATCTGCTGGTGGACTCCCAGAAGATGTCTAAATCGCTGGGCAACTTCTATACGCTCCGTGACTTGCTCCAGAAAGGCAATAAGCCTTCGACACTGCGCTATCTGCTGGCCTCTGTTCCCTATCGGCGGCAGCTGAATTTTACCGAGGAAAGTTTGCAGCAGGCCGCGAGCTCTGTCGAACGGCTGCGCAACTTTGCAATGCGGCTGAATACCAGCAAGTTTGCCGCCGGCGCCTCTGCTGTCGCTGAAAAAGCCGAGCAGGCGCGGAAAAATTTCGAACTCGGGCTCGAAGACGATCTGAATACAGCACAGGCTTTGGCCGCGATATTCGATCTGGTTCGCGATGCAAATATCGCCATGGATCGAGGCGAATTTAAACAAAACGATGTAGCGCCGGCACAAAAAGCACTGGAGACATTTGACGCCATTTTTGGCGTTCTCCAGGACGATGATGATGCAAAACTTCGCTCCGTTGGCATACAAGCGCGCGCCGGCGCGCCCAGCAAGGAGCAAATCGAGGAGCTCGTCGCGGCCCGGCAAATGGCCCGCAAAAGCAGAGACTTTGCGAAAGCCGATCGCATCCGCCAGGAATTGGCGACGCAAGGCATCATTCTCGAAGACAGCAAAGACGGCATCGTTCGCTGGAAACGCAAATAACATAGAATCGCCAGTTCGAGGAGGGCATATGAAACGCCTGGCATTCACCGCGCTTTTCGCGCTGCTCGCTGTACCCATGCTCGGGCAGCAGGCACCGCCCGCACCAGGAATTCAGAATGCTCCGGAAATTCCTTTCGATTCTGTTCCCTTCTTGAAGCTGACACCCGACCGCAACTTAGGCGAAGTCTTGGGAGTGGCCGTCAATTCGAAGGGCCACGTCGTGGTGTTGAATCATCCCGGCAGTGCCGGCACCGGGCCCGTGTACGGCGAATCCACTACGCAGATTTTGGAATTCGACGAAAAGGGCAACTATGTGCGCGAAATCGGCCGCGGCGTCTACGGTTTGGCCTATGCGCACTCAGTCCGCTTCGATCGTTATGACAACTTATGGGTCGTCGACAAAGCCACCATGTCGGTGATGAAGTTCGATCCCCAAGGCATGGTGGTCATGAATCTCGGCCGCCGGGACGAAGGACCAGATGAGCCCCATTATCGTCACGCCGATCCTGCTCCCACGCCCGTGGATGGTTACTTCAATGGCTCAACCGATGTGACCTGGGATAAGGACGACAACATTTACGTCAGCGATGGCTACTTCAATTCTGAGATCGCCAAATTCGATAAACACGGTTATTGGCTTAAGCGTTGGGGCGCGCCGGGCAAGGGCGGCGAACATGCGAACGAGAATCCGGGCCGTTTCAGCAATCCGCACAATATCGGGATCGACCGCGATCAAAACATCTACGTCGCGGATCGAGGGAATCGGCGCATTCAGGTGTTCGATACAGAGGGCAATTTCAAGAAGTTTCTCTTCCTGAATGTGCCTTATGACAAGTCGCGCCACCCTGTTTTAGGAAATATGCCCGCCAGCCGGCCGGATGAAACGCGGCCGTGGACGATCTGTATCACCAATACAAACCGGCAATATCTCTATACCTCCGACGAGGAGCCCGGCCGTATCTACAAGATTTCCATCCCAGACGGCAAAATTCTGGGAGTGCTCGGAAAATCGGGCCGTGATATCGGGCAATTCAACTGGATCCACGGCATGGCCTGCCCGGACGAGAACACGCTTTACGTCGCCGACATGAACAACTGGCGCCTCCAGAAACTGATTCTGCATCCCGACAAAAAACTCGTTTCCACGAAATAAAAGGGCACGTTCGCCGAAGCTTCTGAGCGATTAAACCCATGACCGCATGTACAATTGGCATATGGTTCAAGACTCTGCCCGGACCGAAACCCTGGCGCAGGGCAAATTGCCGCGCCTGGTTACTGCGCTTCCCGGCCCCCACGCAAAACGCGTAATCGCACGCGATCGGCAACATATCTCGCCCTCTTACACGCGCAGCTATCCGTTGGTCGCTAAGCGCGGCTTCGGCGCGCTGGTCGAGGATGTAGATGGAAACACGTTTCTAGATTTCACTGCGGGCATAGCTGTAGTTGCAACCGGACATTGCCACCCGGAAGTTATGGCCGCAATCCAGCGGCAAGCGGCCGAACTCATCCACATGTCCTGCACGGATTTCTACTACGAAGGCATGGTCGAGCTCGCCGAGAAACTCGAATCGATCTCGCCAGGCAATGAGCCAAAGAGAGTCTATTTCGGCAATTCCGGAACAGAGGCGATCGAAGCGGCGATAAAGCTGGCGAGGTATCACACTGGACGCGAGAAAATCATAGCGTTTTACGGCGCATTTCACGGCCGCACCATGGGTTCGTTATCGCTTACCGCCTCGAAGGCGGTGCAAAGGACCGGATTCGGCACGTTGTTATCCGGTGTTTTCCATGCGCCCTATGCCAATCCTTACCGCTGCCCCTACGGGCATCCGTCTCGTGAGTGCTGCACCGATTGCGCTAAATTCATCGAACGCGAACTCTTCAGGAAAATTGTGGACCCGCAGGAGGTGGCGGCGATTATCGTTGAGCCAATCCAGGGTGAAGGTGGATACCTGCCCGGCCCTGCCGAATTTCTACAAGATTTGCAGCGAATTTGCCGCGAAAATGGAATATTACTGATTACCGATGAAGTGCAGAGCGGGATGGGCCGGACCGGTAAATGGTGGGCCGGCGATCACGCCGGCATCGAGCCGGACATTCTCTGCGTGGCCAAAGGGATCGCCTCCGGTTTGCCTCTTTCCGCCACGATCGCCCGATCCAGCGTTATGAACTGGAGGCCGGGCGCCCATGCTTCTACGTTTGGGGCCAACCCCGTCGCCGTAGCCGCCGCGTTGGCTACCATTCGCCTCATTCGCGATCAATATATGGAGAATGCGCGTCGCGTAGGTGAGTATATGTTGGCCCGCCTTTCCGGATGGCGCGAAACGTTCCGCATCGTTGGCGACATCCGGGGCAAAGGCTTGATGATCGGCATCGAAATCGTGGCCGATCAGAAAGCGAAAGAGCCCGCACCCAAGCTGCGCGATGCTATCGAAAACCTGGCTTTCAGCAAAGGCCTGCTGGTGCTCGGAGCGGGTGCGAATACGATCAGACTTGCTCCTCCGCTGGTAATCGACGAAGAACAAGCCGATTTCGCCATGAATGTGCTCGAAGCATGCATTCGCGAGGCGGAAACGCTGATTTGAAGTCCGACTCCGAGCGGGGGCAGGCTGCACGAGCCGGCGATATCTTCAAGGCAGAATGAATGCGAATTTTTTCCGCGTTTGTTTTTGGACTGGTTAACTGGGCAGCACGAAAGGGCGTGTCACTACACTCAGTTTCGCCAGATGACAACCAGGCACGTCAAAATATTCGTCTGACCGGTATCCGCGGCGAGACTTTTGCCTATTGGTACTTGCGACGTCACGGTTACATTATCATTTCAAGGAACTTTCGGGCGCCAGGAGTTAAAGGCGAAATCGACCTGATAGGCTTCGATGGACCAAATTTGGCGTTCATAGAAGTGAAGACAAGGACCGGCAGCGATCAGGCCCCCGCCGGGATGCCCGAAGATGCCGTCACCCGCGATAAGCGCCGCATCCTGTCACGCATGGTACGACAATTCCTAATGGATCGTCGGCTCAAAAATGTGAATTGGCGCTATGACGTGTTGGCCATTCAGTCCCAGTCAGGTAGCCAGCCCCGTGTGCGGCTTCACAAGGGCGCGTTTACTGACCGATAAGTCGCACGCCTTCAGCTATCCTTTGCACGCTTCTGTGATGTGGAGCTAAAGTGTAGCCGCACAGGATACAATTAAGAGTTTCTGATAGTTAGCAGGCTTCAGGGCTGCCGAATCGCGGGAGGATGCGTTGCCGGAATTAAGAAAGGACCCCATTACCGGCCGGTGGGTGATTATTTCGACAGATCGTGCCAAGCGGCCGAGTGACTTTGTGCGTGAGAGTGTCCGCATGGAGGGGAAGGGGTTTTGCCCGTTCTGCATGGGCAATGAGACAAAAACACCACCGGAAGTGCTTGCTTACGGACGTAACGGGGGTGGTCCGAACACACCTGGGTGGACCGTTCGTGTGGTTCCCAACAAATTTCCAGCTTTAGGCATCGAGGGCGACCTCGATCGTGAGGGCGACGGCTTATTCGATCGCATGAACGGAGTGGGGGCTCATGAGGTGATCATCGAAACTCCCGACCATCAGAGCACATTGGCGACCTTGCCGGTTCGCGCTATCGAGGACGTTCTCTGGGCTTACCGCGACCGCGTCCTCGACCTGAAAAATGATAAGCGCTTTCGTTATGCACTGATCTTCAAGAATCATGGCGATGCCGCCGGCGCCTCTTTGGAGCATTCTCATTCACAATTGATCGCTTTGCCCATCGTACCGAAGCGCGTCCGCGAGGAACTGGACGCGGCAAAACACTATTATAAAGACAAAGAACGATGCATTTTTTGCGACATGATCCGTCAAGAGGTGGAAGCGGGCGTACGAGTCGTCGGTGAAAACGACCAGTTCATCTCAATTGCGCCATACGCGCCTCGCTTCCCTTTCGAGTTATGGCTGCTGCCGAAGCTGCATAGCTCTGCGTTTGAAAACAATCAGAGCTCCGTGTATTCAAGCCTTGCGCGCATGTTGAAGGACACCTTGTCACGTCTTGATAGCGTGCTTGATCATCCAGCATACAATTTCATGCTGCACACCTCGCCCGTCGGCGAGGAGATCAACGATCATTATCATTGGCACTTTGAAATCATTCCCAAGCTGACCAAAGTGGCAGGGTTCGAATGGGGAACGGGATTTTACATCTGCCCAACTCCGCCGGAAGAATCGGCGCGTTTCCTCCGCGAAGCACACGTTGCCGCGCCCTCGGCAGCGTAAGTCTGTAATCGACCACCCGAGTTCGCAGCGTCGACGTGCGACTGACATCGCGCGCCCGTTTTGGATATACTGGCCAGCGTTGGGCGCGGTACCCAAGAGGCCCAAGGGAGAGGTCTGCAAAACCTCCATTCGTGGGTTCGAATCCCACCCGCGCCTCCAATCTCCTCCGCCAAAAAACGAATTCGAAAAATCGATCTTGGGCGTTTGCTCGCCCATCGGCTGCCAGTAGGGACCGCCGAAATTCCGCCGCTTTTCTCCGTCACGACCTTATACTTGAAGGCCCTCATTGACTGGGGCCAGCTCCGAGTGACCCGAAGCCGTTCTCCTCGCGGGCAGTCGTCACTTTGGATCGCGTCCCGCTGCGGCTGCCGGAACGCTGGCTGCGTCTGCGCTGATTCGAATTGAATTCCCGGGCTACAGCCAGAGTCGTGATGAGTCCCTCCAAGAGATCAGCTGGGACGAGTTTTTTGACACATTCGATGACAATAATTTGGCCCTGACGTACCAGGAAACAACCTCAGGTGGCCAGAAGGGCAACTTCAACAAGTTAGTAGGCCGTGAAACGGGCAGAGCAGCAACTCAGAGGCGCGAGCGTTCAAGCCGCGCGGGTTCAAGCGGATCCACGTTCGAACCGTGTAGCTTCGAGTGCGACGTCGAAACGGCGGACTTCAAGGCGGAACCGCCGCGCGTAGCGACACCTGCGCTACGCCCTAATGTCACATAGGCCAGAGTACTGACCGCGGAGGCTACGGTAAGCTCCTTTTACGTTAGCCACGCGTCGGCCAGGAAGATCAGACCGCAGAACCATTCCGGCGGCGATGCTAACGGTGTTTGAGGTTCTCGAGTTCATCTAGCGTGCGCGGCCAATCTGAGCGCAGTAGGCGAGACAGGCTTCGATCAGCGAGGAGCTTTCCGCCTGTTTGGCAGCGAGCGCAGTAGTTGGTTTCGTTATCGGCATATCGGATTCGCTGAATTTTCTCTCCACATCTGGGACAGGCCAGGCCATACCGTCCGTGAACGGCCATTTCTTTGCGGAATGCCGTCACATTTTCAGGAAAAACAGATGCTGCTTCGCTGATCAGCCGATTTGTCCAAAGATCGAGCGTGTCACGCGTTGCGTCAAATAACGTTTTCCATTCGTCCGGCGTCAGTTTTTGAGTGAGCGTGATGGGCGACAATTGCGCGGCATGCAGGATTTCATCGGAATATGCATTGCCGATGCCGCTGATAATGCGCGGATCAGTAAGAGCTCTTTTCAGCGTGCGGTTTTCGGCGGTAAGCGCCGCTGTAAATGAATCCAAATCGCTTGAGAAAACGTCGATTCCACCCGGATCAAGCGAACGCAATCCCTCTTCGCGGGCGACGAGATGAAGCGAAGCCCGGTGCTTTGTCCCGGCTTCGGTAAGGACTAAAGATCCATTCGGAAAATCAAATGCGGCGAGCGTCTGACGTCCGGCGACCTTCGCGCCTGCGGCGCGCCAATGCAGCCGGCCGGCAATCATAAGGTGCAGCACCAGCCAAATATCGCCCTCTACTCCGATCGCGATTCTCTTGCCGATTCGCCGCAATTCGCCGACAACTCGCCCCTCCACTGTTTGAATTGACGGTTGCGCCGTCCTCAACAAAAATGGACTTGGCAGCCGCACCCGCTCAAGCGGCTGCCCCAGGATGCGAGCCTCTAACGCGCTGATATATGCCGCTATGTCTGGCAGTTCGGGCATGGGCTGATTGTGCCCGAGACAGGTTACGCTCGCCAAAACGGGCTGCGGCTGTGGCTCCAGAAGGCTTACCAAATTTCGATACCTTAGCGCATTCACCCGGCAAACCTTTATAATTCCAAAGTCATTTCAGTCGGGGCGTAGCGCAGCCTGGTAGCGCGCCTGCCTTGGGCGCAGGAGGTCTGGAGTTCAAATCTCCACGCCCCGACCACTTACTTCTTTGTTTTCAATTCCATCTTGCCGGTGCAGTCTGCGCCGGAGCCTGAACTTGGGTCCATTTGGGTCCAAATACAAGTCTCTCGACGCTTTCGACCCCGCGACGCTGTTCTTCCGGGATCGCGTGCAAATAAATCTCGCGCGTGATCTCCGGTGTGGAGTGGCCGAGGAGCGATTGCATCGTTCCTAGCGGCGTGCCCACGGAGTCCAGCATCGTCGCGTGGCTATGCCTCAGAAGGTGCCACGTGACGCCAGGAAGCCCCAATTTCTTCGCGGCAGGCTTCAGGTGCTTGCGCAAGAGATTCCATCGCTCTAATGGCAATCCCTCGCGTGTGGCGAATACTAGAGTCTTCGGATCAACATCGGCGGGACGGAGCGCGGCGAGAACTTCCGCCGTCTCCGTTCCAATCGGGATCGTTCGCGCACTGCGCCTCGTTTTGGGCTGATCGAAATGTCCGTCGTACACCGTTTCGCAAACACGGAGCAAACGAGCATTCAAATCAATGCTTCCCCAGCGAAGCGCAAGCAACTCGCCAACCCGCAACCCCGTGAGCACGAGCAGCAACGTGACCGAGCGTGCGGGTTCATTCAGTGCCGCAGCTATGTCTCGCACCTGGACCGGAGTGAGGACTACTCGCTCCGTTCCATGCTGCCGTCGCGGGAGTTTCGTCTTCTGAGCTACGTTCTCGGAAATATAGCCCCATTCCTCGGCTGCTCCGAGAATCTTGCTCATACCACACTTGAAGTGGTGGACGGTTTCCCACGATAACCCGTTGCTAACGACCGCAGTCGGTCCGTACATTCGGCGATTTCGTCAAGGACGATTGGACGCCTGTGGTTTTGCCAAGAGGCAGCTTCGTGAACTCACGCGAGAAGAGTTGCAAAGCTTCCTCAGCCGAAAGCTCAACACTCAAGTACGCAACCCAGAAGCACTATCGCTATATGCTCGACGTGCATCTCAATCCAGCTTTCAGCCAGGCCTTGCCACTGTTGATCGACCCTAACCTCTGAGACAGAACCTGCATAGCCAAGCGGCGCGTCGGAAATTCGGCAACGGTCCCAATCACTTCGGACCGCCTCAGTCTGCCGAGCGTGCCGTCTGCTTGAATTACATCCTCCCACCAGCGCGCCACCCAGACTTTCTTACGAGTGCCACGCCGGAAAAGCGAGCCTTGCTGGAAACCTCTTCGAGCCATCGGTTCTCCCTTCGTTGGGGTCTCGATGGCCCGCCCAGCTTGTTCTGCGTCGTTTCTCAGTGTAGTGGGCATGTCAAGCCGCCTGGCGGCCCGTTCGCTGCCGCACCACCCAAGCAAGCACTTCGTCCTCTCGGAAACGCCAATACTTGCCGAGCCGATACCCAGGCAATGGATCAATCGAACGCTTTCGCGTGTGTCCGTAAACCCAAGAAACTGGCACCTTCAAGAGTTTGGCAGTCTCCTGAACCGTTAGAAGTTCGGTGTGGTTTCCATCTCCGTTGTTTATCACTGTGGTCTCCTGCGCTGGAATGCTGCGCGGACAAAACACTCTGCGCGGTCGACCCACAAAATGCGGTGAGGGGTCCAAACCTGCCGAGCCATGAATAGTAAAGAGCTAGGAGGTCGGGCTCCACCAAATATGTGAGCGAGGCAACTTTGCCCTGATACGTTGACACAACGACACCGTTCGAAGAAAACACGTACAGGCTCAATTCCCCAGATGACGCAGTCTGGGCACCGTCCGTGGAGGCCAACGGCGAGCCTAACGTCATGCTGCGGAAACTCGCAAGCGAATGTAGGGACTGATTGAGACTCTCTATTTCGCTCGATCCTTGCGCATCGCCCGCAGCGCGCGGTGCGGACGCAAAAAGCTGGCCGATAGCTTTCCAGCGTGTTGGGGCAGACTCGGCGCTCTTTGTGTCGAGCTGCTTCATCACACTTTCCATGTGTGCGCCTGCGTCCTTTAGTTCCTGGGGCTCATCACCATATACCCACAGTGGTACCGGTTGCCCGAACGCGTTCCTACCATATCTTTTTCCAAGGAAATAGTGGATGCCGCCCGTATAGTATCCTGTTCGGATCAACGGTTCGTTCGGATTTAGCACGGGGACTGCCGTTCCCCAAACTTGGATCGCGCCCTGATCCCTATCCGAGATTTTTCCTGAAATCATCACGGTTGGATATTTTGCCTTTAGGCCGTCGATTTGTGCAGAGGTTGCGGAGAAGTCCTGTCTAAGTTCATCCAAGGAAATAACGTGAGGGCTGGATGCATTGTTCTGTCTGGGAGAGACTGATGAAGGAGTACGGTTCTGGGATGGGCCTACCGCGAACCAATAGATCGCAATCACCAATATCATGCCCAATCCAATCGCTACATACTTCTTGACGTTCGATGGGTGATCGGACTTCCACATTGGAGATGGGTCTTTGGGTGACGGTTGGGGCGTCCCGGAAATGCCCACCCACTCAGCCCTTGATTCGTTCAAACGTGGCTGTGCAGTGACGAGAGCCTTACCGCACGAGGAGCAGAACCGGGCAGTGTCGGAATAGAAGCACCACAAACGTCGCAGAACACGACTTCACCTTCCACAGAGCGAGAACGCGGGTACGCTCACTCCTTATCCCAAGCGTGCGTGCCGTCCGGCTTAACGAATGTTACAGCTACTTTCTCAGCCTCGTCTTCCAAGCCCAAGTCGTTGTTGACCCACTTCCAAGTCTCGGTGATCAACTTGTACGTACCTCTGGCTGCTTCGTACTGCGCACCGTACCCCGTCCTGAAATTGTTGCGATTGAGGTGTGCAGCGAGTTCGTCACCCGACATGACCATGTTGTTGTCGTGTAGAAATGCAGCAAGTCGCCACACATATAACTTCTTCCTATTCATTTCATTCAAGCCCATACTCCTTCGCCGAGACAATCAAGAGTCGTTGGCGCAAAGTATAGTAGCGAGAGTGAATAGAGACTGCGCGAGGATCGCAAAACCAGTTGCGTCTATGTACCGTATATGGTACAGTGGGTTTCGTGGGGAAGAGACTGAAATCGCAGACAATGGCAGGACAGCCGGAAGAACTTGAACGATAAGGCAAGCGGGTTCCAGCCATCTTCTATCGCACAGCGGCGGGCGGCGAACCGGTCCGAGAATGGCTGCAGGGACTTCTGGCGGAAAATCGGAAACGCATCGGGGAGGACATCAAAACCGTGGAGTTTGGCTGGCCCATCGGGATGCCCGTATGTAGGCCGTTGGGAGACGGCATCTATGAGGTGAGGACGAGCCTGGGGCAGAACCGAATTGCTCGCGTGCTTTTCTACATCGACAGGAGGGGCCGAATGGTCCTACTGCACGGATTTATCAAGAAGACGCAGAAGACGCCGCGAGAGGACTTGGACCTGGCTAAAAAGCAACAAGGCCAAGCATCAGAGAGGATTGCGATGAACGGAAAAAAAACTCGAAAGAAAGTGGACCACAGTGGGTCAACCTTCGATAGCTTCCTGGAACAGGAAGGCATTCGCGAGGAGGTCGAAGCCGTTGCAATCAAGCGTGTGTTGGCCTGGCAACTGGAACAGGCCATGAAGAATCAGCAAAAGACGAAGCAAGCGATGGCCAAACAGCTTCATACCAGCCGGTCACAACTGGATCGCTTGCTCGACCCTCGCAACGTTTCCGTGACGCTGGACACGATCACTCGCGCAGCGCGTGCGCTCGGCAAGCGCGTAATCATCCGCGTGGCCGATGTGAAGGCCGCGAAGCGCGCCTAGGTCGCCTGCCCGGCTTCTGCCTAGTTGCGAGAAAAAATTTGGGTCCATTTGGGTCCAAATGCTGACAAATTGGGTCCAAAACCGCGTACCACGACGCAGAACAAAGCTAGACGAACCAACGAGATAGATTTTTTGCAGTTGCCTTGGGCGCAGGAGGTCTGGAGTTCAAATCTCCACGCCCCGACCACTCTTATTTTTTTCTATCAACAATGCTCTGCCCGCGGCCTGCTCTGAGGCTTCACCTTGGGTCTCTTGACTTGCGTCCTCTCTGTAAATTATAAGGAACATCGGTTGGTGCAATGGGAAGCCGGTGAAAATCCGGCACGGCCCCGCCACTGTGAGCGCGGAGAGTTCGAGCGAAATAGGCCACTGGATATCCGGGAAGGCAGCTCGAAATCGTCGAGGCGCGAGTCAGGAGACCGACCAACCGCCCACGGCAATCGAATCGGCTTCTAAGGGAAAGCCGGTCGGCGATGTCTCTGCACCAACGTATTACAGTTGGCCTAAGCACCGCTGTAGTTTCCCTCCGGAACCGGAGTACACGTGTCATCAAGAAGTCAGACACGAGGCAAATCTCTTACGCTTGTGCTCGGGGGAGCACAAAGCGGTAAGAGCTATTATGCGCAGCGATTGGCCACTGAGTTCCAGGTTGTGACGTTCATTGCAACGGCACAGGCCAGCGACGGCGAAATGCGAGAGAAGATTGCACGCCATCGCGCGGAGAGGCCGGCGGGGTGGCGCACGATTGAGGCCCCGTTCGATCTTAGCGCACGAATTCGTTCGGAATCGCGTGATGCCGACGCGCTCGTTGTGGATTGCCTCACCGTCTATGTATCGAACCTCATGAGTCGCCGCAAACGAGGGTCGTGCAATCAGAAGCACCACATTGATAACCTTTGCGGCGCATTACAGGAAGTAAGCATTCCGGTCATCGTGGTATCGAATGAAGTTGGCAGTGGAGTCGTTCCTCCATACCGCAGCGGCCGCGTGTTTCGTGATTTCCTTGGACAAATGAACCGCAGAGTAGCGGAGATTGCCGGCACGGTTGTTCTGATGATTGCCGGGCTGCCTTTGATTGTGAAATCCGCACAGTTGATGAAATCTCCCGCTGGGACACGTATTGCGGACGCGACTATGATCGACGTGCAATCGGCAAACGGGGTTCGCAAAGGAAATTGAAGTGATACCTGCAACTGCCGCGAGACACACGCAAGCTCCAAGTCTGTATAGCACGATTGATGCCGTTCCTCTGTTAGATCCGAAGTGGCGCGACCGAGCGTTCGAACGGCTGAATCGGCTGACGAAGCCGCTAGGCAGCCTCGGAAGATTGGAGGAAGTCGCGGCCAGAATGGTCGCGATTCGTGAAGACCTCCGGCCGGATTGTTCGAAGAAAACGATCTTCACACTGGCTGCGGATCACGGCGTCATTGCAGAAGGAGTCAGCGCCTATCCGAAAGAAGTGACGCGGCAGATGGTCCTCAATTTTCTTTCAGACGGCGCGGCGATCAATGTGTTATGTCGCCATTTTGGAATTAACGTGATCATCGTTGATGTTGGCGTGGATGGCGAGACGGACGCCCTCGCAGGTCTCGTGAAGAAAAAAGTCGCGCGCGGCACAAGGAACATGGCGCAGGAGCCGGCCATGAGCGCGGATGAAATGTTTGCAGCGCTGGAGGTGGGGCGGGCACTCGCGGCGGATGCAGCACACCAGGGGACCACTCTGATTGGTGCGGGCGAAATGGGCATTGGAAATACGACCGCGGCGAGCGCGATCACGGCGATGCTGACGGGCCGGTCCGTTGCAGATGTAACCGGGCGCGGCGCCGGTTTGGGGGACGAAGGTGTCAGGCGGAAGATTCGAATCGTCGAGCAAGCGATCGCGGTAAATCGACCTCATGGCTCGGATCCGTTAGACGTACTGCAAAAAGTCGGCGGCCTGGAGATTGCCGGCCTGGCCGGTCTCATCCTGGGCGCGGCTGCCAGGCGAATCCCGATCGTGGTGGACGGATTCATCTCCTCCTCAGCGGCAGCGATTGCTTGTGCGTTGCAGCCACGCATCCGTGATTTCATCTTTGCAGCCCATCGCTCCAGCGAGCCAGGACACGACGCTCTGCTGAAATTTATCGGTCACGAGCCGCTGCTGGATCTGAAGATGAGACTCGGCGAAGGCACTGGCGCGGCCTTGTGCATGGCACTCATCGAAAGCGCAACGAAACTGCTGAACGAAATGGCTACGTTCTCTTCCGCCGGAGTGAGCGAGGCCACGGCATGAGAAGCGCGGCGAATTCGTTTTTTGTTGCCATGCAGTTCATGACCAGCCTGCCGGTGCCGTGGCCTATCACGTATTCGCCGGACGCGCTCGCAAGATCTGCAATTTTTTTCCCAGCTGTCGGCCTGCTCGTGGCAGGGGGCGGGGCAGCGATCTATTTGTTCCTTTCGCCCTATGTGGTGCGCGATGTGCTGGTCGTTCTGATCCTTGTCTATCTTGTTGCGGTCACTGGCGGACTTCACGAAGATGCCCTCGGCGATGCTGCCGATGGTTTCGGTGGCGGATGGGAAAAACAATCAGTGCTCGCAATCATGCGCGACAGTCGCTTGGGCAGTTATGGTACGGTTGCCATAACCCTTGGGCTACTGGCGCGGTTCGTGTTTTTGAAAGAGCTTGCGCCGGACAGATTCGTAGGGTTCTTGATCGCTGGACAGGTCTTGGGGCGCTGGACGACATTACCGCTGGCGTATTTCCTGCCTTCTGCTCGTGCCGAAACCGGACAAGGCAAATTGATCGCGCGCAAAATTAGCAGCGCTTCGCTTCTGGTCGGTACCGGTTTAGCCGTCGCTATTGTTGCCGTGGCGCTCAAGGTTGCCGCTCTCTGGGCGGTAATCGTCGCGGTCCTTATGGCGGCAACAAGCGGTTTTTATTACCGGCACCGGATCGGCGGCGTCACTGGCGATTGCATGGGCGCTACCACGCAACTAACAGAGATTGTTATTTATCTCCTGGGAACGCTTTTGCCATGATCGAGCGGCAGAAAAAATCCGCAGTATCGGAATTTTCACGGACGGAAAAGCGAGGTTTGTATAAAGCCATCTACGGCAGGCGCGACGTTCGCGGTCATTTTCTCTCTGATCCCATCGCCGACCGAACTTTGCGGAAATTGTTGGATTCTGCGCACCACGCGGGCTCGGTGGGTTTCATGCAACCGTGGTCATTCATTGTGATCCGCAGCCGGGAAGTAAAGAAGGAGGTCAAAGGTTTATTTGAGCAGGCGAACGCGGCGGCAACAAAAGTTTTCAAAGGACAAAAACGCCAGCTTTATTCACGCTTGAAGCTCGAAGGAATTCTGGAGGCTCCTGTCAATCTCTGCGTGACCTGCGATCCCTCGCGAAACGGACCGAACGTACTAGGGCGAAACACGATTCGCCAAACGGATGTCTACAGCACTTGCTGCGCGGTTCAGAACTTGTGGTTGGCGGCCCGAAGCGAAGGTATTGGGGTTGGCTGGGTGAGTATTTTTGATCCGACCGAACTCAAAAGCGTGCTCAACATTCCCGAGCCAGTGATTCCCGTCGCTTATTTGTGCCTTGGTTATGTGCGCGAATTCCTGGAACGGCCGGAATTGGAAATCCTTGGGTGGATGCCGAGAATTCCGCTCGACGAACTGATCTTCTTTGAGCGTTGGGGACAAAAGAATGGGAACTGAGCGTGTTAGGGAAAGTTACGAACAGCACATCAAGGGTTTCGTGATTGCTGGGCCATCCAGCGGCGTGGGCAAAACGACTGCCGCGCTTTCTATAATGGCCGCCTTGCGAAAGCGCGGACTTACCGTCCAGCCCTTCAAGTGCGGACCAGATTTCATCGATGGCGGATACCACAGCCAAATTTGCGGGCGTGCGTGTCGAAATCTCGACGGATGGATGCTTTCGGCGGATGTGAACCGCGACATTTTTGCGCGTGCCTCAGCGGGAGCCGACATCTGCCTTGTCGAGGGCATGATGGGCCTTTTCGATGGCGCGCAGGGGAACTCAGATAAGGGCAGCAGCGCAGAACTTGCGAAATGGCTCGATCTGCCGGTCATCCTTGTTGTGGATGCATCGGCCATGGCACGAAGTGCGGCAGCCCTGGTGCATGGCTTCGACACGTTTGATCTCGCGATAAGAATTGCGGGTGTGATCTTCAATAATGTTGGGGGAGCGGCACATTACACGTTCCTGAAAGATGCTCTCGAGGCAAGCACACACGTGAAACCGCTGGGTTATTTCCCGCGAGACGATCGTATTCACATTCCGGAGCGATATCTAGGACTTGTTACCGCAGCAGAGAATTCCATGCCGGATTCGATACTTTCCGCGTTCGCCGAGTTGGCGGAAACGAATCTCGATTTGGATGGACTGCTGGATTGTGCACGGCCGGTTTCGTCGGCGACCTCGCCAACACAGGCTGAGCATCTTTCGCCACCCCGCCGTTCGATTCGCATAGGGGTCGCGCGGGACAAAGCTTTCTGCTTTTATTACGAAGATAACTTAGACGCGCTGCGCCTGGCGGGTGCCCAACTGTTCGAGTTTAGTCCGCTGAACGATTCATCGTTACCTGGGGTGCTCGACGCACTGTACTTGGGAGGAGGATATCCAGAGCTGCACGCGCAACGATTGGCCGAAAATCGCAACATGCTTGGCGCGATAAGGGACGCCGCCAACGCCGGGCTGCCTATCTATGCTGAGTGTGGCGGCCTCATGTATCTGGCGCGCGAGATCGTTACAAGAGACCGGACTTCATTTGCGATGACGGCTGTTTTGCCGTTGCGCGTGGAAATGACTGACCGGCTGGTCAATTTCGGCTATAACGAAGTCGTTTTCACCTCGGATTGCTTGTTCGGCCCGGCAGGCACAAAGGTTCGTGGCCACAGTTTCCATTGTTCAAAGATCATCGAAACAGACCCAATACAACATGTGTACCGAACACGAAATTCCATGGCCGGTTGTGAACAGGCCGAAGGCTTTTCCGCGCATAATGTGCTGGCCAGCTACATTCACTTGCACTTTTTATCCGGCCCCGGAATCGCCTGCGCCTTCCTGAAAAACGTCGAGCGCGCAAACATAGAGAGATTCGATCCCGATGGGCATTTTTGCCCGCAGCAGGATCGATTGTTAGCAACAAAGAAGCATTAGATTTGCTGATGGGATGAACGGGAAGCGCGGTGAAATTCCGCCACTGCCCCGCAACTGTGAGCGACTGCTAGATCCGCGTTAATCCACTGCCCGCAAGGGTGGGAAGGTGCGGATCATAGTTGTGCGTCGCGAGTCAGGAGACCGGTCCCCCAGCGGAGGTTTCGGTCCGCTCTTCCGAGGGCGAAGGAGGACGTCATGGGGTCGCGCCGTAGAGGTATCCTGCGGGATTGTGTCATCCTGATACTCCTGCCGTTTTGTTGTGCTGCACTTGCGAATTCCCGGGCGATTCTGCGCGGGAAGGTCATCGACCCTTTGGGTGCGTCCGTGACGAATGCAGATGTGACCTTGATGCGCGATGGTAAAAGCGTGAGCACCCTCAAGAGCAACCCGGAAGGAAACTTCGAGTTCGCTTTGCCCGAAGCCGGCCGGTACAGCCTGCAAGTAAGCGCTGCCGGGTTTGAGCAGCAGGACAGCGCGGCGATATTCGTGCGTGCGGGGTCAACAGCGAACGTCGACGTGCTGCTGCAAATTGGGTCAATCTCGCAGAAGATCGTGGTTTCCGCGACCGGCTTCGATACGCCGGACGCGCAGGTCGGGGCCTCGGTTTCGGTGATCGATCACTCCGAATTGGAAGATTTGAACAAGCCCGATCTGCTGGAAGCGCTCCGGACCGTGCCCGGAATTCAAGTGTTACAGAGCGGGCGGCGCGGGAGCACGACTTCGGTTTCGATCCTGGGCGGAAGTATGACCAGCAACACCTTCAACAAGGTGCTGCTCGATGGCATTCCGATGAATGATATTGGTGGCGCCTTTGAATTCGCAAATATATCGGCCGCTGCCGTAGAAAGCGTGGAAGTTTTTCGCGGCGGCAATAGTGTGTTGTACGGAACCGATGCGCTGGCCGGAGTCATCAACCTCACCACTCCTCGCGGGACGACGAGCACTCCCGAAATTGACTATGGCGGCGGCGCTGGCAATTTCGAGACGTATCACAACGAAGTGTCTATAGCGGGGGCATTTCGGCAATTCGACTATTTTTCGGCATTTTCGCGACTCGACACACAAAACGGACTTCCGAACGACGCTTTTCACGACGGAACTTACGCTGGGAATTTTGGCTGGGCGGTCACTGGCTCGACCAGCATGCGATTTACGCTAAGGCATACGACGACTGATCTGGGCCTCCCCAATGCGCTGAATTTTTACGGAATTGCGGACGACTCGTCGCAGAAGGAGCAGGATACCTACTGGGGCCTGACTTTGCAGAATCAAACGACCGAACGTTGGCGCAACCTGGTGCGGCTTGCCTCCACTCAGCTGAATTTTCAGTTCGCCACGCCATCGCCCAGTGGAACGCCTTCCGACGGAAATTTTATCGGCAATACCGCGACGATTTGCGGAGCCAATGGATATTGCGTAACGGGGCAAGCCATTTTGGATTTCGGCGGAACTTACCCCCAGACGTTCAATTCGCACACAAGCCGCCGGTCGGTTTATGCGCAGTCGGATTACGACTTGCGGCCGAACCTCGCGGCGGTTCTTGGCTTTCGTTTCGAGAATGAAAACGGATTGACGAGCGCGCAGGGATCGGTCTCAAGCGCGAATCGCAACAACATCAGCTCTTTCGCGGAAGTCCATGGAAGCCTCCATCACCGCATTTACGCCACAGCAGGACTGGGGCTCGACGACAACGCTGTCTTCGGGTTCGCGGCATCGCCGCGCACATCCCTGGCGTATTACCTGCGGCAGCCGACCGCCAGCACATTCCTCGGCGATACTAAACTGATCTTCAATTTTGGCAGAGGGATCGAGGAACCGACCTTATTCGATGCGGGTTCTTCGCTGTACTCGGTTCTGTCTCGACTGCCGCAAGGGCCAAGTTTGATTTCGCGGTTCGGCATATCGCCGATCGGGCCCGCGCGCAGCGCAACATTTAATTTAGGAATGGGGCAAGCGCTGTGGAATCGGCGCGCGCGTGTGGAGGCTACCTTCTTCGATAATCGTTTCTACGACCTGTCGGAATTTCTGCCCAGCAGCGCGCTGCCGCTTTTGGGCTTTCCGCAAAATGTTGTAGACGCGGTTGCGGCCAGTGGCCCGGGCGGAGCGATGGTTACTTCCTCCTCGTATCGCGCGCGCGGCGCGGAAATACAACTCGAAATTGATCCCGGGCACGGATGGCGACTCGGAGGCGCCTATACGTACCTCGATGCCGTCGTGACGCGGTCATTTTCGAGCACTCCATTCTTCAATCCCGCATTCCCGGGAATTCCGATCGGCTTCGAATCGCCGCTGGTCGGAAACCGGCCTTTCGGCATGGCTCCGCATTCCGCCAGCGTGTACGTCGACTATCAGCGGCAGAGGTATGGCGCGGAACTCAGCGGCTATTTTGTCACCCGGCAAGACGACAGCACGTTCCTGACGGACGCGCTCTTTGGAACATCGATGCTCCTGCCGAATCAGAATGTGAATGGCGGCTATCAGAAGCTTGATTTGAGCGCCCGCTACACGGTAAATCCGGCGCTCACTGTTTTCGCAACCATCGAGAATCTGTTGAACGAGCGCTACTCTGCCGCTTTTGGCTTTCCGTCTTTACCGTTGACGTTTCTCACCGGGATCAAGGTCAGGCTGGGACGCGACACCTGGAAGTGGTGAGCGAAATCGATTTCACGGGGCGACTCTTTGGGCGTCGTCGCCGGCGGACAGATCATGAAGGCGCGAACAATCATGATTCAGGGGACGGCCTCGAGCGTCGGAAAGAGTGTGATTTCCGCAGCTCTGTGTGCTTATTTCCGTGAAGAGGGCTTTCGCGTCGCGCCATTCAAATCTCAGAACATGTCCAACAACTCCTTTGTGACCTCGTCGGGAGGTGAGATTGGGCGAGCACAAGCATTTCAGGCACAGGCCTGTGGGATTGAAGCTGCAGTGGAAATGAATCCCATTCTCTTGAAACCGTCAGGCGAAATGGGTGCGCAGGTGGTCGTACTGGGAAAGCCTGTGGGCACAATGACGACACCTGAATATCACGCGTTTTATCCTGAACTGATTCGCGTCGTACGCGCTTCTTTCGAAAGGCTTGCGAGCCACCATGACATTGTAGTGATCGAAGGGGCCGGGAGCCCCGCCGAAATCAATTTGCGAGAATTTGACATCGCCAATATGGCGGTCGCGAAACTGGCACGTGCGCCGGTCGTTCTGGTTGGCGATATTAATCTGGGCGGTGTTTTCGCTTCTTTGGTGGGCACGCTCCTACTGCTGGAACCTGACGAGCGGGCAGTCGTGAAGGCTCTGTTAATCAATAAATTTCGAGGTGAGCTTGCGCTGTTGCAGCCTGGAATTAGGTCCCTAGAGGCGAAAACCGGAAAGAGAATTTTGGGGGTACTGCCGTTCGTCGAAACTCTTCAGGTCGCCGAAGAAGACATGGTTCGCGAAAGCAGGTTGGAATCGGCGGCGGTGCCCGGGAACGGAAAACTCAGAATTGAAGTCATACATCTTCCGCACATCTCCAATGCGACCGATTTTGAAGCTTTTACAAACGAAGTGGACGTGATCGTGCAGTTTCTTACCCGAGTTCCTGAATCAGGACGCCTTCCAGATGCGCTGATTTTGCCTGGATCGAAAAGTACGATGGCGGACCTCGCTTATGTGCGCTCGTCAGGGTTCGCCCGGTATATTGGCCTCTGCAGAGAAGCGGGTGTACCGATCATCGGCATTTGTGGTGGGTATCAAATGCTCGGTAAGGAACTTCTGGATCCTGACGGTATCGAATCCGCAACTCCAAGCGCCAAAGGCCTTGGGCTCCTTCGATTGAGAACCAGCTTCCATCCAGAAAAGAGAACTGTCCGGGTACACGGAGTCGATATCGAAACCGGACGTGAAGTGTCCGGATACGAGATTCACATGGGACGAACGGAGGGACCGGATACAGCGCGGCCCGTCTTTCGACTCGTCGGCGAAATGGGATGCCCTACCGATCGACCTGAGGGCGCGAGATCCGAAAATGGGCTGATTTGGGGAACATATTTACACGGGGTCTTTGACACCACCGCCTATCGGCGCCATTTTCTAAACCGCCTGAGAGCACGACATGGTTGGCCGCCACTTGCGGCGCTCGCTGACCGTGCGAATCAAACGTTTCCTTCCCTAGCGGCATTGATTCGGGACCACGTGGACTTGCCATCTTTACATCAAATTGTGGATGGCCAGTTGTGACCGGCCGAACTACATCCGCAGAAATGCGGCACCAAACCCAGGATTCAGCCGAGTTTACCAACGTGCGATTCGAGCAGCGCCCAAGCCTCAGACCCGATCGTGCCTTTCCAGCGCGCATAATAGTCGCCGAGCCGAGAGCGAAAACTGGAGGCATCCGGCTGATTGATCATCATGCCGCGCTGCTGAAGACGGGGAGCCAATTCGTGGTTCATTTTGTCCGTATCGTCACGCTGCAGCTTTACATACTTCTCGGCGTTTCGCTGGATGATCTGCTGCACATCCGACGGCAGGCCGCGCCACATTTTCAAATTCGCAATTAAGTTGAAGCCTGACCAGATGTGGTTGGTCAGGCTGATGTATTTCTGCACTTCATAGAGTTTCAGTAATTCGGCGACATTGAGCGGATTGTCCTGGGCATCGGCTTGCTTGTTTTTGAGGACTTCATAGATTTTATTGAAGTTGAAGACGACGGGCGTCGCACCCAGGGCTCGCCAGCATTCGACATAGATAGGAGTATCGGGAGTGCGCATCTTGATGCCATTCAAGTCATCCGCTGTGCGGATTGGTTTGACCGAGCACGTAATTTGACGGAAACCATTCTCAAAACAGGCGCGGGGCACGGCGTAAATCCCTTTCGAGGCCATCTCTTTCGCCAGATACTCACCGAGATTGCCGTCAATTGCGCGGTAAACCTGTTCTTCATTGTGAAATGCAAACGGAATTCCTTGCACGTTTACTGCGGGCACGACAGTGCCGATCAGCCCGCCGTTAAGCGTGAAAAAATCCAGCTCACCATCGATTAGCATTTTCAGCGCCGCCGGATCACTCCCGGGAAGTTGGTCGTTATCCGGAAAAGTGGCGACATCGACGCGGCCGCCTGTCTCAGTTTTTACCGCCGCCCACATTTCGACCAAACGCTTATGGAGCGGGCTATCCTCGGGCTGGTTGTGAAATTGGCGCAATTTGAAAGCCGGTGCCGCTTTCAATCCGCTGACCAGAGCCAGACCGCCCGCCACAACGCAACTTGATGTGAACTGGCGTCTGGAGATCTTAGACATGGCGCCTCCTTCTATTATCTCGTTCCGTATTAACAGGCGAGCGTTCTAAGAATGAAGCTCCGTGCGGCCGAAGCCGCAGTATAGCATGAGGGCCGGCCAAGGCCCTCGCCGGCCTACGGCTTCTCACCGATACCCATTGACACAAAATGTGGTATATTTAATGCACTCATAGAACACACCCCGGGAAGCAGCGGCGGTCGTACCAAAGCTGCTTCCTTTTTTTGTTTTTGCCCTGCCGACCTTCGGTTTTACGCTTCAGCGCTTGCGGTGATCAAGGGGACAGTTCGAAGACTAACTCTTTTCGCATCGCGCATGCGCGTATCGTACACATGGGGCGGTTTCACAGACCGCCCTATTTTCTCCCAGATGCCTTTATCAAATGTGGCCTTCTGGGATTCCCAGTTTCCCACAAACCCGTTTTCCACGCCTTACGTAAAATGAACTTACACGTAACCACATCAGCAGTAGGCGAGGTGCGCTAAGGTGATGGCGTGCCTTGCAGCGCGCGAGACAAGAAGTTGGCAGTCACTTGCTGGACGCCCGGAACGGCACCCTGGCTGGGCGGGAAATCGTCCAACCCAAGACTCCACTCGATTGTCCCCGTCGCGAAGACGATCGCTCCGCTTGGTGCGGTGTAGACGCTCATATCGGCGAAGACTTTCGGATCAGTCCTTGGAAAGGGAGAGTGCGCAAGGCCGGTTGCTCCCGCAGGCGAGTAGAGCGAATCCGTTTCGTATCCAACGACATTTGGGAAAATGGTTCCATTGCTCGCGCCCGTTCCGCTGAAAAGCCAATGAGAAGCATTGGTCACTACCATATCGGAAACGGTCGGTGCTGAAAAGTCGTTGTATTGAACGCCGATCAGGTTCCCTTCGGGATTTATATTTCTCCACCGCGTGGTGACAAACCGTGGATCGGAAACCGGATCCATGGAAGCCAGCTCTTTGTATCCAATGATGGTCCGATCCGTCGCGCCGCTTGACGACGGCGCGAAACGGATTTGCCAAACGCAGATGTTCGCCCCAAGGAATCCAAGGTTAACTCCGGCATCGCGGGCTTGCGTCACGTTGTTCCGCATATCCCATGACCAATATTCGTCATGCCCGACCACGAGAAACACTTTGTGGGAGAGAAGCAAGTTTGGATTCTCATGCGTGTCGATGTCGGTCACGTAAGTCGCGTCATAACCTTGGCGTTCCAACCAGCGCACGAACTGCATCTCGTATCCCGGAGGTCCGTCCAGACTGATAAAATCGCCAGCGCCATAGTTTCGCCAATATGGGCGATTGAACGACACCTCATAACCGGTTCTGACGCCACCTGCTCTCGTATACAACGAGCTGCCTCCCCACTCGTTATACGCCTGATAAGTTGTAACGCTCGACTGCACGAGTACCGGCGAATTGCGGGCATCGTCGCGCACCACGAAAACGATGTAACTCTCCGCTGCCGGTGAGGAAAGCGAAAGCTTCACAAGATAGTATCCGCTGACCCAGTCCGCTGGAATGCTCAGGGAATAAGAGACACTCCAATTGCACTCCACTATCCCCGTGCCCGTGGGTTGGTATACAGGCGCCGGTGGCATGGGCTGAACAACGCCGGCCAGCGTAATTGGGCCCAACATGAGGCGGCCGCCCAGTCCGTTGTACCAACCTATGCGGAAAATCGAGAGTGTGTACGCATTTGTGTTTATCGTCCGGACATAAAAGCTGATAGCGCCGCCTCGATTGACGCTGGTGAGCGAAGCATAACCCTGAATTTCAGCGCGTGCGTAATCACTTGGATTGAGATCATTGTCGCCATACATTGTCGCTGGATTGTTCAACTTCCAGTCCGTAGTGCCAGGTTTTGTATTTTCTACGGCCACTGAATCGGCCGCGGGCACCACTACTGAGGCTGTACTCCCGCCGCCTCCACCGTTTTCACCGCCCCCACCGGTTCCAACAGTTCCGGAGCAGGCCGCAAGAAATATCAAAGCTAGCAGTAAAACCGGGAATATCCACGCCGCGCGAGATCTTGAACTGGCCATATTCGGACCGCTTTCAAGTTTTGGGTGCGAGGAAGGACCTTTTGTCCCATCTCTATGCGGTTCAACCACCTCCCGCTACTTGCCAATTGGATGTACCAATGCCCCCCTCAGGGCGACGCGGCTAACGCCAGCTCGAGGACAAAAAGTTGGGAACTGTCCGCGAAAATTAGCTCAAAAGTTCTCTTTCAAACGTCGAGTCCTCTGAAGTCGGGATATCGGAAACTGAGAATCGCGACTCGCTGTTCCGTGCGCGGTGACCTCAAATCGGCTACGATGACCGCGTGGGAAATCTGTTTGATCTCGCCGTACCAGTCGCGAAATCAGGCGAAGAACTCAACGCGCAGCAACGCGCCGCCGTCCGCCATGCCGAAGGACCGCTGCTAGTCGTCGCGGGCGCGGGTACCGGCAAAACTCGCGTCATCACCGAACGCATCCGCCATCTGCTGCAATCAAATCCCGACCTCCCGCCTGAATCCATCCTGGCGCTGACCTTCACCGAGCGCGCCGCGGCCGAAATGAAGCACCGCATCATCCGCGCGGCGGGCGAGCCCGGGCGCGGCGTCTTTGTCGGCACGTTTCACGCCTTCTGCAATGCGCTGCTTCTCGAACGCAACCCCAAGCTCCAAACCCTCGACGACATCGATCACTGGATTCTCCTGCGCCGCAATCTCTCCGTTCTGGCCCTCGAACGCTATCGCCGCCTCGCCGAGCCGGGCCACTTCCTCAGCGATTTCGTGAAATTTTTCTCGCGCTGCCAGGATGAGTTGGTTACGCCGCAGGATTACGAGGGCTACGTGGACTCGCTCGCCGCCAAATACGCCCGCGACAAAGCGGCGCTTCCCGAAGACGAACGCGCCATTCGCGAAGAAACCATCGCTCAGCAACGCGAAGTCTCCCGTGCCTACACCGCGAGCGACCGCCTCTTGCGCGAACGCAACCTGCTGACTTTCGGCATGCAACTGCTCGATGCCGTGCAACTGCTGCGCACCGATCACGCTGCTGCGGCCGCGCTCCGCGAACGTTATCGCTACATTCTCGTCGACGAATTTCAGGACACCAATATCGCCCAAATAGAACTCCTCTGGCAGCTCGCCCAGGATCACCGCAACGTTGTCGCCGTCGGTGATAATGCGCAGGCGATCTACCGCTTTCGTGGCGCCTCGTTTGGCAGCTTCACCATTTTCCTCGAACGCTTCGCTTCCGTCCCTCGCGGCGATCGCGAGAGCGCTTCGCGCTTCGTTCAGCCGCTGGTCGATAATTACCGTTCGACCGCGCGCATTCTCCGCACTGCCGGTCAGGTTGCTTCCTTTATCGAACACTCGCCTCTTGTGCCGAAAAAGGAGCTTGTCCCGCACAATCCGGAGGGCGAAAAAGTTCGCATCGTGGAATTTGCCTCGGCGCAGGACGAAGCGCAGTGGATCGCCGCCGAAATCCAGCGTTTGCACGCGGCCGGATTGAGCTGGCGCCAGTTCGCCGCGCTTTACCGCATTCACAGCCATCGTGCCGAACTGGTCGCCGCACTCGAAGAGCGTTGCATTCCCTTCGTCATTCGAAATCTCTCAATCCTGGATCATCCCGTCGTACGCGATCTGCTCGCCTATCTGCGCCTGATCGTCAGCCCCGCCGATAACATCGCCTGCGCCCGCGTGCTCGCCGCTCCGGCGTGGGCGCTCGAGCCCCAGGATCTGGTGCGGCTTTGCGAACGTGCCGCGAAATCCAAGCGCTCGCTTTGGGATGAACTGCGATCGCCGCAGGGCGAGCTCTTGTTCAGCGGCCGTGCGCCTGCTACCAATGTGCTCGTCGCCGGCCTGACTGACTTGCGCGCGCGCATGGTCGCAGTGTCCGCGACCGAGCTTTTCGATCTGCTCGTTTCATGGCTCTCCCTTCCCCTGAATCTCCGCCCGGCCGACGAGCCTTACGTTCGCCGCCTCGCGCAATTCATCCGTGAATGGCAAGCCAAGAGCGAAAGTTCGCGCCTCCCCGAGTTCGTCGAGTATCTCGACTATTTCGCGCAGGCCGGCGGGCAGATCAATCTCGAGCAGCAATCCGGCGACGCGGTTCAGTTGATGACCGTGCACGCAGCCAAAGGCCTCGAATTCGACCACGTCTTTGTGCTGCGGCTCACTCATCGAGGTTTTCCCATGGCCCCGCGCACAACGGTGCTCGAGTTCCCCGCGGATCTGATGAAAGAAGAATTACCCCGAGGCGATTTCCACATCCAGGAAGAACGCCGCTTATTTTACGTGGCGATTACGAGAGCGCGCCAACGGCTGACTCTCACCACCGTGGTCCACAAGCGCTCGCGGCCTTCCGTATTCCTTGAAGATATCCTCAGTGCGCCCGCAGTGGCAAAGCAGAATGTCCTGCAAGCATCACCCGAGACCCCGCCGCCCGGCGCCGTCGTCCCGCAACTCGCTCCGAGCGCTCCCAAGCTTTTTCCCGACATGACTTCGCAACCTCCCGCCCAGCCGCGAATCTATTCGCGAATTGGACAGTGGGCGGAACTGTATCGTCCGCCGGTTTTCGAACCCGTTCAGTTGAGCGCCTCGGCCATCGAAACGTATGAAAAGTGTCCGCAAAAATATCTCTTCAGCCGCGTCTGGGGCATAAAAAGCGGCCCGAGCGCGGCCACGACCTTTGGAAATGTGATGCACACCACCATTCGCCAGTTTATCGCCGCGTTGCGAAAGGGATTGCGTCTCGGTTTTGCGGAGGTCGCGGCAATTTTCCGGCGGGAATGGACTTCGGCAGGCTTCGAGGATCGCCATCAGGAGGAACTCTATCTCGCTGACGGCCTCGCGCAATTGCAGTCCTTTTACGATGGCAACATCAACTCCACGGCCCGCGTGATCGCCCAGGAAAAAGCGTTCGCCCTGCCATGCGAAAACGGTGTCGAGTTGACCGGCCGCATGGATCAGATCAATCGGATCTCCCCGGGAGAAGTGGAGATCATCGATTACAAGACAGGCAAGCCGAAATCGGAGTCGCAGGCGCAAAAAGATATGCAATTGAGCATCTATGCGTTGGCCGCTCGCGAACTGCTCGATGTCGATCCCGTGCGCCTGATCTATTACAACCTGCAGGATAATCACTGCGTCGCCGCTTCCCGCGATGAAAGCCAGCTCCAACAGTTGCGCGCCACCATTCAGGAAGTCGCCTCCGATATTCGCGCCGGCGAATTTCCAGCGCGTCCCGGATTCGTCTGCAAAAATTGCGAATATGGCCCGTTGTGTCCCACTCAGGAATCCCGCCCCGTGGAAGAGAATTCAACACGAGATGCGGGCGCCATGTCGTCGTCGGTGAAACGGGAGTAACCCGCAATTCGCCAAAAAAAAGCGGGACGCTTTTGGCGTCCCGCTCAAATCAACCGGAAGAGAAGTTGCTGCTTGGCTATCTCTTCCGCCTTCCGCGCATTGCCTCCAAAGGAGGCCTCTCCCCTGCTGAACTGCGATTCGCAACCTCTCGTCAGAGAATGTCGCGCCATTCTTCTATACGGTCCGTCCGTTTTGATGTCAAGCCGAAAGTGCCGTCGCTCCGCGTGGCAAACAAAATTCACGCCGCCGGACTGACCTGCATTTCTCACAATACCCTTCACACATTCCGGGAGGAGTCGCGTCTTTCCCCATTTCGCCCCGCCTGCGCCGCGCGCGACGCAGAGAGGAGTCTGCTTTGAGCCGTTCTTGAGAAATGCGGCTTAATGCTGCACTGAAATGCGGGAATCGGAACCTTTCACCGTGGCAGGCGAGCCAGGTAATATCCGTCGCGCGCAAGCACGTCCAGCCCCGGCCGTTTGATGCGCACTTCGATCGAATGATAATTCTGGGTTCGGTTTGTCCCCGACGGCGCATACGCCAGCGTGTATTGGTGACGCGCCTCTTCGGTAACCTGTGAATACGCGCGCGAAAGCGCCGGCGTGTTGTTTACGAAATAAGTGTCGCCGCCCGTCGACCGCGCGTAACGCGAAAGCGGGCTGGCCCCGCGGCGCAACAAGCCCGCATCGGTTCCCACCGCATAAACAGATATATCGGAGGAAAGTAGCTGCTCTAGGGTCAGGTCATAGCTATAAGTGTTGTTCTTCGAATTCACCCCGTCGGAAACCAGAATAATAATTTTCCGCCGCTCGCGGTTACGTGTTCGCAGCAATTCGGCCGCCGCGTGCAGAGCATCGTCCAGGTGCTTCGTGCTCTTATCGGCACTTGCCGGCTCAGCCGTTGTGGGCGCCCCGGGAATGGGTTGACCTCCGGCTGTGGGATGAGGGACAGTCGATTCCGGATCAGCCAAGGTCTCCTCACCGGAAGCCAGCCGCTTGAGGTCGGCCGCCAGGCGATCGTTGTCTTGGGTGAACTCCGTCAGAGGAGTGAAAAACGATGCGAACCGGGCCACTGCCACCTCATCGGATTCGCTGAATGCGCCCGCGATCGAAATCAAGCTTTTCTGCAATTGCTCGGCGGCTTTGGGCTTGAGGTCGTCGTCGAGCAGCACAATCGCGGAAAGCGGCGCCGCATCTGTGGAAAACAGTGAAAGTTGCTGCTCCACCCCGTCTTCGAACACGCGGAATTCATCTCGTTGAATGTCGTCGACCAGATTGCCTTTGGAATCTTTCACCGTTACTGGAACCACAACCAATTCGACTGTGCTGCGAATCTTTCCCCGAGAATCGGATGGTGCTTGCTGCGTCTGCGCCGCTGGCTGCCCCGCTTGCACGGCTTCGCCTGTCGCGCCGGCGAGCGCTATCAATAGCAGCAGAAGCGCGGGTTGACGCAGGCGGTTCACGGACTGACAATTCCGACATGATCTCAGAGTTCGAAACGAACCTGAGGTCAGGCGCGCATCCTTCGTAAGCCGATGGCGCATCGTAAGGGCAAGCGAATCCATGGAGATTATACGATGAGGTCGGAAGCTGCCAGCCCCAAACTTTTCGTCGCAGCCCTGGCCCTCCTGCTGCTTTTCCCCCAACTCCCGCTTCGGCCCGCCCAGAGTTCACAGGCTCAGCAGCCCGGCATTCGCGTCCAGGTCAATCTTGTCAATCTCTTCGCAACGGTACGCGACAAAAAAACCAAGCAGATCATCTCCAGTCTGCAGCAAGACGATTTCAAGATCGCCGAAGACGGCGTCGAGCAGAAGATATCGTTCTTTTCGCGCGAATCGACTCTTCCCATCACCCTGGGCCTCTTGATCGATACCAGCGGCAGTGAAACCAATATGCTCGGCGCTGAACAGGAGGCCGCCGTTCGTTTCCTCTCGCGCGTCATGCGCAAGGGTGACCTTGCCATGGTGGTCAGCTTCGATACCGATTCCGACCTGCTCGCCGATCTCACCGACGACCAGGGCAGGCTCGATCGTGCCATCAACCGCACTCGCATCAATGCCCCGAGCGCGCAGGGCCCGCTCGCGCAATCCATTCCCGGAACCGTCTTCTATGACGCTGTTTACGCCGCGTGTCATGACCGCCTCGCGGAGGAAGCCGGACGCAAAGCCCTCGTCATCCTTACCGACGCGCAGGATGAGGGCAGCACTCTCAAGCTTCAGGATGCCATTGAGGCCGCGCAACGCACCGACACCGTCGTGCACATCTTGCTGATCGGCGACTCCCGTTTTGGCGGCGGCAATGAGAGCATCGCGAAAAAACTGACCGATGAAACCGGCGGCCGTACCATCGTCGTTCGCAGCGAGAAAAATCTGGAGCAAGCCTTCGATCAGATCAGCGAGGAACTCCGCAGCCAGTACACCCTCGGCTATTATTCCAGCAATACCGCACGCGATGGCAGCTACCGCAAAGTCAGGGTAGAGACCTCGCGCAAGGATCTCGAAGTCCTGGCGCGCCGTGGTTACTACGCTCCGAAAAATTAATCCCTATTTGGCAGCTGAAGGCGAGGAAGAGTTCACATCCGGCAGCGTTGCGTAATAGCCTCTGCGCGCCCGCACTTGAAGCCCCTTCCCGTTCACCTCGATGCGAATCTTGTGGAACTTTCCGTCGGGTGCCCGCGTCGGCACGTATGCCAGCGAATACTGCAGCCGCAGTTCGTCCCCGATATACGCAAACGCCTGGGCCAGATCGTCAACTCTATACGGAAAGAAGGCCCGCCCTCCGCTCTCGTCTGAAAATTGCTGCAGGACTTTATCGCCTTCGTCTTTCAGGTATTTCCGATTCGCCACGTCTCCCCGCGCGGCTTCTTGGTCGGGAAGAATCCAATTCGTGCTCGTGCTGATGGTGTAAATGACGATGCCCGCCCGCTCCGCGATGTCCAACGCCTCCCCGCGCGAGTGGCGGCTCAAATTGTCATCCCCATCGCTGATCACAACCATCACCCGCCGCAGATCCGAGTCTGTCCCGAGCGCCGGCGGCAGCTTTAGCAGTTCCTCGCACCCGCGGTACATGGCGTCGTAGAGCGCCGTGCCGCCCCCGGCGCGTTGCTTCAGGATCACGTCGCGCAGCTTGTCGAGATCATCGGTAAAGCCCTGAACGATCTCTGGTTCGTCATCAATTGTCATCAGGAAGGCTTGATCCTTGTCGCGCCGGACCACGTTGTACAGGAAATCGATCGCCGCCTGCTGCTCAAACTTCAGCCGGTCGCGAATGCTGTTGGAAGTGTCCAACAGCAGGCCAATACGCAAGGGCATGTTCGTTTGGCGATTGAAAAACCGAATTTCCTGCGGCGCATCATCGTCGAAAACACGAAAGTTCTCGCTGTTCAGGTTGGCCACAATCTTGTTTTGTTTCGTCAGAACTGAAAACAGCACGTCCACCAGACTTACGTTCTGCCGGATCGATTGCCCCGATGTGTAAGGAGGTTCCTGCACAGGGGGCGGGGGCGGCCCGGGACGCTGCGGCTGCTGCGCGCGCACATTTATGCACATCACTATTCCGGCGGCGAGAAATGCGAGGGTAATGCGGGCGCGCATTGCAGAAATTATAGGTATGGGCGCAAAGCGGCGTCAACCTTGCGCGCTTCGACCCCGCAAAATTCCGCCACCTGCATCAAGTAGTCGCGCAATACGGCATCCAGCGGAGCGCGGCCTTCAATCGTTGCTCCCGTCCGTGGATGCGCGAAGCTCAATGACGCTGCGTGCAGGAATACCCGCCCCAGCGGCTGCACTGCTGCACCCTCGCCACCACCCGATCCTTTGCGCCCCTGCGGCAAGCACTGCCCGTGCGGCAACCGCCGCGGCGCTCCGTATACCGTGTCTCCGACCAACGGGTGACCCGCAGCCGCAAAATGCGCGCGGATCTGGTGAGTGCGGCCGGTGCGCGGCCGCGCCTCCACCAGTGTGAAATCGCCCATCCTTAGCAGCACGCGCCAATCCGTCTGTGCCGCTCGCCCGTAGCCGAGCCGGGCCGTCATACGCGTGCGCCGTTGTGGATCCCGTGTGATCGGCCGCTCGATCGTGCCGTGATCGCGCGCCAGCCGTCCGTGAAGCAACGCCACATATCTTTTCGTCACCTCACGGGACCGGAATTGGTCCGCAAGCTCGCGGTGAGCAAGATCATTGCGCGCAATCACCATCAGCCCGGACGTGCCGCGGTCCAGCCGGTGCACGATGCCCGGGCGCAATGCGCCGCCTGCATTCGAAAGTGTCCCGAAATGGTGCAGCAATGCATTCACCAGCGTTCCCCGCCTCGCCCCGGCTCCGGCATGCACCACCATCCCTGCCGGTTTATTCACCACAATTACGTCTTCATCTTCGTAAAGGATATCGAGAGGGATCTCTTCAGCCATCGCGCGCAGCGGCGGCCGTGGAAGAACCTCGACGTCGATGATGTCGCCTGGTGTGACCCGCTGTGCCGGACGCGCCAGCCGTTGCCCCACGCGAACGCGCCCGCCTTCAATTAACTCCTGGATACGCGTGCGGCTGAGATCGCTAAGCCGGGAGGCGAGATAAAGATCCAGTCGCCGCCCCGCATCTTCCGCCGAGACGGTAAACTTCCGCGAAACGACATTCGCTTCGGGCGAGACCCCACCGCTAGGACCGGACTCGGCTCGCATAGCGTTCGCCGGCTATGAGCTCGACAACAACCAGAACCGCGCCTATCGTAATCGCCGAATCCGCGGCGTTGAAAGCGGGCCAGCGAAAATGGCCGGCGCGCAACTCCAGAAAATCCGTCACGCCGCCATGCAGCAGCCGGTCTATCAGATTTCCGGCCGCGCCGCCCGCAATTAATGCCACTCCCGCCTGTGACGTGCTGTCACCCGCGCGTCCGGCAATCAGCAACCACACAAGTAACGCGATCACGGCCATGCCGCTCAAAACCAGAAGCAACGAGATCCACTTCGAAGCAGCATCGGAAAACAGGCCGAAAGCAATTCCCGGATTCACGCTGTGGACGAGATCGGCAAAATCCGGGATGAGTGGCTGTCGGTAGCCTTCAGGAGTCAGCCTCTCGATCGCGTATTTGCTGGCGCGGTCTGCCGCCACTACCGCGGCCGTCAGCCAGAGCCAACGCACACTGTTGGATGCCATCAGCGGTTTGCGCCGTCCGCGCCCGCAGCGCCCTCTATTTCACGCAGGACGGGAACGCAGCGCTCGCAGAGAGTGGGATATTTGGCGTCCTCGCCCACTCGGACCGAATAATTCCAGCAGCGTTCGCATTTTTTGCCGCGAGCCCGTTGCACTGTGACCTTCAGACCCGGGAGCGCCTCGGCTTGACCTCCTCCGGAAGGTTGATTTCCCCCGGAGGAGTTCCCGTTCACCAAATCGACCTGAGACACAATAAACAAAGTTGGCAGCCAGTCGGCGTAATCGCGAAGCAGCGATGCCAAATCACCGTCGCTGGCCAGTTCGACGCGGGCTTCGAGCCCGCTGTTGATCTCTTTGGCGTTGCGCGCCTGCTCGAGAGACTTCAACACCGCGTCGCGCACCTCGATCAGGTGACTCCATCGCGCCTCCAGCGCCTCGTCGGGATACTTCGAGCACTCCTCGGGACGCGGGAATAGCGTCAGATGAACCTCCGCCGGTGCGCCGCTTTCCTTCGGCAGGTGTTTCCAGATTTCGTCGGTAGTGAATACGAGGATCGGCGCAAAGAGCCGCGCCAGCCCGCTTGCGATGCGGTAGATAGCGGTTTGCGCCGAGCGTCTTTCGCAACCCTTTGCCGAAAATGTGTAAAGCCGGTCCTTGAGAATATCGAAATAAAACGCGCTCAAATCCACGACGCAGAAGTTGTACAGCGCGTGGTAAACGCGATGAAAATCGAAGCTCTCGTAGAACTCCAGGCACTTGGCCACAAGCTGCTTCGTACGCCCCAGCATCCAGCGGTCGAGCTCTTCGAGCGAGTCCTCCGGCACCGCGTCCACCGACGGATTGAAGTCAAAAAGATTCCCGAGCGCAAATCGAAACGTGTTGCGGATTTTGAAGTAAGCTTCCGAGAGCTGCGTCATCACGTTCTTCGAAATTCGAACGTCGCTGTGATAATCCTGCGAGGCCACCCACAGCCTCAACAAGTCCGCTCCCCATTGCTCGCAGATTTCCGTCGGCAGGATCACATTCCCCAGCGACTTCGACATCGGCCGCCCCTGCTCGTCGAGCGTCCACCCGTGCGTGAGCACCTGACGATACGGCGCGTGCTCGCGGATTCCTGCGGCGATCAGCAGCGAACTGTGGAACCAGCCGCGGTATTGGTCCGGGCCCTCGAGGTACATGTTCGCCGGCCACGGCAAATCCGCATTTGGCGTCCCCGGTGGATCAAGCACAGCGAGGTGCGACGATCCGGAGTCGAACCACACGTCAAGAATGTCATTTTCCTTGCGCCATTTTGTACTGCCGCAACTGCAAGCCGTCGCTTTTGGAAGCAGTTCCTCCGCTGAATGCGTATACCACGCGTCGGCGCCCTCTTTCTCAAACCATCCGACGACATGCCGCAGTGCTGCGAAATCCTCGAGCCGATTGCCGCATTTGTCGCAGTAGAAGATGATGAGCGGCACCCCCCACACCCGCTGGCGCGAAATGCACCAGTCCGGACGATGCGCAATCATCTCGTGAATGCGTTCCTGGCCCCATTCGGGCGTCCATTTAACTTTGGGGATTTCGCCGAGCGCCAGCTTCCGTAGCGGCGGCGCTTTGGGGGCAGGCACGGAAGCGCTTCCGTTATCCATCTGGATAAACCATTGCTCGGTGGCCCGGAAGATCACCGGATTATGGCACCGCCAGCAGTGCGGATAACTGTGCTGAAGTTTGCGTTCCCCCACAAGATTCCCCCGTGACTTCAGCAACTCAATAATAGCGGGGTTCGCCTCGAAGACAGTCTTCCCGCGGTATTCGGGCAACCCTTCGGTAAACCGCCCGTCATCATCCAGAGGCGCGTAGGTCTGCAAACCGTACTGTTGTCCTACGGCAAAGTCTTCCGCCCCATGTCCCGGCGCCGTATGCACAATTCCGCTGCCTTGCTCCAAGGTGACGTGCTCCCCGAGTACTCCCGGAATGACTCGATCGAGAAAGGGATGCTGAAACTTGGAGTGCTCCAGCGCTCGCCCTAAGATCGGTCCTGGCTTGGGAGTGAGTCGCAGTCCCGTCTGCTCCATCACGCTGTGGAGCAATTGCTCGGCAAGGATATAGGTGTTACCCGCTTCGTCCGACGCGAAGGTGTAGTTCAATTCTCGATTAAACGCCAAGGCCATGCTCGCTGGAAGCGTCCAAGGGGTTGTCGTCCAGACGAGAGCGAAAACGTTCCCCTCACGTTTCCCAAGCCGAGCGGGCAGTTCCACTACGGGATACCGCACCCAGATCGACGGGCTTGTGTGGTTCTCATACTCGACTTCGGCCTCCGCTAAAGCTGTACGATCGTATAGGCACCAATAGACCGGCTTCAGTCCCCGGTAGACATACCCTTTTTCCAGAAACGAAATAAATGCGTCCGCGATGCACGCCTCGTAGCTTTTGCTCATCGTAAGGTATGGATCTTCCCAGCGACCCAAAACACCCAGGCGTTTGAAATCGCGGCGATGCTGATCGACGTAGCGCAAGGCGAATTCGCGGCAGATGCGCCGGAACTCCGCGGGAGCGACGCGCCCTTTCTTGCCCCCCAGCTCCTTTTCCACTTGCGTTTCGATCGGCAAACCGTGGCAATCCCACCCCGGAACGTACGGCGCCCGAAAACCCGCCATGCTTTTGGACTTCACCACCATGTCCTTCAGAATTTTGTTCAGTGCGGTGCCCAGGTGAATCGTTCCCGTCGGATAGGGCGGCCCATCGTGCAGCACGTACGCCGGACGTCCTTTTCGCGCTTCCTGAATCCGGTCGTAGAGTTTGCTCGTCTCCCAATGCGCCAGCGTCCGCGGTTCATTTTGCGGAAGATTGGCCTTCATGGGGAAATCGGTACGCGGGAGGTTCAGCGTTGATTTCAGGCTTCCGGGCGTGGCCATCTGAATTGAAACTCCGTCCTTTGGCGGTTCAGGGCATATCGCCCCGAGTGGTTACCTCAGAGGCGGGTACTCAATACTCAACACTTCGAACGATGGCAAACCACGTGAAAACTCATATGGTACAATTTATTCTCGAGCAAGTCAGCCTGGCGGGTCAGGGCATCTTTTTAGCTGGTTGTGAATCTAACTCCATGGGTGTGGGTTCTGGAGATTTCCGCGTCTAAATAGAGTCGTGTATGGAACGATTGAACCTCAATCCGGCTTCGCGCACTGTTGAAACCTCACATTTGAATCTGCCGCCCGGTTCGTCCGCGCCATCTTTTCGTCCGAGTCGGCGTCTCCAGTCTCCCACGTTCTGGACCAATCTTAAGGACTTCCTCACCGAACGATCGATCCGCGTGCCCAAGAACGCCCGCCAGGAAGTCTTCTATACAGAAGGCATTCAGGACAGCTTTTCTGACAATTTGAAATCGCTGTTCCGCCCCTCGCCACGGCTCACCGGCGCCGCCGCGGCTTCGGGTATGGTCGTGGATTTGGAGCCGACCTATCGCGTTTTTTGGCGCAATCTGCGCGACCTGATCTCTCCGCCCAAGTTGCCGCCGCTCAAAGTGACCAGCAAACCGGTGCCGGTACGTCCGCTTTGGGCCAAGCGCAAAGAATATAGCGTCGCCCAGATGGTTTCTGTCGGCGTGCACGTCGTCATCGCTGTGCTCATTATTTGGCCTTTCGCTAAGAGGATTGTGCAGCCCACGGTTCAAGCGATGCAGGTGGTCGACATCTCGCCGTATTTGTCGAAGCTTCCTCCGGCAAAAGAGAGAGCAGGCGGTGGCGGCGGTGGCGGTGAACATAAGCAGATTCCGCAAACTCAGGGCAAGGTTCCAAAATTCGAAATGACACGGATTACTCCGCCCCTGATGACGCCTCATCCCATGCCCAAGTTGCCGGCCGAGCCCACGTTGCTTGGACCGCCCGAGCTTAAGATACCGAGCCCGAACGACCCCAACTTCGGCGATCCCCTGGCTGCCCTGATGACCGCTTCCGCGGGGTCGGGTGCCAGTGGAGGCATGGGTACAGGTGAAGGTGGCGGCATCGGCAGCGGCAGTGGCGGCGGCCTTGGCCCCGGATCCGGTGGCGGTACCGGCGGCGGCGCTTTCCGCCCGGGCACTGGTGGCGTCGGTTATCCGAGTTGCCTCTATTGCCCGGAACCGCAATACTCCGAAGACGCCCGCAAAGCAAAATTCCAGGGTATCGTCGTCCTGCAAGTCATCATTCAGCCGGATGGCCACGCCACCAACATCCAGGTAGTCAAGGGGGCTGGGCTCGGCTTGGATGAAAAGGCGATTGAAGCCGTCAAGACTTGGCGCTTCAAGCCCGCCGTGGGGCCTAACGGCACTCCGGTCGCAACCATCACCCCGATCGAAGTTAATTTCCGTCTGCTCTGACGAGCGGGCCCTCGCATCTGGCCAGTCACTTTTAAGCGCACCAGCTGTCTTTAACGCTCGTGCGCTTTGCTTTTACTCTGTTAGCATCGCCGCGTGCCAATATTGCGAGTTCTCACTTCCGGATTTCTCCTGTCGGCTTGTCTTGTCTTGAGTGCCGCGCCCTCAGCGGCTCAAACGGCTCCCGTCGGCAGCATCGAATTCAGCGCGTCTATACGGCCGCCCGAAGCCCAGCCGGAACCGGTCCGCGGCATGACCTTCTACTTGCTCTCGCGAAGCCTCTCCGCGATACGCTCAGAAGTCCAGGACTCCACTGGCCTCGTCGACCTCGATCATTTCGTCGCCCAGCTTGGCGTCTCTCCGGAATTGAAGGATTGGATGAAAACGCATCACCGCGTCGATCTGGCCGGAGCCGATTTCATCAAAGAACTTACGCCCGACGCCGTCATCAACATTCCGGAATTCCTGACCGCTTACAAGCTTCAAAATGGAGAGGCGCTCCACGCCGTTCTTCCGGAACCAAAATTCAAAAAGGATGAAGAACGGAAAAATCCGGAGAAGTACAAAGCTCATTTCGAGGAATACCGGCAGGCCTTGCATCGATATATCGTTACCAACCCCGATACCTTGCAAGGCCTCGATGCGGACCTCAGAGACGTAAATCCGATGCCGCGCTGGCTGCGTTTACAGAATGAGCAGCAGCAGAGCATCGAGCACCGTGTCCTGCAACTGGCGCAAACCCGCTACCTGGTCGCCACGGCCATGACCGATCTCAATGGCCGGGGTGCTTTCGAAAATCTTCCTTCTCGTGATTACTGGATTTCCAATCTCGATGCTGCGGCCCTTTCCGGTGCGCTTCACTTGCACTGGGATGTTGGCATTACCGTTTCGTCTGGAAAAAACGCCTATGTGCAGCTCTCCGATTTGAATGCTGTCGAATCCGCGCAGCAAGCTCCGAACTGATCCCCAGTTGCCCGGCCCCTCTTTCTGCAGCCGCTATCATCTCGAACCAGTTCCACCCTATGAAGGGCAGTGAGGGATCTGTCGTTCGCATTTCGTGTTTTTGTTGTCATCACGAGGCCGCCACACGCCACAACATTCGTTTCGCCACTGAAAGAAGGTGGCCGAGCGATCTGCAGTTGCCTTTTCGCTGCCCCGCCCTTCGTTTTAAACGGTGGATTTCTTGCTACCCTTCTCTACTGCCGTGCGTACACACAAACATCGGGTAGACTGCCCTCGTATACACCAAAAGCCCATGTCCACGCCTGAAGCCGTCACGCACCAGATTTCGAAGCTCTCGAGCCCGGATTCTAAAGAGCGAGAGGTTGCCGCTCATGCTCTTTTCCGGCTGGGCTGCGCCGCTGCCGAACCCCTGCTGCGGAGTTGGTTCGCCGATCGCGAATTTCGGGCGCTGGCCGCTTCGGGAAGCGCGCTTCTTACAGTTGGCATTGCTGTCGAGCCGCACACGTTCGAGGCCATTCGCCGGCGTTTTGGCCAACCGACGCTTGCGGAGGTTCCGCCCGATCAGAACGTGCTGGAATTCGAACTAAATTTCGGCAGCGTTCGGTTGGATGTGATCACATTCCGCGCCACGGGAGCCCAAGGACCGATCGCGAAATTTCTCGCCCGTTTTGGCGAAGGCATACAGCAGGTTGAATGCGATGTGCGTGACGTTGCTCGCGCCGTCGAAATTCTTCGCCGGCGCTTCGCACTCGAGCCTGTTTACCCCGAAGTTCGCGAGGGCGCAAATCACACCCGCGTCAACTTCTTTCTCGTACCGGTCGCCGATGACCGCAAGCTTCTAATTGAGCTGGTGGAAACGCCGATCCATCCGAAACGGCGCTAACCCGCATCGTGTCTAACGAATCCTGCATCGTGTCAGACAGCCCTGTCAGGAGCGGATGCGCATCCTCCGTGAACTATCCCGCCGCTGGCTTCTTTACTCTCAGTCCCGCGTCATAGCAGGCTCGCCACGCGCGCAGCACTTCCGCTACGCTCCACGCCTGCGCAAACGTTCCGCGCGCGGCGCACGGCGGGTCGCCATCGAAAATCTCGCTGATGCTGCCCAGGCCTGCTGCGGCCGACAGATGCTGTTCCATCGGCTCCAAAAACGCGAACGCGCGCGCAGGATCTTGATAGACGCGCAGGTGCGCGATGACAAAAGGCCCGAGCAGCCACGACCACACGGTCCCCTGGTGGTAAGCTCCGTCCCGCTGCGTCTGTGGCCCTCCGTAGCTTCCGCGGTAGTTCGGGTCCTCGTCATCCAGGCTTCGCAATCCATGGGGCGTCCAAAGATGCAGCGCGCACGTTTCGACGATTCGTTTTTGCTGCCCAGCGTCCAGCGGGCTTTCGCCAAGCGATACGGCGAAAATCTGGTTTGGCCGCAGCGATGCATCATTTCCGCTTGGGCCGTCGATTACATCGAAGCAGCACTGCCGCTCCTGATTCCAGAAACGCGCGAACGATCTCCTCGCCCGCTCCGCAAGACGCTTGTAATCTCCGGCAGGTTTGCCAAGCTCCGGCGCGAATCGCGCCATCGCCAGCAGTGCGTTAAACCACAGCGCATTCACTTCCACGGCCTTACCGATCCGCGGAGTAATTACGTGCTCTCCGGCTTTGGCATCCATCCACGTGATCTGCACTCCCGCTTGCCCCGCGTAGAGCAAACCATCCGCACTGTCGGCGTGAATTCCAAATTGGGTTCCCCGCGCGTACCGATCCACCGCCGATGCCAGCGCATCGAAAACACTTCGAACCAGCTTCAAATCCGAGGTCTGCGTCACATACGCTTGCAGGGCCTGGAAATACCACAGCATCGAATCCACGCTGTTGTACGCCCCTGCTTGTCCGCTTTCCAAAAACGTGTTCGGGAGCAATCCCTCCTGAGTGAATCCTGCATATTCCTGCAGAATGGACCGTGCGATCTCGGGGCGTCCTGTCTCGAGTGCCAGCCCCGGCAGTGCAATCATGGAATCCCGGCCCCACTCGCCGAACCACGGATAGCCCGCGATAATCCCCCATCTTTCGCGCCCCTTCGACGCGCGGCAGCGCACTGTAAATTGCGCCGCCGCCAAAACGAGTTGCCAGATCCAATGTGGTGCTTCCAGCGCAGCCCGAGGATGTGCGGCGATCCAGTATTCAAAAAGTTTCTGGTCCTGCTCCTCGCGCATCTCAAGTGCGGCGCGTTTCTCAAGCGGCGGCTCTTGCTCCGTGCCGAACGCAAATGTAACTGCCTCGCCCGCCGAAAGCCGCGCCTTGAACGAACCGGCGAAGAAATGATCGTCCTGGTCGTCGAGACCACGTTCTCGCTCTACCGGCAGATCGTAGTTTCGGTACCACTCGCCCCCTGCCTCCGCCTGCGCGATGTCGCTCAGCAGGTAAACGGGCGGCGCCCCCTCCCGCGCTACCACGCGCAACCCGCGATCAACCACACTCACGGACGTGTTCCAATCGCCTGCCTGCGTCGTCGCGTGCATATCTCTGCAGTTCACCAGAACCTTTACTTCCAATTCCGCAGGCTCCGAACCGTACAGAAGCTCATAACGCACAAACGTTGTGTTCGCACCCTCTTGCATCCACACGCGTTTTTCCAAAATGGCGTCCCCGCACGCAAATCTCCACACCGGGATGGACCCGGCAAGATAAAATCGCTCGATGAAGCGGAACCCTTGCGGCTCAATTGCCCCACTCGACCAGCGATTCGCGCCGAGCGCGTACTCGCCGCCCGCGTAGCGCATGACCTCTTCTGCTTTTGACACCAGAAGCACGCGCCCCCGGTCACCCAAAGGCGCAATCAGCAGCCCGTGGTATCGCCGTGTCAATACGCCCGTGACGGTGCCGCATGCGAACCCGCCCAGCCCGTTTGTGACCAGCCACTCGCGTTCGCTTCCCACCTCCACTGAGCCGCAAATCTCCGGCCCCATTTTGACCACGATCGGCGAAGTCACAATTTACTTCACTAACCTCCTCATTGTGAGGCGCGTGTCGTTGCATTTACAGCTAGCGGCATGGCCGCGGACTGGCGCGGCACGAACGAGGCAGCGAACGGCCATCCCTAGCGTCCTCTTTGCCTTCAGACCGATGCGCCGATGCTCCGCTTACGTCCTCCCATAGACGGGAATCGCCCCGCCGTGAATTACGCGCGCCTGCTGCGAGCAAAGAAAAAGGATTACGTCCGCGATCTCTTCCGGCTTCGGCCAGTTGGCGTAATCAGCTCCTGGTATTTCCGCACGATTAGCCGGCGTGTCGAAAATGCTCGGCACCACCGAATTCACGCAAATTGCATAGGTCTTGACTTCGTCGGCCAGCGAGTCGAAAAGCGCTAACGCCCCTGCTTTGGATGCTGCATACAGAGCAGCCCCGGGCGAGTGTCCATACCCGGCGCGCGAGGCAACGTTCACGATCCAGCCGCGATTCTGCCGAATCATCACTGGAAGCACGGCGCGGGCCAGCACAAATCCCGCCTTTAGATTGAGCGCCATCATCTGCTCGTATGCGGACGCATCTTCTTCCCAGATTTTCTTTCCGCCGTGATATCCGCCAATGGTGTTTACCAGGATGTCCAGCGTGCTTGTGTTCGCCAGGACATGCTTGAGCCCTAGCTCCACCGCGCTGGCGTCTGTGGCATCAATCATCAGCCCGGTCACGCCGTCGGCTTTGTCCTTCAATGCAGACCTCAGCTCATCAATTTCCGAGTGCCGTCTGTACGTGACGATCACGCGTGCGCCCTCGCGCGCAAATGCGGAAGCAACCGTGCGGCCTAGTGCGCCTGTGCCGCCGGCGATCAGCGCCACCCTGCTTTGAAATCGAAACTCCGCAGCCATGATTATCGTCGCTCAGACCGGCAGCTGCAGCAGGCCTGCTTGCAAGGCCACAGTCTGCCTTTCCGAGAGATCATCCCCATTGTGGCAATCGCCGCTCTCCGGCCATTGCCTCGGCGGCCCACCGCCCCAGGTAAACCGAGAGAGCCACGCCCTGGCCCGCGTATGCCCCGAGCACAATCACGCGTTCGCTCTTGCTATGGTGCATGAAAAGCGGCTGCCAATCTTCCGCAATCAGAATCGGCCCGCCCCACCAATTTGTGAATCCAATCGATCCCAGCACCGGATCAAGACCGCGCACCCGTTGCTCGATCCGGGCGATAAGCTCGGCCGCTTTTCCTGTATCGATGTCGATTTCGTTGAGCTCGCGCCAATCGTTTACGTCAACCAGGCCGCTTCCAAACAGCACGCCGCCATTCGGCAGCATCCGGCCCCAGAGATACGGAAGATCTACGGTATAAAAGGATTTTCCGGCATCCAGGCCAAGCACTTCGACTTCTGCCGGCTTTAAAGGTTCGGTCGCGACCGAGACCGTAAACATCGGTTTCGCGCGTCCAACTATTCCCCCCAACTCCAGCGACTGCGCATTCGTCGCCACCAGCACATTCTCGGCACGAATCTCTTTGTCGCCGCACCTGAGCCTCAGCGGATTTTCGAAAACGATCTCGTCGATACGCCTGCCTTCGTGAATTTGCGCGCCCGCCTTCTGCGCCGCGCGCCCCAATCCGCTGACGAGCTTTCCCGGATCAGCCGTTCCTCCTTCCAGTTCCCGTACAACCCGCAATGTCCCTGAATCCTTCCATGAAATCGGCGAATTTTTAATCCCGCCGCTTCGGCTGATCTCCCACGCCCCGCGCAGGTCGAGGTCGCAATCCACGTCGAGTTCTTTGATGGTTTGTTCAAATCCGCCCAGCACGTCTCCCAATCCGGGCAGATCGCCTGCGGAGCTTTCCGGCAAAACCATGCCGCCTGTATTGCCGCTCGCGCCTGCTCCGATTCGCTCGGCTTCAAATACGCAGACGCGTTTGTCGGAACGCAAATGGCGCAACCATGCCGCGGTCGCGAGCCCCGTGAAGCCGCCTCCGATCACGGCATAATCGACTTGCTTGGGCACTGCGTGCGGCTCAGGATGGAAGTCGATGTTCCAGGGCGATTTTCCCCAGTTCTTTCTGTATGGCGATCTTTTTGCCGCGTCAGCCACGTTGGCTCCTTCTCTGAAAACAAGCAAAAACATAACCGCAGTTCTTAGATGCAATTGCCAAACCCGTGCGACGCAAGCGCGGTGCTCTCTTTACGCCTGTTTGAGTGCTATTGAATTTCATATTATTGCGACCCGTACTTCGTTGTCATTCTGAAGACGAGCAGCGCGATTCCCTGGTCCTCGACGCGTACCGATTTGCATGCTTCGGGCTGCAATATCGGCTCCGGAACGGCAGAACCCTCCCAACGCTCAGGAATCGCGTGCGCTGGCGCGCCGCCGTTCACTGGTGTTACCATCCGCCTACGCAGCGTCTTGGAGGCCCTCCAATGAAAAGCGCGGTTCGTTCGTGTATGCTTGGTGCACTAGCGGCATCGCTTGCTTTGGCCATCAGTTTTCCCAAAATCAAAGCTTACGCGCAGACCTCTTCTACTCATTCTGCGGCTTCCCCTGCGCTCAAAACTCCCTGGGGTACTCCGGACATACAGGGCACCTGGAGCAACACGCTCGTCGTCCCTTTCGAGCGTCCAAAGCAGTTTGGGGACCGGCAATTCATGACGGAGGAAGAACACAAAAAAGCCGAAGAGACTTTGCTCAAGCGCGACACCCTTCCGGGCCGCGACAGCCGCGAGAGTAACGGCAAGGATATCCGCGGCACCGAGAAAGACGTGGCCCGCGCTTACAACGAACACTGGTTCGGCGATAAACCCACCGAAGTCAGCATGCGCACATCGATGATCATCGATCCGCCCGACGGCAGAATCCCTGCCTACACTCCAGAAGCGCAGAAACGCATCGCCGAAACGCGAGAATACCTCCAGGCCCTTTTGCAAGGCACTTCCGGCGGTAGGCCGGGTCCAATCTCGCCCCGCCGAAATGATCCTCCGCCCGAGTACAACCTCGACCGCATGAATCGCTCCGACGGTCCAGAAGACCGTAGCAGCGTCGAGCGTTGCTTGCTGAATGGTCTTCCCGTGATTCTTCCCGCCGGCTTGCTGACTCCGGACGGAAGGCCCTACGGAAATTTCGGCGGCGTGATGCGCATCATCGAGGGTCCCAATTCGGTGGACATCTATTACGACATCGGCCAGGGTACCGGCTTTAATCGCGTCATCCCCATCACTACTCGTCCGCATCTGCCGAAAACGATACATCAATACTGGGGCGATTCGATCGCGCATTGGGATGGCGATACACTCGTCGTTGACGCTACTAACTTCAGCCAGGAAACCGATTTTCGCGGTTCCCGCGAGAACCTGCATTTAATCGAACGTTACAAGCGTATCGACGCCAATACACTTCAGATCACCACTACGGCCGAAGACCCAACCACTTGGGTCCGGCCATTTACATTTGTCCAGGAACTGAAAAAGAACGCAGACAAGCCCAACATGGTCTATGAAGGCGGCTGCCACGAGGGCAACTACGGCTTGCTCGGCATGCTCGCCAATACCCGCGCTGCCGACAAAGCCTTCGCCGAGGGCAAAGGTCCCGACCCTGCACTCCAAGACAACGCCACCGGTGGCGGCGGCGACAACTAAGAATTACGCTTAGGCTTCTGAGGTTTCTGCGGCCTCTTTGCTTTGCCTGTATTGCCTGCGTCCCTGGGCGATCTGCAGTTGCTTTCTGAAATTTCAAATCTGAGATTGGCGATTTCCTGTGGCCCATTCGAGGCTGCCGTGTGCCCTTAGGCCAACCGTCGTCGCCACGCCCCCCGCAACCGAGGCGGCCAGGCTTTACCTGTAGAACTGGGGTTTAGCGCAACAGATACAAAACCCTCAGACCCGCTCCAGTGGAACGCGCGCGCGGATTGTGGTGCCGCTATTCAGTTCAGATTTAATCAGGAGTTTTCCATGAACAAGCTTGACCCGCTCCTGCATGCTGATGAGCCCGAGACTTGGCCGTTTCATCGCTTGCTCTGGATCGAAACCATTTCCCCAGTCACGCACAATCAGATCCACATTTCCCGATGCAAATCTTAGCGCTACTTCAAATTGACGTGAGCCGCTGTGTGTGACCGCATTCTGCAGCGCTTGTTGCAGGATGCGATAGAGACATAACGATACATCCTTTGGAATTTCCTTTGGCACGTCCTCACATACAAAATCAACCTGTACTTGCTGTCTTTCCGCAACTTCTTTGCAAAAGCTGCCGGCGGCCGTCGCCAGCCCCAGCAATTCCAGTTTTGAAGAGTGGAGCCGGGCCGAAAGCGTGCCGATGTCCATTACCAGTTCTCTGACTTGTTGTCTCGCCGCCCGAATTCCCAGACGGCTTTTCGCTATCGACTCGAGCAGATTCTGCTCGCAATGATCCAAGTCGATGCTCAATACGGTCAGGCTGTCGATGTACCGATGAAGCTCGCGCGCGATCCGGGTGCGTTCCTCCTCCTGCTCTCGAAGCAGACGCCCCAACTTCTCAACACCGAGATCAGGCCTTACCGGCTCTCCCTGATCGGCTCTTTTTTTGCTTAAATCTTCCACCATAGCAACTACAAGCCGGGACGTACCGCTGCCCACCAGAGAAATACTCAGCCGGCCCCGGATCAATGAGCCGTCTCGGCGGAAAAAACGTTTCTCTAGCTGATAGTGATCGATTGAACCGGCCCGTAGCTGCTCAAAAAGTGCCCAATCCTTCTGTGCGTCTTCCGGAGGAGAAAACTCAACGCAGTGTTTGGCGCGCATTTCCTCTTCGCTGAAACCCAGCATCGAACATAATGCTGGATTCGCGAACAGCGGACGCCCCTCCAGGTCTTCCAGTGCAATGCCGATAGGACTTGCTCTAAATACGTTAAGGAATAGAGCCGGATCGGAGCCGCGTGTTGTCCACTCGTCCATTCGAGTCATCCCGCCGCTGCGGGGCATAGTAGTACCACCGCGCGGCAGTGACAATATTTATCGTTAAGTAAGCGCTGTAATTGATGAAATTCTTATTGACTCACGGCTTTAAAGCGTGCACAGTCTTCTCTTTTCATGGCCACTCGAATTCTTGTCGTCGATGACTATGAACCGTTCCGCCGCGCGGTCCGTTTCGTTTTCAAGCTCAGGGAAGACCTCCAGATCGTAGGCGAAGCCTCAACCGGTTTGGAGGCCGTTCAGAAAGCCAAGGAACTCCAGCCCGATTTAATTCTCCTTGATCTCGACTTGCCCATCCTAAATGGAATGCAGGTTGCCCGGCGCCTCCGGGATGCTGTCCCTCGCTCAAAGGTCCTGATTCTGAGCATAGAGTCTTCGGGCGAGATAGTGGAACAAGCCCTGAGCGCGGGTGCAATGGGTTACGTCTACAAACTATATCTCACGAGCGAGTTGCTGCCTGCGGTCGAGGCGGTCCTCAGAAATCAACGATTTGTCAGCAAAGAATTCAAAAGTGCCCTGCAGCAAAACGCGGGCATTCAAGTTTCGCCTCGCCGGCACGAAATGCTCATTTATTCTGACGAGCCCTTGCTTGTGGATGCATTCACTCAGTTTGTCACCGCGGCCTTGAGAGCGGGTACGCCGGTCATAGCGGCGGCTACCAAACCTCATCTGGAAAGCCTTATCCAAAACCTCAACTCCGCCCGATTGGATGTCGATGCAGCGATTCGAGAGAGATCGTTTATGCCCTTGGATGCCGCCGTCAAACTGTCTTCGATCATGGTCAACGACATGCCCGACCGGCTTCATTGCATGAGTACTATGGGTGGTTACGTTGAGGCGCTGCGAAAATCGCACGGCGAAGACTCGCGCATCGCCCTATGCGGGGAGTGTGCGCCCGTCCTCTTATCCCAGGGTAATGGGGAGGCCGCAATTCGCCTTGAACAGTTCAGCAACGACCTGCCGAATACGGATCGCATCGATTTTCTGTGCGCCTATCCGCTAAATCTCTGCACAAAGCAACATGAACATCATCTCAAGAGAATCTGTGCCGAACACTCCGCCGTCTCCTCTCGGTAACCGCGACCCGTCCTCAATTTGCTCGCAGTTGCCTTTTCTGGAATCTCCAATCTCCGATTTGAAATCTCCGTCTCGCCACCCATACGCAAGCTGTTGAGATCAGAGTGGCTTTAGCCGCTCATGCTATGAAAATTACCGGAGCGTGAGAACCAGGTGCGATCGTTACCGCATAACTTAGCCGCCCGCCAGCTTCGCGTGAACTCACCTGATTTCATAGCGGTGTGGCATGAAAGAACGCCACCAGCACCACTTAGTCAAACTTCCCCTGTCTTCTCTGTGTCTCTGTGACCTCTTGTTAGATCCCGTTTTGTTCCAGACCACCCTCTTCGGGGTGCTGGTTTTCATTTGAGGGAAATGACACCCATGCTCAGATTTCAATCTTCTGGACAGCAACTGGCTCCTTGACGATAATGGCGCCATCTGGCGGTTGTGGGACGCCCTTAACGAAACTTGCCTCCGTCTGATTGTCCAAAGCGGCGGGAGGTATCCATGCGCACTCGAATTCTTAAGCCCATTGGGGCAGCCGTCGTCCTGCTGGCATTTGTCCTTCTTGGGAGTCCGCCTAGGCTGACCATCGCCCAGGAGGGCCCCCTGCCGTCGTCAAATTCCGCAAATCATCCGGCGCTCAAAACACCCTGGGGCGAGCCTGATCTGCAGGGCATTTGGACCGACGAATCCGACACACCCTTGCAACGCCCCGCCAAATACGCCAACCAGGAGTATTTTACCGACGCCCAGCGTGCCGAATTGGATAAAGAGCGCGCGGCGCTGCAGAGCCGCGATAAACGTGTGGAGCGCGGCACCGAACTTGACGTCGCTGGCGCCTACAGTGCAGTGTTCATGTCTTTTAAGCACACCGGTCGCCGCACCTCGCTGATTGTGGACCCGCCCGACGGCCGCATTCCGCCCCTCACTCCCGAAGCGCAGAAGATCGCGGCCGCCGACCGCGAATTTCGTCTCGCCCTGCTGCAATCCACCGAAACCTGCAAAAACAAGTCCGTCGCTTGCCAAGGCGGTAAATACGATCCCACGCCCTCGCCGCGGCGTTCCGAGCGACCTGCGCGCTACAACACCGCGCGCATGAATCGTCACGACGGGCCTGAAGACGGCGCCTTGCCCGATCGCTGCCTCACCGGCGGCCTGCCCGAATTCGGCACGGCCTATGGCGGCAGCTTCCGCCGCATCGTGCAGACGCCTGGCGGCATCAGCATGTTCTACGATGTCGGCCAGGGCCAGGGCTGGCAGCGCAACATCGTCATGAACGGCAGCCCTCATCTGCCCGCCGCCATCCGCCAATGGTTTGGCGATTCGCGTGGCCATTGGGAAGGCAATACCCTCGTCATCGACGTTACCAACTTCAGCCCCAAGACCGACTATCGCGGCTCGCGTGAGAACCTGCACTTGATCGAGCGTTGGACGCGCACCGGCGCCAACTCCCTCGAATACGTCGTCACCGTGGAAGATCCCACTGTCTGGACCCGGCCTTGGACCGTGAAGCAAGAATTCACGAAGCAAAGCGAGGAAGAGAACAGAATTTATTATGAGCCGCGCTGCGTCGAGGGAAACTACGCGCTTCCCTCGCTGATGTTGTCGGCGCGGATCGCCGACCGCGCCTTCGCCGAAGGCAAAGGGCCCGATCCCGCTTTGAGCGACAACGCTACCGACTTTGTGGGTGTCGAAGACGATCCCTTGCAGTAGCTCGACAAGTTGAGGAGGTAATTCATGCGCGGCCAAAGCTCACGCTCGATGATAACGCTCGCCATTGGCGTGGCCGCAGCTTGCGGAGTCCTTTCACTATCCATCGCGCGGACTTCGGCTCAGGTACCGTCCGTCGCTGCCACGGCTTCCGCGTCAAATACAGCGCCTGCTGCGCCGCTAAAAACTGCCTGGGGCGAACCGGACCTGCAGGGCATCTGGACCGATGAATCCGACACGCCTCTGCAGCGCTCCCCGAAATTCGCCAATCAGGAATATTTCACAGAAGCCCAGCGCGCCGAATTGGATAAAGAACGCGCTGCGCTGCTCGGCCGCGACCGGCGCGTCGAGCGCGGCACCGAGCTCGACGTCGCCGGCGCCTACAATGCGCAGTTCATGTCCGTCAAGCATACGGGCACGCGCACCTCGCTCATCGTAGACCCGCCCAATGGGCGCATCCCGCCGCTTACTCCCGAAGCTCAGAAGATCGCCGCCTCCGATCGTCAGTTTCGTCTCGCGCTTTTGCAATCGACCACGACCTGCAAAGACAAATCCGTCGGCTGCGCTGGCGGAAAATACGATCCTGTTCCTTCCCCGCGATTCGACGAGCTTCCTCCTCGCTACAACACCGCGCGCATGAATCGCCGCAACGGTCCTGAAGATGGCGCATTGCCCGACCGCTGCTTGACCGGCGGATTGCCCGAATTCGGCGGCGCTACCGGCAGTTTCCGTCGCATCATCCAGACCCCGGGCGGGATCACCATGTTCTACGACGTCGGCCAGGGCCAGGGCTGGCAGCGCAACATCGTCATGAACGGAAGCCCGCACCTGCCCTCGACTATTCGCCAGTGGTATGGCGATTCTCGTGGCCACTGGGAGGGAAATACCCTGGTCATCGACGTCACGAATTTCAGTCCCAAGACAGATTTCCAGGGTTCGCGCGAAAATCTGCACCTCATCGAGCGCTGGACGCGCACCGGCCCCAATTCCCTCGAATATGTGGTCACCATCGAAGATCCCACGGTCTGGACTCGCCCGTGGACTGTGAAGCAGGAGTTCACCAGGCAGAGCGACACGGAAAACAGAATTTACTACGAGCCGCGCTGCATCGAAGGAAACTACGCTTCCCCCGGTCTGATGCGCGGACAACGCATGGCCGAAGAGGCCTTTGCTAAGGGCCAGGGTCCGGATCCAAGGACCGCCGATAACGCTACCGATTTCGTCGGCGTCGAAGACGATCCGCTGCAGTAGGGTGAACGAACTCGAAGCGAAACAAAGGAGACCATGATGCGCGGCCAATTCTCACGTTCGATGATAACTGTCGCGATTGCCGCCGCTGCGGCTGGCGCACTGATATCCGTGTCCATTAGCCGCACGTCGGGCCAGACCGCCCCGCCGGCGCAGTCCACCCCCGCGCGTCCCGCCCGCGTTGCCGGCAAACCGAATTTCAGTGGCATCTGGCAAGCCAATAATGAAGCCAACTGGGATCTGCAGGCCCATGCGGCGCTTCCCGCCGCGGTCACGCAGCCCGGCGTTTATCCCTACGATTACACGCGCGTCCCCGCGGCTCCCGTTCTCGCGCTCGGAGCGGCGGGCGCCGTTCCCGGTTCGCTCGGCGTCGTGCAGGGCGATGGGCAGATCCCCTATAAGCCTGAAGCACTCACCATCAAGAAGCAGAACGCCGAGCACTGGATCGATCGCGATCCCGAGGTCAAGTGCTATCTCCCCGGCATTCCCCGCGCCATGTACATGCCCTATCCTTTCCAGATCACCCAAAGCACAAATAAGATTCACATGGCCTACGAATTCTCCAATACCGCCCGCACCATCCACCTCGATAAAGTCGCGGGGCCGCCCGACGATACCTGGATGGGCTTCTCCGTTGGGCATTGGGAAGGAGATACCCTCGTCGTTGACGTCACGAATTTCAATGACCGTAGTTGGTTCGACCGCGCTGGCGACTTCCATAGCGACGCGCTGCACCTGACCGAACGCTTCACCTTGAAATCGCCCGACATCATCTGGTACGAAGTGACCATCGAAGATCCCAAGGTGTTCACGCGGCGCTGGCAGATTGCTATGCCCCTCTACCGTCGCGTCGAACCCAACATGCAGCTTCTCGAATTCCGCTGCAATGAGTTCGTCGAAGAGTTTATGTACGGCAGCCTTCGCAAACAGCAGTTGGTGAAACACTGGGAAGGCGAGATGATGTCCGTCGATATCACTCGAAAAATCCCGCAGGGAGACCAGTTTTATCAGTGGTACAGTGGCGGCCAATGATCGCCAATGTGGCGGAATTCACCCTGAAATGATTTTGTTTGGACTTCCACACGCGCGAGGAGGCAGAAGTCAATGCGAATGAGAATGGCAATGGCAATCGGCATCGTTGGGCTGGCAATTTGCGGAGGCGCCGCTTCCGTTTCGGCGCACCACGCATTTGCCGCCGAATTCGACGCGAACAAGCCGGTGAGCTTCAAAGGCACCATCACCAGGATGGAATGGGTCAATCCCCACACCTGGCTGCACGTTGATGTCAAAAAGCCCGACGGTACGGTCGAAAACTGGGCCATCGAGGCCGGCACCCCCAACGTGCTTTTCCGCCGCGGCTTTACCAAGGAATCTTTGCTCCCCGGCACCGAAGTCGTGGTGGACGGCTATCAGGCCAAGGATGGCTCTCATCGCGCCAACGGCCGGGATCTGACGTTCCCTGACGGCCGCAAGCTCTTCCTCGGCTCATCCGGAACCGGCGCTCCTTACGAACTGAATTCCGGCAGTCAGGAAAAGAAATAAGCCGGCCGAAGCTCGTTTCTGATGCGCCCGGCGGTTGCGGATTACAACCATGCGGCGGCAGCGTTTCACCGGCTGCCGCCGCATTTAGATGTGATATAACCAATTTCCTCCATGCAAGCTCGGTCCCATCGCCTGTCCGCGCTACCTTGGATCGTTCTTCTGGGATTCGTGTTGTGCTGTTTGGTCGTCACGGCCACGCCGCAAACACCCCCTCCGCCCGGCAATCACCGCGCTCTGATTCTGCCCAACCCTGCTTTGGAAAAATGGGCGCGCCTGGCCGATATGGGCGCACCGCCATTACCCGCGGCCGCTTTGCAGGACGATAATCCCATCGTGGCCCCGCCTGGATCTTTGCTCGCCTTTTTTCAGCGCTGGGGCGAGTCCTCCTGGAGCACCGGCCTTCACGAATCCCGCTACGCCTACGACCTGATCGAATCGGTTCACGTTTGGGCCTTGTGCCTGTTTTTCGGCCTCGCTGTGATGTTTGACTTCCGCCTGCTCGGCTGGAGCATGCGCGGCGTCCCGGTATCCGAAGTCGGCCGCCGCCTTTTGCCGTGGACTGTGGTCGGATTCGTCCTCATGGTCATCAGCGGCGCGCTCTTGTTTTCCGCCATACCGCTGCGCTCTTATATGAATATTTTCTTCCGAACCAAAATGATTATGCTGCTGCTCGCCGGCATGAATGTCTGGATCTTTCACTCCGGCGTTTATCGTCGCGTTTCGTCCTGGGATTTGGCCCCCAAACCGCCACGCCCGGCCAGGGTTGCCGGCGCTCTCTCGCTCGTCTTGTGGGTTTGCGTCGTGCTTTCGGGCCGCATGATCGCCTACAACTGGTTCGACTGCGATCGCCAGCCGCAGCCCGCGATCGTAAATTTCCTGACCAGTTGCATACCCCCTCAGCCGGGACGCTGATGTCACTCCTCGCCTTCTTTCAGTGGTGTGAGCAATCCGGAATCGGTGACGCCATACGCCGTTCGTCGTGGCTCTTTCCATTTATCGAAGCCATCCACCTGCTCGGTTTGGGAGTAATCGGCGGCGCCGTTTTGGTCGTCGATCTGCGCCTGCTCGGCTTGGGATTATCCCGCCAGTCCGCCGCGCAGTTGACGCGCGACGCTCAGCCGTGGCTCCTGGGCAGTCTTCTGTTGATGATCGTCACCGGCGGGCTGCTGTTTCTCTCCGAAGCCATCAAGTGCTACTACCACGAGGCGTTTTGGTTCAAGATGTCCTCTCTTCTCCTCGCCATCCTTTTCACCTTCACCATTCAACGTAAAGTGACCATGGCCGATGAATCCCGCATCCGTCCGCTCTGGTACAAGGTCGTCGCCGTCGTTTCCGTCCTTCTTTGGTCCGGTGTGGGCATCGGCGGCCGTTGGATTGGCTTTTCCTGAACCCGTTTCCCGCAGTTGCCTTTTCGGGGTACCCCTCCGCTCGGCTTTAGGAGTGCGTTCCTTGCCCTTGTAGCTCAGGTCCGCCCGGCGTTTCCTGCCGGGAGACCTGAGGCATTTCCGTGCGCCGGGACCCACAGTCCTTGGAGCGCTCCTGCACGCCCGCTCGGCTGGTATGCTGCGGCCCGCGCCAATTGCGCCCATATTCGTTTCGCTGTCATCACAAGGCCGTGGTTTGGCCGAGGGATCCGCAGTTGCGGTTCTGTGCCCGCGCGGCCAGCACCCACCTATGCCATGCCTCCCAAACATTTCCGACAAGCACGCCCGCCAGCAGGTAATAGGCCGCGCCCACCCACTGGAAAATCGCAAAGCTCGCCAGCGCCACCAGAACTCCGCACACGATCTGATCCGGATACCGCACCGGCGACGTCGGCGGATCGGTCAGAATAAAGAATGCAAAAAAAAGTACCGCGTGCAGGTCCGGCGCGCGAAATATCTCCGACAGCCGTTGCGGATTGCTGAGGAATGTCGTCAGCGTAAACAACCCGAAATACGTTCCAAGAAATACCAGCACCAGCGGAAATTTATTGACACGATCGGTGATGAACACTCCGGTCGCCACAAGAAGGATAAGCGCGAACGGGCTGATTTCCGGCAGTGCTCCCCACCAACTCTGCCCGGTATTGAAAACATAGAATGTGGCGACCAGCCCCAGCGCCGCGGGATTAAGGATGTTCGCCGCGCGAGTGCGCGCCGCATACTTGCTCAAAATCGCGATTGCCGAGCTGCACGCAGCCGCATACCAGCGCTGATGCGGAGTCAGAATCATCGCCACGATGAGTCCCGTCAGGACTGCTCCGCTTGGATACTCCCAGTTCCCGTGAATCTTTCTCAGGATCGGCCAATCAACTATGGCCGCCACCAGAACCGCGGCCGCCAACCCCGAAGCTGTCAATCTGATTCCTTCGTGCGGCGCCGCGAGCGCGACAAGAACTACAAGGACGATCGTGAGAAGCCCCTTGGGCGTCTGGAAAAATCGCCAAATTGCGGAACTCTTGAGCATCGCCAATTATTGGACAGTCATTCCGAAGGCGAACGGCGCGATTCGGGCTCCCCAACGCGCGCTGCCGGGGCCCGAAGCGCCACCGCGCGAAAAAATCCGCGTGTTGGGGCGAGATTTCCGCGCCTCACCAGCTTCGTCATCCCGAACCCAGCCGCGGTCTGTGCGGATGGGGGTGAGGGATCTGCTGTTCGCCTTTCATGCACAATATCTGGTAATCCTCACGACCGATAGGCATACAGCCCTCGTGTCGCGTAACACTTCAATTCTTGAGAGACGACCAGCCCGTCAACTCCATAGCGCTCGAGCAGTTGAATTCCGTCAGCACCCTGAATAAACGCTGCCGTTGCCAGCGCATCCGCCACCATTGCATTCGGCGCAATTACCGTTACACTCGCCGCCCCATTCGCTGACGCTCCTGTTCGCGGATCCAGAATGTGGTGTCCTCCCCTGCCATTGGCGGCTCGCCGCTCGTAATCTCCCGATGTGCAAACCGCGCGATTCGAAATCCGCAGCGAATCGATTACTTCATCCACCCTGCGCGGATGCCGAATTCCCACCGACCACGGCTCGCCTTCCGGGTTCGATCCGGCCAGGTAGAGGTCGCCGCCGGCGTTGATCCCAAAATTTTCAAACGTTTGCAGCTCGCGCGCGGCCAGATCGACGGCTAGCCCTTTCGCAACTGCGCCGAGATCAAGAACGAGCGGCCGCAGCAAAGTGATCATCCGCCGATCGGGATCGAGACGCACGTCTCGATAACTCACACCGGTTGTGGAATCGACACAGGTCCGGATCACTGATCCGGTGACATAATTTCGATCGAAGCCGCGCGTTTCCATGGCGCGCCCGACTGTCGGATCAAATGCGCCGCCGCTCTCTTCCGCAACTGCCAGCGCAAACTGCACCGCTTCGAAAAGGATTGCGCTGACTGGAACCGGTACACCGGCATGTTTCGTGAGCTGCATCAGCTCGCTATTCGGATCAAATCGTGTGCAGCATTCCTCTACCGTGTAAAACCACCCAAACGCGCGCTCCACCGCCTCCTCTGCTTCGCGCTGGCCCCGAGCTTCCCCGTAACACGCCACCACATGAAGGGTCACAAATGTTCCCATCAGCGGAAGCGTTCGAACGATATCGTTATTCCGTCGCTTTGGATAATGCGGCGACGACTGCGTCTGCAAATGCATAGCTGCTCTCGGTCGCTCCGGAAACGTAATCGACTTTCGTGTTCTGCCGTTGCACCACCTGTGCAGGCAGGTCCGGCAAACCGGAATCGGGATTCTTCGGCGCGATCCAATTGCAGGAATATCTTGTCAGGCATTGCGAAATGACCACCGAAGCGATCTTGCCACCCTGAATCATCACCGATGCCTCTATATCGCCGTGACGACAACTGCCCCAGCCCGAAAAAGTCCCATCCTTGTAACGAGGTGTCGCGGCAGCGGGATGCGCGCTGGGCGTTTCGCCGTTTACAGGCGCCGCCGCAGTTTCAGGCGATGCACTGGCATCTTCACCCGCGCTCGGCGTCGGCGCTGAGGCTCCTGCGGCCGGCGATTTGGGCGCGGTTGCTTTTCCGGCGGGGCGCGGTACCGGCTTCTTTTCCGCCGAAGCCGCATTTTGCGAAGCGGCGCCACTCGCATTGCTCGGTGGGTTCGGCGCCGGTCTCGGCGGCACGACAGCGGTTACTTCCGCCGACGCTCGCCCCTGCGAACCTTGTAGGTCAAACTTGTGCGCCGCCAGACTCGTCCGGTGATAACCCGCCGCGTAAATAGCCACAATCGCCGCTGAACTCAAGGTCACCAGCCCGTTCGAGACTCGCTGGCTCGGCGCGGCGCGCTCTTCCACGAAATCTCGCACGCGAATTGGCAAGCTCCCCGCTGCCAGTCCGCCCGCCAGCAAAATAATCGCGAGGCCGGTGAACGTCCCCCAGTCCGGATGACCCAGCGCGACCGATCCTCCAAAAATCGCGAGGACCATCGCCAGCAGCAATAAAGTCGATTTATCCATCGTCTTTCGTTGTTATTCCGAACGAAGTGAGGAATCCTCATAGCGCCGTCCGGCCAGGACTCCTCTGGCGCCTATGCGACCAGCACTCACTGAGTTTTGGAATACGTAATCGCGAACGTAGTCGAGCCCCCGCCCGATTCGACGTCACGCAAAACCGTTAGTGTACCGTCGCTCAAGCTCAAAATATCCCGGCCCCAGTTCATCCCTTTTTTGAAGTGCAGGTGCAGCTTGGCCCCGTCCCAATGCGCCCAAGTCTTCAGGCCATTCATATCCCCGGGCGGATCTACGGTCTGTTTGTTATCGAGCGTGTAGGACTCTTTTTCTGAGCCCAACTGAACGCTGATTTGGTTCGCGGCTTGCCTAATGGTCATCGACTGCGGCGCCTGCGCAAAAATTTCCCGAATACTGGCGCCATAGGCGTTCTCCGCATCTCCGCCCCCGCCGAGACCGCCCCCGGCCACCGGCGGGCGGCCGTTCCGTGGATCGACCGGCGGATTGACCTGAGCTAGCTTCCAGCTTCCGGAAAAATTCGGCACTCCTTGCGCCCGCGAGATAAATGGCAGGAGCAGAATCGGAATCAAAACGAAAATTCGATTACGTTTCGTCATATACTTCGCTCCTTCTTTTGGTCGCTGCCGGCCGTGCCGGCCGCTCCTTTCCGGCCCATTCAGCGGCGCCTCAACTCGGTTTCTTTGGCGTCAGCGGAACTGGCTTGTAAAAGTGTGACGGATCTGCTCCCGCCCGCGGCCGGAACTTCTGCGGACGGCCGCCGAAAACTTCCGCTGTATACAGATTCCCCTCGCTATCCGCGGAGAATTGATGCACGGCCCAGAAAAGCCCGGGCGCCGTGCCGTGCGTTCCCCAGGCGTACAGCAGATGTCCTTGCAGATCGTATTTTAGAAACTTGTCGAGCGGCCCGGAGAAAGCCCACAGGTATCCGTCTTCGCTTACTCGAATGTGATAGGGCTGCGCTATATTCGGGAACTGGTCGAGATATTTCCCGTTTTCGTCGAATACCTGAATACGGTTGTTGGCGCGGTCCGAGACATATACGCGCCGGTTTCGATCGACCGTAATGGAATGCGGGGTATTGAATTGGCCGTTCCCCGTGCCGGGAGTTCCCCACGTCAGAATAAAATTTCCGTTCTTATCGAACTTGACCACACGCGTGTTGCCGTAACCGTCGCTCACAAAGAATGTGCCGTCCGGCAGCCAGGCGATGTCCGTTGGACGTTTGAAATGTTTGTCGTCGTTACCCGGTTCGTCCCGTACCCCAAGCGTCATGAGAAGTTTTTTGCCGTCATTCGTGAACTTGAAAATCTGATGATGAATGTCATCCACCACCCAAACGTTGTGTTCAGGGTCGTAGGGGCTGATCAAGACCGAATGGGGTCCGCGGCCATCCTCGAATAAGTGATCCCATTGCGTCCATGCTTCGATCAGCTTCCCATCCGCATCGACAATCGCGATGCAGTTCTTGAATACCGGTGTGATGCCCGTGGCAGCTGCCCCCAAAGAGCCCCAGAAGCCGTTGAAGCCGGGCGGCAGCTTGTCCGGCAATTTGAGCTCGCCGCGATTACCGATAAAAATTCGATTGGGAGTCTCCGCGAAAATTCCGCCCGTCGAACCCCAAATGTAGCCCTTGTCGGGCAGGGGCTTGGGCCATCCTGCCGCTGCGTCATAAGGACCGCTGCGATCGTCTCCTCCCTTTTCCTGAGAAAAAGCAGGCGGCGAGAAAACAATCAAGCCGATCAACGCAAACAGAGATAGGAAGTTTGAGCGCATACGAGACCTTCCTTTCCATACGGCTTTCCGGCGTTTGTGGGAAGATGGAAACCTGGCCTTATCCTACTCTCAGATCTGTCCCCGTCAATTTCCGCTCCGGATCCCGAACCGCGGCAAGATCGCCAGCGCGTTTTCACTGTCGATCCTTTTGAGATCCGCTGTGCTGAATACACCGCACTCTTGCAATCCCTTCAACTGATCTGCCGCCGTTCGATACGGAAAATCCGTTCCGAATAAAATCTGCGAAATCGGCACGAGTTTGCTCAATGCGGACATCGCCTCCGGATTTGTCGTCCAGGCGGTGTCGTAATAAAACTTACCCGCCTCTGCCGCAAATCCTGCTGGAAACTGCGATGCAAACTTCGGCGAACGTGCGGCCGCCGTGAAGCGTTCCACGAGGTACGGCATCGTGCCGCCGCCATGCGAAAACATAAACCGAATATCCGGCCCGCGGCCCGCTGTGCCGTTGAAGAGCAGATTCGTAATTGCGCGAGTCGTATCGGTGCCCCACTCGATGGTTCCGTCGCCAATATTGGGCAAAAGATTCCTGCAGCAGTTTGCGGTGTTGGGATGCGTGAATACGACCGCTTTGCGCCGGTTCAAATCCTCAAAAAATGGCTCAAACGCCGCGTCGCCGAGCCATTTATCTCCGTAACTCGTAAATAAGGCGACGCCGTCCGCCTTGAGTGTGCCCAGCGCATAATCGACCTCGCGGAGCGCGGCGTCCATATTGGGGAGCGGCGTAGCCGCGAAAAATCCGAACCGGCCGGGATGGTCCGCTACGAGTTTCGCGAAGTATTCATTGCATTCGCGTGTCAATCGCACCGCTTTTGCGGGATCCCTGAAAGGATCGGCCTGCGGCGCAACCGAGCATATCGAAGCGGCAATCCCGTTTCGCTCCATGTCCCCGAGCGTTTGCTCGATCGTCCACTTTGCCACGTTTGCGAACTGCTGCGCGCCAAGAGCTTCGATCAGGCTGGGCGGAACTACGTGATAGTGCACATCGATGCGTGTGGCCTTTGGGTTTGCCTGCGCTTTTGCGGGCGGCACTCGCAGTGAGGCCAGCATCGCTCCGGCGCCTGCAAGCGCCGCAGACCGCAAAAACTGTCTCCGCGAAGTGTCATGATCCGAATTGGCTCTGATCTGCGCCTGATCGGCGAACTTGTTGCTGAATCCGTTCATCGGTGCGCTCCCAGCGGGTACCCAGTTGCGCAAAAGGGTATGCGATAACCGGCCTTTTCAACAAGTGGAATTGAAATCCCGCCGGCGGCTCGCCTGTCGCTCAAACACCGGCTCTTCGCGTGCGTGCTATTCTTTCGTCTTGACACTTGGTTCGGCAGCGCCTCGCAGCCCCAATCCGGAGGTCCGCGTGAGACGGAAGAGTTTCTTACATGCTTTGTACATTAGCTTCCCCGCAGCATCTCTGCTGGTTTGCGGTCTTTTCCCGAATGCCGCCGCGCAGAATCCTCCGCTTGAAACAGCCGCGCAAGAGACACATGGCATCGCGCTGGCTAATATGGACCGCTCCGTTAAGCCCGGCGACGATTTCTATCTGTACGCAAACGGCGGATGGCTGGCGCGCACCCAAATTCCGCCCGACCGTGGAGAAATCGACGTCTTCACCCGCCTCACGGACTTGAGCAACGAGCGCACCCGCGACCTGATCGAGCAAACCGCCAAGGGAAGCGTCCCGGCCGGCTCCAATCCCAACAATTCCGGCGTCGACAAGATTGCCACGCTTTACAACTCCTACATGGACGAGGCCGCCATCGAGGCAAAGGGCCTCGCCCCGCTCCGTTCGCATTTCGCGGCCATCGCGGCGATCCGCGACAAGCGCGAACTCGCTCGCGCCCTCGGCCAGAGCCTGCGCGCCGATGTCGATCCGCTGAACTACACCAATTTCCACACGCCGAATCTTTTCGGTCTGTGGGTCGCGCCGGGTTTCGGCGATCCCGAGCACTACGCCCCGTATCTCTTGCAAGGCGGCCTGCAAATGCCCGACCGCGAGTATTACCTGGCCGACACCGAACACATGCGCGACATCCGTGCCAAATACCAGACTCACATCTCCAGGATGTTCAGGCTTGCCGGATTCATGGATACCGAAGCTCGCGCCAAGCGCGTCTTCGATCTCGAACACGCCACCGCCGAAAAGCATCTCTCGCTCGCCGAAAACGAAGACGTCCACAAAGCGAATAACCCGTGGACGCGCGCCGACTTCGACGCCAAGGCTCCCGGCCTCGACTGGGCCGAATTTTTCCGCGGCGCGGGCCTTTCCACGCAATCGGCTTTTATCGTCTGGCAGCCTTCCGCCTTCACCGGCGAAGCCGCGCTCGTCGCTTCGCTACCGCTGGAGGTCTGGAAAGACTGGCTCGCCTTCCACCTGATCGATTCCTATGCCGGAGTTTTGCCCAAAGCTTTGACCGACGAACGCTTCGCATTCTTCGGCACCGTCCTCGCGGGCACGCCGCAGCAGCGCCCGCGCTGGCAGCGCGGCGTTGCGCTCGTTAATGACCTGCTCGGCGATGCCGTCGGCCGGCTTTATGTGCAACGTTATTTCCCCCCGGAGGCAAAAGCACAGGCCCAAACGATGGTGGCGAATATCATCACCGCGTTCCGCAAGCGCATCAATGCGCTCACCTGGATGGATCCCCAAACCAAAGCCGAAGCGCTGGCCAAACTCGATGCCTTATATGTCGGCATCGGCTACCCCGAAACCTGGCGCGACTACTCCGCCTACGAAGTAAAGAAAGACGACGCCTTCGGCAATGTCTGGCGTGCCGGTCTATATGAATACCGTCGCGCGCTCTCCCGCCTCGGCAAGCCCGTCGATCGCAAAGAATGGGCCATGACGCCGCAGACCGTGAACGCCGTCAATCTGCCGCTGCAAAACGCGCTGAATTTTCCCGCCGCCATCCTCCAGCCGCCGTTCTTCGATCCCCAGGCGCCCGCCGCCGCGAACTACGGCTCCATGGGTTCGATCATCGGCCACGAAATCAGCCACACCTTCGACACCGAAGGCAGCGCATTTGATGCCCAAGGCCGCGTGCGCAACTGGTGGACCGCCGCCGATCTCGAACATTTCAACGCTGCGACCGCCCGGCTCGCGGCGCAGTACGATGCCTACAAACCCTTCCCCGATCTTTCCGTCAACGGCAAGCAGACGCTGGCCGAAGACATCGCCGATGTCGCCGGACTCGCCGCATCCTTCGATGCTTATCGCGCCGCGCTCGCGGCCCAGCCCGCTCCCGCGCAGGATGCCTTCTCCGGGGACCAGCAATTCTTCATCGCCTTCGGCCAGAGTTGGGGCGAAAAACAGCGTGAAGACGCGCTGCGCGCGCAGGTGCTGGAAGATCCCCACGCCCCCGCGCGGTATCGTGCCGACACGGTCCGCAACATCGACGCGTGGTACTCCGCTTTTGATGTGAAGCCGGGCGAAATGCTCTATCTCGCCGCGCCCGAGCGCGTCCAGATCTGGTGAAGTGCCTGGCCGCGCGGTCGCAGGCGCGAGCATTGTCGCAGGCGCTGGCGTTGGCACTGGCATTGGCACCGGCACCGGTACTCACGGAGGCGTTAGCATTGGCGTTGGTACATCCACCCGCACCGGCATGGGCACTGAGCACCGGCACTAGCACTAATACCGGCACTCCCAACAACAAAAGACGGCTTCTCCACCGCGCCGTTGATTTCCATGGGCCTAGCACTAATACCGGCACTCCCAACAACAAAAGACTGTCATCCCGAACCCAGCCGCAGTTCTTGCGGATGGGGGTGAGGGATCTGCTTTTCGTTTTTCAGATCGGGAAATTTGAGATCTGGAAATTTCAGATTTCAGATCTTCTGAAGGTGTAGCTCACTTCGACTTCTCGGGGCTCTTGCCAAGGCCTTCCGACGCCGGCTCGCCATAAAATTCGTTGTACGCCTTGGTCTGCGAAGGCGAGCATTCTTGCTCAAAAAAATCGAACGTGGGCGCCTGCAGCCGCAACGACAAGCGGTCCAGCGCGACCCACGGCTTGGTGTAATACTTCGGGTCGTCAATGATGATGGTCATCTCGAGATGCTTTGCGTCCACGCGATGATAGCGTTCGATTACGTGCAGCGCCTTGCTATGTGGACGGCCGGCGTTATCTAGCCAGGTTCCGTCGTTGTATCCGTTGGACTCGGCCTCAAAGGTGTAATCGTCGATCCACTTGCCCACCGCATATCCCCACCATCGCGATTCCGGCAGATCGGGCAAAGAACTCCAGGCCGGCTTTTCCGCGTCTTTCGGCAGCGCGCGGCCGTCGGTCCAGATCACGCGCCATTTCTTGTTGAATTCGTAGAGGATCACCACGTTTTGCGGATTTTGCATGATCCAGCTGGTACGGAAATTGTGCAGCGCCACGCGCGGAAATCCCTGCGGATCGCAACCCGGCATGGGATCATTCGTCTCCACCGGTGGCACCTGCCGGTAGCCGAAAGTCGGCTTGTTGGCCATGTAGGCCTTTAGCCCCTCGGGCGTGAAGGGCGGCTCGTGCTCGGGTTTGCCGTCCGCCGGCAGCGCCTTGGCCCCGTCTGCGCCCACATCATCAGCCAGCGAACGCGCGGGTTCCCAGATGCCCGCGAGGTCCCGCTTCGGGGCGGGACCGGGCTTTTCGTTCGGTACGTCCGGATCGTAGACCGCCCCGGGCTCTCGCGTGAATGGAATGTTCACCGTTTGCGCGCACGCCTGCGGCGCAAGAACCATCGCCATAACTATTGCCGGCGCGAGAATCGTCCCGGCCATCGCCAATCGAGCGGCTCGCGAGAACCTGCCGTATGCATATCGCTTTCCCATCGAAGCGCGCCTTTCCCTATCGCCGGAGTTCACGCGAGCCGCCCTATGGTTTGGAATCTTCTTCGGGTTTGGCTGCGTTCGGGTTCGAGGCGTTCGGGTTCGAGGCATCCGGCTTCGCCGCGTCGGGCTTGTAGATGTTTTGCGAGCGCGTATTCAGCACCTTGCCGTCGGGAAAAGTCACGGTGAGGATGCTTCCGCCCGCCCGGCCGTTTCGCAGCGGCTCGAGCGTCACCGTAATTTCGTCCCCCGCCTTGAATGAGTCGCTGCGCCATCCGTTGCCGATCATGTTGATCGGCGCCTGCGTCTCGCCCACCCAATGCGCCACTTCGCCCTTCTCGTCGGTCACGTCGAATCGCAACAGGCAGTGCGGATTCGCCCACAGCCATGCCACCACGGTTCCCTTTACCGTAACTTTTTTCTCCGTATCAAAAACCGCGTTGGCGTGATGCGCAAATAGAGGAGCAGCCGCGATCAACAGCCCGATCGCTCCGACAAACGCCGACATATGCCGATTTCGCATTGCAATTGCCTCCACTGGCAGGCGTTCCCGAGTTGCCGTGAGTGTACAGCATCCCCGGCGCCAATTGGAACCGGTGCTTCCTCCAGTCCCCGTGCGGGTAGCACCTTGCCACACCCGCACAAGTGCTCCCCGCACGGGGTCCTGGCCGCGCTGGGCGCTACCAGGTCGCCCCCCTGTCACGTCGTCATCCCGAGCGCCGGAGCGCGAGGGATCTGCTTTTGCTCTGAAATCTGCAATTGCAGATCTGAGATTGCTGCCGTCGCCCGTTCCCGCCGCGCATACGCCCGCGCCCTGAAATCTGCCATTTCA
>Ga0070741_10001400_pt1 | contig 74097 bp, 69 predicted proteins | sample Coa_R1_4_FD_66440 | JGI IMG/M metagenome (GOLD analysis project Ga0070741, IMG submission 66440) | Surface soil microbial communities from Centralia Pennsylvania, which are recovering from an underground coalmine fire - Coalmine... | ecosystem: Environmental > Terrestrial > Soil > Unclassified ...
GTGATCAAGCACGCCGCCGAGCGCGCCAAGGTCGAGCTGGGCGAGGTCGAGGACGTGATTCTAGGCTGCGCCGCGCCAGAGGGCACGACGGGCTCCAACGTCGCCCGCGTCGCGGCGATCCGCGCCGGCGCGCCGGTCGGCGTCTCGGGCGTCACCGTGAACCGCTTCTGCAGCTCCGGCCTGCAAACGATCTCGATGGCGGCGCAGCGCGTGCTGGTCGACAAGGTGCCGGTGATGCTGGCGGGCGGCCTCGAATCGGTGTCGCTGGTGCAGGGCCCGCCGGGCGGCAACAAGAACCGGCTGGTCAACCCGTGGGTCAAGGAGCACGTGCCGGGCATCTACCACAGCATGATCCAGACCGCCGACACGGTGGCGGCGCGCTACAAGATCAGCCGCGAGTACCAGGACGAGTATTCGCTGCAGAGCCAGATGCGCACGGCGGCCGGCCAGCAGGCCGGCAAGTTCGACGACGAGATCGTGCCGATGGAAACCACGATGCTGGTCACCGACAAGAACACCCAGGAAGTCACCAGGAAACAGACCAGGCTCACCAAGGACGAAGGCAACCGGCCCGACACCAACCTGGAGGGCCTCGCCAAGCTGCAGCCGGTGATGGGCCCGGACAAGTGGATCACCGCCGGCAATGCGAGCCAGCTGTCCGACGGCGCCTCGGCCTGCGTGGTGATGAGCGACGCCGAGGCCGCCAAGCGCGGCCTGAAGCCGCTCGGCATCTACAAGGGCCTGGTCGTGGCCGGCTGCGAGCCCGACGAGATGGGCATCGGCCCGGTCTATGCGGTCCCGAAGCTGCTGAAGCGCTTCGGGCTCAAGATGGACGACATCGATCTTTGGGAGCTGAACGAGGCGTTCGCAGTGCAGGTGCTGTACTGCCGCGACAAGCTCGGCATCCCCAACGACAAGCTGAACGTCAACGGTGGCTCGATCTCGATCGGCCATCCGTTCGGCATGACCGGCGCACGCTGCACCGGCCACGCCCTGATCGAGGGCCGTCGCCGCAAGGCCAAGAACGTCGTCGTCACGATGTGCATCGGCGGCGGCATGGGCGCCGCCGGCCTGTTCGAGGTCGTGCACTGACGGACTAAGGTTCGCCTCTCGCCTCTCCTCCGCCGGTCGAGGAGGGGCGAGGCGCCGGCCGCCTCGTGATCTTCCCTGGGCGGAATTCCGTTGCTCGTCGCCGGCCATCCGCATAACGTGGTCGGCAAGATCCCAACGTGGATCACCGTCCGCCCTGACGCGGACGTCAGACAACAGGGAAGGCAGCCATGATCTCTTCGAACAATCGATCGCCTTAGCGCTTGTCGCAGCCATGCGGCTGCCGACACCACGATCGTCGCGCAGCCGCCGAGAGCGTCCCGTGTGTCCATGCCAATGGGAGGCGACGATGGCGAAAAGGATCGAGGGCGTTGCGTACGCTGGGCGTGAGGACGATCCGACAGATGGCGGCCCACCGTCGGACTTGACGCGCCGTGGCCTGCTGGCGCTGTCGGCCTTCGGCATCGCCTCGCTAGCTGACCGGACGGCATTCGCCGATGGCGCCGAAGGCCAGCTCACCTGGGCGGTCCACGTGTCGCTGGCGCCGACCTGGTTCGATCCGGCCGAGACGCCGGGCATCATCACGCCGTTCATGCTGCTGTACGCCCTGCACGATGCCGTGGTGAAGCCGATGCCGGGCAGCAACGCCCAGCCTTGCCTGGCCGAGGCCTGGAAGGCGGCGCCGGACGGCCTCAGCTACCAGTTCACCCTGCGCAAGGGCGCGAAGTTCCACAACGGCGAGCCGGTGACCGCCGAGGACGTCAAGTTCTCGTTCGAGCGCTATCGCGGCACGTCGGCGGCGATGCTGAAGGAACGGGTGAAAACCGTCGAGGCGCCGGACGCCGAGACCGTCCGCTTCGTGCTCAAGGAGCCGTGGCCCGACTTCCTCACCTTCTACAGCTCGGCGACCGGCGCGGGCTGGATCGTGCCCAAGAAATACGTCGAGAAGGTCGGCGACGAAGGCTTCAAGAAAGCGCCGGTCGGCGCCGGCCCCTACAAGTTTATCTCGTTCACGCCGGGCGTCGAGCTGGTGTTCGAGGCGTTCGAGGGCTACTGGCGCAAGCCGCCCACGGTGAAGCGGCTGGTCCTCAAGGTCATCCCGGAAGAGGCGACGCGGCTTGCGGCGCTGAAGCGCGGCGAGGTCGACATCGCCTACTCGATCCGCGGCGAGCTCGCCGAGGAGCTGCGCCACACGCCCGGCCTGACGCTGAAGTCGGTCGTGCTGCAGGCGCCGTTCTGGATCTATTTCGCCGACCAGTGGGATGCCAAGTCGCCATGGCACGACCAGCGCGTGCGCGAGGCGGTGCGGTACGCCATCGACTACAAGGCGATCTCCGATGCGCTGACCCTCGGCTACTCGCCGATCACCAACAGCATGATCCCCAACGGGTTCGAGTTCTACTGGAAGCCGCCGGAAGCGGTGTACGACGCCAAGAAAGCGAAGGAGCTCTTGGCGGCCGCCGGCCTTGGCCGCGGCTTCAACGGCGGCGACTACTATTGCGACGCCTCCTACTCGAACGTCGCCGAGGCCGTCCTCAATTACCTCCAGGAAGTCGGGATCAAGATCCAGCTGCGGCCGCTCGAGCGCGCCGCCTTCTACAGCGGCTACTCGCAGAAGAAGATGAAGAACCTGATCCAGGGCGCGTCCGGCGCATTCGGCAACGCCGCGACCCGTATCGCAGCCTTCGTCGCCAAGGGCGGCGCCTACTGCTACGGCAACTATCCCGACATCGACGAGCTGTTCGCCAAGCAGGAATCCGAGCTCGACGTGGCCAAGCGCACCGAGATCCTGCATCGCATCCAGCAGTTGGTGCACGAGAAGAGCATGTACGCGCCGATCTGGCAGCTCGCTTTCCTGAACGGCGTCGGCAAGCGTGTCGGGGAGTCGGGCTTCGGCCTGGTCAAAGGCAACGCCTATTCCGCGCCCTACGAGGACGTGACGATCAGGAAGTGACGGGACGACGGGCGAAGAGGACCGCGCGCCATGAAGCAGTACATCGTTCGCCGGATCGGCTACTCACTGCTCTCGCTGTTCCTGCTGTCGCTCACGATCTTCCTGTTCGTGCGCGTGACAGGCGATCCGGCGAGCCTGCTGCTCGAGCCGGGCGCCAGCCCCGAGGACATCGCCAACCTGCGCCAGCAGCTCGGCCTCGACCAGCCCTTGTGGGTGCAATACTGGAAGTTCGTCGAGAGCTTCCTCACCGGCGATCTCGGCCAGTCGTTCTACTACCGCGCGCCGGTCCTCAATCTCTACTTCGAGCGGCTGCCCAACTCGCTGCTGCTCGCCTCGGTGGCGATGGTGCTGTCGCTGGTCATCGGCATCCCGAGCGGCGTGCTGGCCGCCGTGCGCGTCGGCGGCTTCTGGGACAACGCCGGCAAGGTCTTCACCCTGCTCGGCCTGTCGCTGCCGTCGTTCTTCATCGGCCTGGTGCTGATCCTGTTCTTCACCGTCTATCTCGGCTGGCTGCCCTCCTCGGGCGCCGGCACGCCGGCGCACCTCGTGATGCCGGCCTTCACCCTCGGCTGGTACTTCGCCGCCGCGCACATGCGGCTCACCCGTTCCTCGATGCTCGAGGTGCTGGGCTCGGAGTACGTCAAGCTGGCGCGCCTCAAGGGCCTGCCCGAGGCGCTGGTGATCGGCAAGCACGCCTTCAAGAACGCACTGATCCCGGTGATCACGCTGGCCGGCATCAACCTCGTGGTCATGATCAACGTCGCCGTCGTGGTCGAGACCGTGTTCGCCTGGCCGGGCATCGGCCGGCTGCTCTACGAGGGCATCAGCTTCCGCGATTTCCCCGTCGTCCAGGCCGTGGTGGTGATCGGCGGCAGCATGATCATTCTGGTCAACCTGCTGGTCGACATCCTCTACGCCCTGATCGATCCCCGCATCCGCATGGAGAGCTGACCCCCATGGCCGTCACAACGCCTCCTGTCGCCGCCGTCCCCGTCCGCTCGCCGTTCGCGCTGCCGAAATGGCTGTCGGGCTTTCCGACCGTCCCGGTGGCGGTCCTGGTTCTGATCGCGCTGGTCGCCGTCTTCGCCAACCTGCTGGCGCCCTACAATCCGGAAATCGGCAGCCTGTCGATGCGCTACAAGCCGCCGTTCTGGCAGGCCGGCGGCAGCATGGCGCATCTGCTCGGCACCGACCATGTCGGGCGGGACGAGCTGTCGCGCCTGATCTTCGGCGCGCGCGTGTCGATGATCGTCGGCGTCGCCGCCGTCGTGGTCGCGGGTTCGATCGGCACCTTCCTCGGCATCGTGTCGGGCTATCTCGGCGGCTGGGTCGACCAGGTGATCATGCGCGTGGCCGATGCATGGCTCGCGTTGCCGGCGCTGACCTTCGCCATCTTCCTCGCCGCCATCGTCGGCCCCAGCGAATTCAACATCATCTTCATCCTGGGCGGCGTCTACTGGACGCGCTACGCCCGCGTGATCCGCAGCGAGGTGCTGTCGCTCAAGCAGCGCGAGTTCGTGCGGCTGGCGATCGTCGCCGGCTGCCCCAAGCATGTGATCATGTGGCGTCACATCCTGCCCAACGTGATCAATTCCGCCGTGGTGATCGGCACCCTGATGCTGGGCGTGGTGATCGTGACCGAGGCGGCTCTGTCGTTTCTCGGCATCGGCGTGCCGCCGCCCAAGCCCGCCTGGGGCCTGATGATGGCCGATGGCAAGCAGGGCCTGATGGTCGGGCACTGGTGGCTCACCGTACTGCCGGGCATCTGCATCATGCTGATGGTGCTGTCGGCCAACCTGCTGGGCGACTGGCTGCGCGTGAAGCTCGATCCGCAGATGCGCCAGCTGTGAGCCCGCGATCGTGAGTACCGCGCAATGAGCACCGTTTCTCCACCGCTGCTGTCGCTCGAGCATCTGAGCGCCCACTACGTCTCGCAGCAGGGCACGCGCGTGGTGTGCGCTGTCGACGACGTGAGCCTGCGGCTCGGCGCCGGCGAGACCCTTGGCATCGTGGGCGAGTCGGGTTCGGGCAAGAGCACGCTTGCCCTCACCATCATGCGCCAGTTGCCGACGGCGGCGCGCATCGTCAGCGGCCGCATGATGTTCGAGGGCGAGAACCTGCTCGACAAGTCGGACGCGGAGATGCGCCGGGTGCGCGGCAAGCGCATCGCCATGGTGCTGCAGGACCCGATGGCCTCGCTCAACCCGCTGTTCTCGATCGGCAACCAGGTCGGCGAGCCGCTGCGGGTGCACGAAGGTGCGCCGGTGGCCAAAGCTTGGGCAAAGGCGATCGAGCTCCTGCGCTCGGTGCGCATCGCCTCGCCGGAGACGCGGGCCACGCAGTTCCCGCACGAGATGTCAGGCGGCATGCGCCAGCGCATCGTGGGCGCGATCGGCATCTCCTGCGAGCCTCGCCTGCTGATCGCCGACGAGCCGACCACCAGCCTCGACCTCACCATCCAGGCGCAATACCTCAATCTGATGCGCGACCTGCAGCGCGAACACGGCCTGGCGCTGATCTTCATCACCCACAATCTCGGCATCGTCGCCAAGATGTGCACGCAGCTCGCGGTCATGTATGCCGGGCGCATCGTCGAGCAGGGGCCGGTCAAGCGCATCTTCTCCGCCCCGGCCCACCCGTACACGAAGGCGCTGCTCGGCTCGATCCCGCGCATGACGGACGGCCACGATCGTCTCACCGCGATCGAGGGCCAGCCGCCGGACCTTTCCAACCTCCCGCAGGGCTGCGCCTTCGCCCCACGGTGCCCCAAGGCGACGGCGCACTGCCGCGCCGAGGCGCCGATCGAATTCATCCTCGCCGACGGACACAGCGCGCGCTGCTGGCTGGCCAGCGGGAGCGCCACGGCATGACGGCCGGCAGCATCATCGAGGCGGCCGGCCTCACCAAGCATTTCCCGGCGCGACGCGGGCTGTTCGGCGGCGACCGCGGCGTCGTGCGCGCCGTCGATGGCGTCTCCTTCGCCATCGATCCCGGCAAGACCTTGGGCGTGGTAGGCGAGTCGGGCTGCGGCAAGACAACGACGGCCAAGCTGGTGCTCGGTCTGGAGGCGCCAAGCGGCGGCAGCATCCGCTTCGAAGGCCACGACCTCGCCGCGCTCGATGCCGCCGGCCGCCGCCGCTATCGCCGCTCCGTCCAGGCGGTGTTCCAGGACCCCTACGCCTCGCTCAATCCACGCATGCGCATCAGCACGATCATCGCCGAGCCGCTGGTCACCAACGAGGCCACCAACCCCGGCAACGTGCGCCAGCGCGTGCTCGAGCTGCTCGATCTGGTCGGTCTGCCCGAGCGCTCGGCCGATCTCTTTCCGCACGAATTCTCCGGCGGCCAGCGCCAGCGCATCGCGATCGCGCGCGCCCTGGTACTGTCGCCCAAGCTGGTCGTGCTCGACGAGCCAGTCTCGGCGCTCGACGTCTCGATTCGCGCCCAGATCCTCAACCTGCTGCGCGATCTGCAGCAGCGGCTCGGCCTCTCCTACCTCTTCATCGCCCACGACCTCGCCGCCGTCGCCCACATGAGCCACGACGTCGTGGTCATGTATCTCGGCAAGGTCGTCGAAAGCGGCGCAGCGCGCGCGATCGCCCTGAAGCCGATGCATCCATATACCCAGGCCCTGTTCGCGGCGGCCCTGCCCAGCCACCCCGACGAGCAACGTGAGGAAGTGGCGCTTTCCGGCGAGGTGCCGAGCCCGCTCAATCCGCCGGGCGGCTGCCGCTTCCACCCGCGCTGTCCCCATGCGACCGCGCGCTGCGCGGCCGAGGAGCCACCGCTGATCAAGGTCGCCGATCGTATGGTCGCCTGCCACCTGCTGGCCTGAGGCCGACCACAACATGTTGAGGCGTGCGTTTTAAAATAACACGGGAATAACATGGCTCTCTCAACCTATTGATGCTCGCGTTGCACGCCGAACCGCGCATGCCGGAGCATAGTCCCGACCGTTAGAAGGCGACGATTCTGTCGTATAGAACTCGCCCTCGGGCGGGACGACGACGGCGGCTACGCCTTTTTTTGATGCTGCCTGAGGGCGGCGCCGAATGCCTTGAACAGGGCTTTGTTGATCGGATTGGTCTGCGGATCGTATTCGGCGTGCCACTGCACGCCGAGCGCGAAGGACGTGGCGCCGGCGATGCTGATCGCCTCGATCGTGCCGTCCTCGGCCACGCCCTCGATCACCACCCGCTTGCCGGGATCGAGGATGCCCTGCCCGTGCAGCGAGTTCACCTTGATCTTCTCGCAGCCCAGGATCCTGGCGAACGCGCCGTCGGGCGCCAGGGTCACTTCGTGGCGGTCGGCGAACACGACCTCCGGGTCGGGGTGGATCTCGCCATTGGCGAGCCGCGGCATGCGGTGGTTCATACGGCCCGGCAGCTCGCGGATCTCCGGATGCAGCGAGCCGCCGAACGCGACGTTCATCTCCTGCAGGCCGCGGCAGACACCGAACAGGGGAACGCCGCGCTCGACGCAGGCCTCGATCAAGCCGAGCGCCACGGCATCGCGCTCCTGGTCGTAGGGTTCGTGCTTGGGATCGGGCTCGAGGCCGAAGCGCGAGGGATGGACGTTGGCCCGCGCCCCGGTCAGCAGGATGCCGTCGACCGCCCCCAGCAGCGCATCGATGTCGGTGATGTCGGGCGTGCCGGCGAACATCAGCGGCAGGGCTCCGGCCACTTCGGCCACCGCCTGCATGTTGCGCCGTCCGACGACCTGGACGTTGTGGCGGTCGTTGATGACCGTCGAATTGCCGATGACGCCCACCACGGGCTTCCTGACGTCGCTAATCGCTGCTCTCCGTCAACTCGGCTCGCCAAGGCCGTGCGCCAGTAATGCCACTGTCGCGCGGATTTTGCGAGAGGGCCATCGACGGCTGGCAAGTCCTTGGCAACCCCTACGACGCCATGTCGCGCGGCTGTTGTCATTCAGCGCACCGACAGCCAGGCGCGCTCGGGAGGAAGAAGGAGTCGCCAGGCGAACCTGAAACAAAGGGAGGAATGGAAATGACTGTCATCGCGCATGCCTCGATCCCGGCCGACGACCCCAAGCGGACGGCGGAAGTCCTGGCGGAAATCATGGGTGGGGAGGCGGTGCCTTTCCCGCCAGGCGGCCCGGACTCCTGGATGGCATGGTCGGGCGACGGCGAGGTCGAAATCGAGGTCACGCGCCGGGGCCTCATGGTCGGCCGCGGCGAGCATGAAGCGGAATGGCGCTCCGACGGTACCACCCCTCGCCTGTCGGATGTTCACATCGCACTCTGCGTCCATCGGCCGGCCGCAGAAGTGATCGAGATCGCCCAGCGCGCCGGCTGGCCCGCCCGGCACTGCGAGCGCGGCGGCGGCATATTTTCGCTGACCGAGGTGTGGGTCGAAGGCGCCTTCATGATCGAGATGCTCGATCCCGCCCAGACCGCGCGTTACCGCGAGATGGTAACGCTGAAGAACTGGAAGCGCTTCATCGCCGAGCGGCAGGCGGCGGCGTAGCCGCCCTTCACCGGCGGTTGCGGCGCAGATCCTCTTCGTCCTTCCACATCAGATAGTGCGGCCCGAGATCGGAGATCTTGGTGGCGCCCATCTGGGCCATGCTGATGTCGATCTCGCGGCGGAAGATGCCGAGCGCGGTCTTGGCACCTTCCACGCCGCCGGCCGTGACGCCATAGAGAGTCGGTCGGCCCTGGAAGACGAACTTCGCGCCCATGCAGAGCGCGATGATGGCGTCGAGGCCGCGGCGGATACCGCCGTCCAGCATCACCGTCATCTTGTCGCCGACAGCGTCGCGGATCGCCGGCAGCACGTGCAGCGGCGACGGCGCATTGTCGAGCTGCCGCGCCCCATGATTGGAGACCATGATGCCGTCGACGCCCAGCGAATGGGCGCGGATCGCATCATCGGGATGCATGATGCCCTTGATGACGAAGTTGCCCTTGAACAGCTCGCGGAAGCGCTCGACGTGCTTCCAAGTCATCGGCGCGCGGTTCGAGTACGCGACCATGTCAGCCACTTCCTCGGCACTGGCGCCGGGTTTGGCGTACTTCGCCCAGTTGTTGAAATAGGGCGTACCGTAGCGGAGCCATTCCAACATCCACGCCGGGTGTTCCAGCGCCTCAAGCTTCGTTGCCCATGAGAGCTTGAGCGGCCGACCCCAGCCGTTGCGGATGTTGCGCTCTCGGTTGGAGCCTTCCGGCACGTCGACGGTGAAGACCAGGGTCTTCAATCCGGCATCGCTCACGCGCTTGATCATGTCCTCGGAGATCGCCTGGTCCTTGGCCGAATAGAGCTGGTACCAGCCGTGGTCGGGCGCCAGCTTGGCGAGATCCTCGAGGGCCCCCGTGCTGGTGCCCGACATGATGAACGGCACGTTGGCGTCGCGCGCCGCCTCGGCCAGCATCAGGTCGGCGCCTCGGCGGAACAGGCCGGCGAGTCCGGTCGGCGCGATGCCGATCGGGCTGGAATAGGTCCGGCCGAACAGCGTGGTCGACTGGTCGCGCACCGAGACGTCGACCAGGTAGCGCGGCACGATGCGCGTCTGGCGGAACGCTTGCTCGTTGGTGACGAGGCCGACCTCGTCGTCGGTGCCGCCCTCGATGAAATCGTAGGCGATCTTGGGCAGCCGCTTCTTGGCGAGCTTGCGGAGATCCTCGATGTTGACCACGCCCTTCATGTCGTTCCCTCTACCTTGCGTTCATGGCTTTGCGCTTCCATAGGTCCCACGCACGACCGACGACCGAAGCGTTGGTCCTGGTCGCCGCTGCCGCCTCTTCCGGCGTCAGATACTTCACTTCGCCCAGCTTCATCGCCTCGGCCTGCAGGCGGGCGTTCATCTCGGTGTAGTAGGCGCGGAACACCACCTCCGTGATCGAGCCGCCGACGGCGACCGAGCCATGGCCGCGCATCAGCACCACGGCATTGTCGGCGAGCGCGCGTGCCAGCGCGTCGCCGATCGCGGGCGTGCCGACCAGGAGATTGCTGCCGTTGCCCGCGACGTCGCGGATCTCGAACACCGGCACGCCCATGCCGAGGAACGAGCTCATGTGGTAGATCGCGCGCAGCGGCACCGTGGAGACGCCGAACGGGATCACCGCCGGCGAATGGCTGTGCACCACCGCCATCACGTCGGGCCGCACCTTGTAGATCGCGCCGTGGATGAAGCGCTCGAGGAACAGCGCGCGGCCCCGGGCGTCAATTGCATCGCCGTCGAGGTCGTATTCGAGGATGTCCTCGCTCTTCACCAGCGCCGGCGCCATGCTGCGCGACATCAGGAACCGCTTCGGATCCTTGTCATGACGCACCGAGACGTGGCCGAAGCCATCGAGCACGCCGAGCTCGGACAGGATGTGATTGGCGAGAACCAGGTCCTCGATCAGCCCGGGCGCCGGCGTTCCGGCTGACTTGCGCTCCGATTGAGGCTGCGCGAACGCCGCTGTGCCCAGAAGGCACAATCCCGTCGCCAGCAAGCCCAACATGCGCATGTTCATCCCGATCCGCCGGCGGATTTTGGCGCTCTTTGTCCGCCGGGGCCAGCGATGTTAGATCAATCGTCATGCAAATCAGACACGCGCAAAAGGGCGACGAGCATGATCTTGCCCGCCTGCTCGAAGAGCACGAGCGCCACTACGGCAACGATGCGGCCCACGGCGCGGGCGCGCCAGGCGCCGCTTTCCTGGTCGCGCCACCGCACGGCGGACCGGTCTGCCTGGTCGCCGAGGCCGACGGCCGCCTGCTGGGCTTTGCCATCCTCAACCCGTATTTCCCCGGCCCGGCGCTCAGCCACGGCCTGTTCCTGAAGGAGCTCTACATCGCCTCGCATGCACGCTCGGCCGGCATCGGCGAACGGCTGATCGAGGGCATCCGCGAGGAGGCCGGGCGGCGCGGCTGCACGCGCGTGATCTGGACGACCGGCGAAAGGAACAAGGGCGCGCAGCGCTTCTACGACCGGCTCGGCATGCGGCGCGAGGAGAAGGTCTACTATGTGATGGACGTCTCCGCTTAGGCGCTTAGGGGCGGAATGGGATGAGATGGAACCGCACATGGTTCCATCTCATCCCATTCGCGCGCACTGATGATCGCGGTTCCACAGTGCATGACAGGTTCGGCTGATTCCAGCCGAACCTGTCATGCTTTACCTCTCGACCGCGCGCCGTTCGGCGGCGCTGATCGGAATCGAGGCGAGCTCGCCCAAGGTGATCGGCTTCACCGGCGGGCGCAGGCGGTAATAGCCCACCTCATCGGGGGCCAGGCCGCGCTCGGCAGTGATCAGCTCGGTGATGGTGAGGCCGCACACCCTGCCCTGGCACGGTCCCATGCCACAGCGCAGGAAGGCCTTCATCTGGTTGGGCCCTTCACACGCCAAACGCGCCATCGCGCGTACCTGCCGGGCCGTCACTTCCTCGCAGCGACAAGCGAGCGTGTCGCCGTCAGGTTGCCGGAACGATGCGGCCGGCTGGTACAGCACGTCGAGGAATGCGCGGCCCATCTCTTCACGCTGCAGCTTCTGACGCAGACCCTGCACGTCGGGCACTGCCGCGTCGGGCTTGAGGGCTCGAATGGCCGCCGCCGCGGCGATACGGCCGCGCTCGGCTGCCGCCGTGCCGCCGCCGATGCCCGCGCTGTCGCCGGCGATCGCGATGCCGGGAACGGAACTGCCGAAATCGGCATCGAGCACCGGCACGAAGCAGAGCTGGCGCTTGTTCCAGACATGCGCCGCGCCGGCCGCCATGGCGAGATTGACATTGGGCACCACGCCCTGGTGCAGCAGCAGGAGATCGGCCGGAATGGCACGACCATCGTCGGCCACAACCTCGCGCAGCCTGCCCTCGCCGTGCGCTTCGACGTGCGTGACGCGAACGACCGGCACCTTGTTCTTCACTTCGGCCAGCAGCTTGCGGCCCTTGGCGAAGTAGGGCGACAGTAGGAAGTCCGGCAGGTGCGCCACGGCCTTGAGCCAGTTCAGGCGCGGTGTGGTGTCGAGAAGTGCTTCGATCCGGCCGCCGGCACGCAGCAACTGCGCCGCCAGCAGCCAGAGCAGCGGTCCGCTTCCCGCCAGCACGAGCTTGCCGGTCGGTAGCAGGCCTTGCGCCTTCAGCAGGGTCTGCGCGCCGCCCGCGCTCATCACGCCGGGCAAGGTCCAGCCGGGAACGGGGAACGGCCGTTCCAGCGCGCCGGTCGCCACGATCACGCGTCGCGCGGCGACCATCCGGGCCTTGCCGACCATCGACACGCCGACCTTCAGCGAGGCATCGACGCTCCATACCGTGGCGCCGGTCATGATCTCCGCATCACTGGCCTTGATCTCGTTGGCAAGCGCCAAGCCCGCCCAATAATCCTCGCCCAGCACGGCGCGGTTGCGCAGCGGCGTCGTGGTGATGCCGCGGTAGATCTGGCCGCCGACGCCGGCATTCTCGTCGAGCAGCAGGGTCGAAAGGCCGGCGCGCGCGGTGGTGCTCGCCGCCGCGAGGCCAGCCGGCCCGGCGCCGATCACGACGACATCGTAGGCGGGCCTCACCGTCCTGCCTCGCGCTTGCCGTTCTGGGTCTCGACCTTCATGCCGTCGCGCGCCTGCACCAGGCAGCCCTGCCGGTTGCCGACCCCGTCGATCGTCACCAGGCAGTCGAAGCACACGCCCATCAGACAGAACGGCGCGCGCGGCGCACCGCTCACCGCCGTGGTACGGCAATGGTCGAAACCCGCCGCCAGCATGGCCGCCGCGACGCTGTCGCCGATACGGGCGCGGATCGGCTTGCCGTCGACCGTAAGCGTCAGGGTCGCCCCGGTGTCACCCAGTCGCTTGAACATCGAACCTCTGCGCGCTGAAGGGGGCGACGAGCTCACGGTCGAGCGCACCTCTGGCGATCATCGGCGCGATCGTGAGGGCATGGTTGGCGCACAGCGTGACGCCCGAATGGCAGCAGACCGTGAATGCGCCGGGATGGCTTTCCGACTGGTCGTAGATCGGGAAACCGTCCTTGGTCATCACGCGGATTGCGCTCCAGGTACGCACGACGTTGGCGGAAGCGAGCAGCGGGAACATGCGCACCGCGCGCTCGGCCTCGGTCGCACTGACGCCGAGCGTGAGGCCCGAGGGGTCGATGCTCTCTTCCTTGGAGTCGCCGATCATCACCGTGCCCTCGTCCGTCTGGCGCAAGGTCACGATCGGATGATTGAGGAAGGGCCGCAGCCGCTCGGTGACCACGATCTGGCCGCGCTCCGGCTTCATCGGACAAGCAAGCCCGACCATCGGCGCCAGCCGCATGTTGGCGTTGCCCGCAGCGAGCGCCACCTTCCCGGCCCGGACCTCGCCGTGCAGCGTGGTGAGCCGGAACTCGCCGCCGTTGTGGGCGATGGTCTCGACCCGGTGGCCCGGCAGGTAGGTGACTCCGCGTGCATTGATCGCCATGTGCAGCGTACGAAACAGGCGCAGCGAATTCACATGGCCGTCGAGCGGGCAGTAGCTGCCACCCACCACTTCCGGCCCGATATCCGGCAGCATCTTCGCCACCTGGTCGTGATCGAGGATCTCGGTCTGGTACTTCACGACGCCGGGCTGGTTGTGCAGGCGCTTCAGCGAATCGGCGCGCGCCTCGAGCTCGCGCTCCGACAAAGCAAGGTGGAAGCCGCCGGGCCGCTGGAAGCAGACGTCGTTGCCGGTTTCCTGCTTGAGCAGGTCGGCAAAGCCCTGCCAGGCATTGGACGAGCGCACCGTCCAGCCGGCATAGGGCGCGAGCCCCAGTCCCTTGCTCTGTACCCAGACCAGGGCGAAGTTGCCCCGGCTCGCCCGCACGGCGCGATCGCCCTCGTCGAGCACCACGACCTTGCAGCCCTCGCGCGCCAGCCCCCAGGCGGTGGCGACGCCGACCAGCCCGCCGCCCACGGCGGCGACATCGAACTCGCCGAGCGTCATTGGCCGATCTCGCGCCTCCATCGCGCGATCCATTGGTCGCGATGGGCATCGATCCTATTCCAGTCGAGCTGAATGAGCGACCCCGCGCGATCGCCGGTCGGCGCGATGGTGGCCTTATCCGTCGGCAGCTCGACGTTCCTGATCGCGGGGGCATAGCCGTAATCGCGAAAGAACAGGCGCTGTATGCCGGGTTCGAGCAGCGCTTTCACGAACGCCGAGGCAAGCGAATGGGCAGCCGGTCGTGCCGTCGGACAGGCCGCCGCCGTCGCGAGTGGCGTTCCTTCTTTGGGATAGACGAACCCCATCGGAGAATTGCTGGTATTGGCGAAATACTGCGCCCGGCCGCTGCCCCAGACGAGCACCGGCGCCGTGCCGGCGACAAAAAGCTCTGCCATCCGGTCGAGCGATGTCTCGTAGCTCGCCACGTTGGCGCCAACCCGCTCGCGCAGCGCCGTGAAACCCGGCTCGATGTCCTGCTCGCCGCCGCCATTGGCACGGGCCAGCATGACCAGCGCTTCGAGGCCGTAGGGGTTGGCGATCGGCGGCAGCGCGATGAGCTTGCGATATTTCGCGTCCTTGAGGTCGTTCCACGATTGCGGCGCCGGCCAGCCTTTGTCGCTGAAGAACTTCGTGCTGTAGGCGATGCCGGTGCCCGCCAGACCGAGCGCCACCGCCCTATCGTCAGCGAAGCGCGCCGCCGGCTGCAGCCCGCTGGCAGACAGATCGTCGATCGGCCCGCAGAAGCCGCTTCGGATGGCCTGGGCGATGGCCCAGTCGTCCGCCACGACGACATCCGGCGGCGTGCCCTTCAGCCGCGCCAGAGTTTCGCTGGAATTGCCGGACAGATAGTCGACCCTGACGCCGTGCCGCTTCTCGAACAGCGGGAGCACCTCGGCGCGCAGGCTCGTCTCGAACGAGCCGGCATAGCCCGCCACGGTGAGCGTCGTGGTCTCGGCCAGCGCCGGCCCCGTCAGCAGGACCAGAACAGCGGCAATGCGAAGAAGCGTCGGCACGACCGTCCTTTAGCACAGCATGAATGTCAGTTCGTGCTTGTTGTGGTGCAGGTGAATGACCTGCGCGCCGGGAATCGCGGCGAAGGCCGCGGCCGTCTCATGATCCGTCTCGCCCTGGAACTTGATGGTGCAGACGAAGTTCTTCACCAGCCCCGAGGCGCGCCACTTCTCGACCAGGCGCAGCAGCCGCGCCGGATAGCAGATGATGTCGGAGAACAGCCAGTCGACCGGGCCGACGCTTTCGGGTTCGAGGGCGAAGGCGCTCTCGCCGCGCCAGCTGACGCCCGGCATCGCCGCCACCTTTTTATCGAGCGGCGCCTTGTCGATCGCGATCACGTCGGCACCGAGCCTGGCCAGTACCCAGGTCCATCCGCCGGGCGAGGCGCCGAGATCGAGGCAGCGCTCGCCCTTCTGCGGCCAGCGGCGCAGACGCACCAGCGCTTCCCACAATTTCAGATAGGCGCGGTTGGGCGGCCCGGTCTTGTCCTCGACGAATTCGACTTCGCCGTTGGGAAACGGCGAGCTGCAGCGGCCGGCGGCAAGCAGGCGATCGGGCGCCAGCAGTGTCCACGAGCCGAGCGGCGCGCTCGGTGCGGCGGCGGGAAAGGCGATCGGCTTGGCCGAGACGTGCGGCAGGCGCTCCTGGATCAGCGCCGCACGGCGATGGTGCAGCGGTGCGTACATCGCCCAGTTGCGCTGGATGGCGCGCAACGCCTTCGCCGCCTCGCCGATCGATGGCACCGGCAGCTCGACGCAGTCGTACCAGATATTTGCAGCCCATGCCGATGCGATCGCCGGCGATTCAGTCACGATGAGGCGGTCATGAGTCTCAGCGACGACGACACGCGATCGATCCAATTCTTTTTGCAGTTGGTCGAGGAATCCGTCGGCGGCGAGATACGCAACGATCATTTCGCGAGCCTAAACGGCGGCGCGTGAGTTTTCCAAGTTGCCGGTGCGCATGAACCTCCGTAGACAAATCCGGTCGGGATGGCGCCGGGGGGCGCCGTGTTTCCCGCGACCGGGGAGAGAAAACATATGACGTTACGTGCCACGGCCGTCGGGAGACGGCCATGAGTGTTGTCATCGATGGCATCTTGTGGATCGGCGGCGCCGCGCTGTTCGGCGCCGTCGGCGTCCTTTTGGGACGCAGGCTGACGCATCACCATGTGAAGGAGGGCCACAACGACGTGCTGGTCCCGGTGTTCCTGACGGCGGGCGTGATCTACGCCGTGCTGCTCGCCTTCATCGTCATCGCCGAATGGGAATTCTATGACGGCGCGAAGGCCAACGTCGCCCAGGAAGCCTCGCAGCTTCCGCCGCTCTACGACATCGCCAACGTCATTGGCGACGAGAAGGCCAAGGAGCTTCGCCACGGCCTGCGCGAGTATGCCGAATCCGTGATCCACGGTTGGGACGACTTCACCCATGGACGGCGCGATCCCAAGACGTCGACACCCATCGTCGAGACCTTCAAGACCATCGCCGCACTGAAACCCGCCACCAAGGCGGACGAATTGCTCGCCGCGCAATTCCTGACGAGCTTCAACCAGGTCCTGCTGGCGCGCAACAAGCGCTACATGCATGCCTCGGAGTCGCTGTCGTGGTTGATGTGGTTCGGCTCGATCGGCGGCGGCGTGATCGTCGTCGGCCTGGCCTTCTTCATCTACATGGACAAGACATGGCCGCATGTCCTGGTCGTCTCGGTCATGTCCGGCATGATCGGCATGCTCTTCTTCATGATCGCCCTGCTCAGCGAACCGTTCAAAGGACCGCTGGCGCTCCATCCCGAGCCTTTCGAATCGTCGGTCAACGTCTTCGACATCATCGACAAGGACAAATAGGAGAGCACCATGCGAGTCAGCACCCTGAGCAGCCTGCCGGGCGGGGCCACGGAGCTCGGCGTCGTCTATGCCTCGATCGAGGGCGTCAACGAGCACTCCTACCAGGAGTGCCTCGAGGAGCTCACGCACAAGGCGGCGAAACTCGGCGCCACGGCGATGATCGCGCTGCAGCTGGTGCAGAGCCAGTTCCAGTGGAACCAGCGCACCAGCCTGCTCGCCACCGCGATCAAGGAAGCCGGGCTATAGAAGCCAGTTCGTCGAGATGCCGTCGCTTGGCGGCATCGTCGATGAACGAGGCACGAAAGCCGTTGGCGGCGAGCGTCGTGATCTCTTCTCGCGAGAGCCCGAGCGCCTGCTGCACGGCCTGGAAATTCTCGTTGATGTAGCCGCCGAAATAGGCCGGGTCGTCCGAATTGACGGTCGCCACCAGTCCGGCCCGCAGCATGCGCTTCAGCGGATGTCGCTTCATGTCGGTCACGCCGCACAGCCGGAGGTTCGACAAGGGACAGACGGTGAGCGCCATCTTCTCGCGCACCAGCCGCGCCGTCAGGTCGGCATCCTCGAGCGCGCGATTGCCGTGATCGAGCCGGTCGACCTTCAGGAGATCGAGCGCCTCGCGCACGTATTCGGGCGGCCCCTCCTCGCCGGCATGGGCGACGGCCTTCAGCCCCAGGCCGCGGGCGCGCGCGAACACACGCTGGAACTTCGAGGGCGGATGGCCCTTCTCCGATGAATCGAGGCCGACACCGATGATGCGGTCGCGCCACGGCAGCGACTCCTCGAGCGTCCGCTCGGCATCCGCCTCGTCCAGATGCCGCAGGAAGCACATGATCAGCGCCGCGGTCATGCCGAGCTGCCGGCCGGCGTCCGCGAGCGCGCGTGTCAGCCCGTCGATCACCGTCTTGAAGGGCACGCCGCGGCCGGTATGGCCCTGCGGATCGAAGAAGATCTCGGCGTGGCGCACGTTCTGCGCGGCGGCGCGGCGCAGGTAGGCCATCGCCAGGTCGTAGAAATCCTGCTCGTTGAGCAGCACGCTCATGCCCTGATAGTAGAGGTCGAGGAAGTCCTGCAGGTTGGTGAAGCTGTAGGCGGCGCGGATCGCCGACACGTCGGCGTATTTCAGCGTCACGCGATTGCGCGCGGCGAGCGCCAGCATCATCTCGGGCTCGAGCGTGCCTTCGATATGGATGTGAAGCTCGGCCTTGGGCAGTGCGGCGATGAATGCGTTCGGGTCGTCGGCCATCGAACGCAACTTTATCATCGTACGACGCGTTCGCAGAGAGGGGTTTCATGACGGGAGCAAGGCATGCCGAAGGAATCGATGTCTCAGCGCAAGACCGTGGGACGCGTCATGCACGAGTGGAAGCATGGCGAGCTGAAGCGCAGCCGCGGCGGCAAAGGCGGCAAGGTCAAGAACCCGCGCCAGGCGATCGCGATCGCGCTGCACGAGGCGGGCGCCTCGAAGTACGCCAGCAAGGGCGAGAACAAGCGGAGCTATGCCCGCACCAAGCGCAAGGAGCGGCGCGGCGAGACGGCGCAGCAGGAGCGTGAGGGCCGCAGCCATGTCGGCGCGCGCGGCCGGCGCTCGAGCAGCCGCGCCATGGGCGGCCAGAACGCCAAGCACCGCACCCATCGCACGCGGCGCCAGACGCAAGCCTCGCGGCGCAACGTCCGCAAGGCACAGGCGGCGGTGAAGCGGCGGCGCGCGCGGTCGTAGGAATAAGTAGATGTGACACAGCGCGCACCGGCTTGCTAACCTCCGGCCAACGGAGGAATTCATGGCAAAGTTCGGTATCGGCGATTCGGTGCGCAGGCTCGAGGACCCGCGCCTTCTGACGGGCGGCGGGCGCTACACCGACGACACGCGGCTCAGCCAAAAGGCGGCGCGGATGTACGTGCTGCGCTCGCCGCACGCCCATGCCGACCTGAAGAAGGTCGACGTGGCGGCGGCGAAAAAGGCGCCGGGCGTGCTGCTGGTGCTGACCGGCCAGGACGTCAAGAAGGCGGGCTTCGGCGACGTGCCGTGCCTGGTGCCGCTGGAGAACAAGGACGGCACGCCGCGCGCCGACACGTCTCGGCCGATGCTGGCGATCGATCGCGTGCGCCATGTCGGCGACCCGGTGGCGCTGGTGGTGGCCGAGACGCTCGAACAGGCCAAGGATGCCGCCGAGCTGATCGAGGTCGACTACGCCCCGCGCCCGCACGTCGTCGGCACCTTCGAGGCCGCCCAGCCCGGCGCGCCGCTGGTCCACGACCACATCAAGAACAACGTCGTGTTCGACTGGGCGATGGGCGATGCCAAGGCAACCGACGCCGCCTTCGCCAAGGCGCACCGGGTGGTGAAGCTGCAGCTCGTCAACCAGCGGCTGGTGGTGAACTCGATGGAGCCGCGCGGCGCCATCGGCGAGTACGACGCCAAGGACGACCGCTCGACCCTGTGGGTCTCTTCGCAGGGCGTGCACATGATCCGCCCCGTTGTGGCCGACATGATCCTGAAGATCGGTTCGCCCAAGCTCCGCGTGCGCACCGGCGACGTGGGCGGCGGCTTCGGCATGAAGATCTTCGTGCATCCGGAATATCCGATGGTCGTGTGGGCCTCGCGCGAGCTCAAGCGCACGGTGAAATGGATCCCCGACCGCCAGGAAGCCTTCCAGTCCGACGTGCAGGGCCGCGACCATGTCTCGATCGCCGAGATGGCGCTGGACAAGGATTCCCGCTTCCAGGGCCTCCGCATCACGACCTATGCCGCGCTCGGTGCCTACCTCAACCATTTCAGCGTCTTCATCCCGACCATGGCCGGAACGTCGATGCTGAACGGGCTCTACACCACGCCCGCGATCTACGTGAACGTGCTGGGCGTGCTCACCAACACCGTGCCCACCGACGCCTACCGCGGCGCCGGCCGCCCCGAAGCGGCCTATCTGCTGGAGCGCTTCGTCGACCACATCGCGCGCGAGGTCGGGCTGTCGCCGGACGAGCTGCGGGCACGCAACTTCATCAAGCCCAACCAGCTCCCCTTCAAGACCGCGCTGGGTGACACCTACGATTCAGGCGACTTCGAGGGGGTGATGCGCAAGGGCATGGAGAAGGCCGACTGGAAGGGCTTCGCGCAACGCCGCGCCGGATCGGCGGCCAAAGGCAAGTGGCGCGGCATCGGCATGGCGACCTATGTCGAGAAATGCTCGGGCGGCAATCCGGAAACCGTGAAGGCGGTATTCAACGACGACGACACCGTCACCCTGATCACCGGCAACCAGACCAACGGCCAGGGCCACGAGACGGCCATCCGCCAGATCGCCTCGGCGCGGCTCGGCATCGACGTCGAGCGCACGCGCTTCGTGCAGGGCGATTCGGACGTCGTGCCCGAAGGCTTCACCGGCGGCAGCCGCACCATCGCCATCAACGGCGTGGCAACGATCGGCGTCGCCGACAAGATCATCGCCAAGGGCAAGCCGCTCGCGGCCAACATGCTGGAAGCGAGCGCCGCCGACGTCGACTACGCCGACGGCAGCTACAGGATCGTCGGCACCGACCGCAAGGTGAGCCTGTTCGAGGTGGCCAAGGCCAACAAGGGCGCGCTCGACGACGAGTTCACGCGCACGCCGGAGGCCGACACCTTTCCCAACGGGTGCCACATCTGCGAGCTCGAGGTCGATCCCGACACCGGCGTCGTCGAGATCCTGAACTATTCGGTGATGGACGATTTCGGCCGGGCGCTCAATCCGCTGCTGCTGCAGGGCCAGATCCATGGCGGCATCGGCCAGGGCGTCGGCCAGGCGCTGACCGAGGGCGCGCATTACGACAAGGAGTCTGGCCAGCTACTCACCGGCTCGTTCACCGACTACGCCTTCCCGCGCGCCGACATCGTGCCGAGCGTGAAGTTCGACCTGCACAACAGCCCGTGCAAGACCAACCCGCTCGGCGTCAAGGGCGCAGGCGAGGCGGGTGCGATCGGCGCGCCGCCCGCGGTCGTCAACGCCATCGTCGACGCGATCTACCCGCACACCGGCGTCAAGCATGTCGACATGCCGGTGACGGCGGCCAGTCTGTGGAAGGTGATCGAGGCGAATCGCGGCAAGAAGGCGGCGTGAACGTTCTCTCCCGCAGGAGCGTTCTCACAGGGCTGGCGGCGACGGCGACGGCGGGATGCGCCGCGCGCCCGGTTCGCCAGACCGCCCGCGCGACAGCGCGCGTGCCGGTGCCCGCTCCGTACCCCGTCGCGCCGCCGCCGCCGGATCGCGCGTCGCTCGGGCTAGACGCGGTGATCGACATCAGCCAGCACGCGAGCGTCACCGACTTCCGGCGGGTCCGGCAAAGCAACATCCTCGCCGTCATCCATAAGGCGAGCGAAGGCGACTTCTTCGCCGATCCGGCCTGCGCCGCGCGCCGCCCGCAGGCCGAGGAAGCGGGCTTGCTGTGGGGCACCTATCATTTCGGCAAGGGCGATTCGGCCGGCGCGCAGCAGGCGGCGTTCTACCTCGCCGCGTCGCAGCCCGGCCCGGCGACCCTGCTGGCGCTCGACCTCGAGCTCAACGAGGGCGATCCGTCCAATTCCATGTCGCTCGAGCAGGCCGAGGCCTTCGTGGGCGCGGTGGCCGACGCGACGGGCCGCCTGCCCATAGTCTACGTGCATCCGACCTGGGCCAACGGCGATCCCCTGCCCGGCTCCGGCGCCAGCCTGGGCGCGCGGATCACGCCCGGTTCGATCCTGGCGCGCTGCGGCCTGTGGGTCGCCGATTACCACGATTCGCCCGAGGTCCCGCTTGCGTGGGCCGCGACCGGCTGGCGGCTCTGGCAATATGCCGGCGACGGCGGCGGAGTGCCCGGGGTCGACCGCTGCGACCGCAACCTGTTCAACGGCGACGCGAGCGCGCTTTATCGCTTCTGGAGGACGACCAGCTCCTTGAGCTAGTCTGGCGCGCCGGCCATTGCCGCGGGAGAGAGCCATGACGATACGCGTTGCGTTCCAGTCGTGCTTGATCGCGTCCCTGTTGCTCGCCGCGGGAAGCGCCTTGGCGCAAAAGCAGGGCGGCATCCTGCGCATCACCCATCGCGACAGCCCGGCCAGCATGTCGATCCACGAGGAAGGCACCATCTCGGTCGTGCTGCCGATGATGGGCGTGTTCAACAACCTCGTGATGTTCAATCCGGCGAAGAAGCAGAACAGCCTCGACGACATCGTGCCCGACCTCGCCGAGAAATGGACCTGGAGCGAGGACGGCAAGACGCTCACCTTCACCCTGCGCAAAGGCGTGAAATGGCATGACGGCAAGCCGTTCACCGCCGCCGACGTGAAATGCACGCTCGATCTGCTGCAGGGCAAGGCGGCCGAGAACTTCAAGGTCAATTTCCGCAAGGGCTGGTACGCCAATGTCGAGAGCGTGAGCGCGCCCAGCGAGACCGAAGCCGTGTTCAAGCTCAAGGCGCCGCAGCCCGCGCTGCTCGCGCTGCTGGCGTCAGGCTTCTCGCCGATCTATCCCTGCCACGTGTCGCCGGCCAAGATGCGCCAGCATCCGATCGGCACCGGGCCGTTCAAGTTCGTCTCCTACAAGGCCAACCAGAGCATCAAGGTCACGCGCAATCCCGACTACTGGAAGCCGGGCCGGCCCTATCTCGATGGCGTCGAATACACCATCATCCCCAACCGCTCGACGATGATCCTGGCCTTCATCGCCGGCAAGTTCGACATGACCTTTCCGTGGGAGGTGACGATCCCGCTGGTCGGCGACATCAAGAGCAAGCGGCCCGACGCGATCTGCGAGATCGCTCCCATGAACGTCGCGGCTAACGTGCTCATGAACCCGAACCCGCCGTTCGACGACATCGAGGTGCGCCGCGCCGTGGCCTTCGCATTGGACCGCAAGGCCTTCGTCGACATCATGACGCAAGGCACCGGCGATCCGGGCGGCGCCATGCAGCCGCTGCCCGAGGGACGATGGGGCCTGCCGAAGGAAGTGCTGGCCACGCTGCCGGGCTACGGGCCCGACCTCAAGGCGAGCCGCGACAAGGCGCGCGCCACCATGGCGGCCAAGGGCTACGGCCCGACGAAGCCGCTCAAGCTCAAGCTCTCGACGCGCAACCTGCCGACCTACCGCGACGCCTCGGTGATCCTGATCAGCCAGCTCAAGGAGATCTATATCGACGCCGAGCTGCAGCTCATAGAGACGGCGCAATGGGTGCCCAAGCTGATCCGCCGCGACTACGAGATGGCGGTCAGCCAGGTCGGCAACGGCGTCGACGATCCGGACCAGAACTATCCGGAGAACTACGCCTGCGGCTCGCGCACCTACATGGATTATTGCAACAAGGACGTCGACGCGATGATCGCCCAACAGTCAGCCGAGCGTGATCCCGAGAAGCGCAGGAAGATCGCCTGGGAGATCGACAAGAAGCTGACCAACGAGGCGGTGCGGCCGATGCTCTACTACATGCACGGCGCCACCTGCTGGCAGCCCGGCGTAAAGGGCGTCACCCTCCAGGTGAACAGCATCTACAACAACTGGCGGTTGGAGGATGTGTGGATGGAGTAGAAAGCTAAAGGCACCGTTGCGCGCATGCGGGTAGCGGTAAGGCAGAGCTTCGCTGCGATCGGCTCGGCATAAGCACCGCCGCTAGGACGTCGTGTTCAATGAAGCATTAAGCCCATCGGTCACAGTAGTTGTTGACCGCTTCTTCGAGGTCGACACAAATGGAAGCAACTTCAGTCAATTGCGACACACCCAGAACAACGGGCCGAATTGACTCCGTCACAGACTTTGCAATCACACTTCCAATCTGAAGCATGCCGTCTGCTCTAGCCTTCCTAGCAACGGACTGGAGCCGTCGCGACAGTCGAGAAAGATTCTTATCGTCGAGTATCTGGCTTTGCTGAGCGTCGATGGCCTTTACTAGACGAGCGATGGCAGTCGAATTGAGAAGCTTTGCGATGATCCAATCAGCAATATCGTCACCTGGCGAATCGTGCGCGGCACTGCCCTGCCCAAAGAACGGGGTGGCCCAAAACATTCTGAACAAGAGTCAATACTGACTTTTTCATTGGACCTCCGACCTTCGGCTCCGATTGTTGACGCGGGTGATCCGAAATGCAACCTAAAGCTGTCCACGACCAGCCATGTCATCATTGAATTTGCGCCAAAACCGTTGTTCATGATTCGATGTCTGAGCCGAGTAGCTGATGTCCTCCATGCCCTCCGCCCGCCCCACCCTCTACGGCTCCCGCCACGCCGTCTCGGCCGGCCACTATCTCGCCGCCGCGGCGGGCTTCGGGGTCCTCGAGGCGGGCGGCAATGCGATCGACGCGGGCTGCGCGGCGGGCATCGCTTTGGCGGTCCTGCACCCGGATGAGGTGAATGTCGCCGGCGTCGCGCCGATCATGATCCGCCTCGGCGCGCAGTCGAAGCAGCCGGGCAAGGTCGTCACGATCGCAGGCCTCGGCCATTGGCCGAAGCGCTTCCCGGCCGATCTCTTCATGCGCTGTTATGGCGGTCAGATGCCTCTAGGTATCCTGCGCACCGTCGTGCCCGCCGCGCCCGACGCCTGGATCACGGCGCTGCGCGACTACGGCACGATGTCGTTCGGCGACGTCGCCTCCGCCGCCATCCGCTACGCGCGCGAGGGCTTCGCCGTCTTCGAGTACATGGCGACCATGATCAGGCAGTACGAAGAAGGCTATCGCACGTGGCCGTCGAACGCCGCGATCTTCCTGCCCGGCGGCCAGGTGCCCAAGGTCGGCGACCGATTCCTTCAAACGGATCTCGCCGGCACGCTTCAGTACATGGTCGACCAGGAGCGTGCCGCCTCCTCGCACGGAAGGCTCGCGGGCCTCGCTGCAGCGCGTGCCGCCTTCTATGAAGGCGACATCGCCGCGACGATCGTGAAGTACCACGCCGAGAACGGCGGCTACCTCGCGCGCGACGACTTGGCCGAATTCCATTGCCGCTACGAGGAGCCGGTGAAGGTGCGCTGGCGGGATTTCGAGGTCTTCACCTGCGGGCCGTGGTGCCAGGGCCCGATGCTGGCCCAGGCGCTGCGCATGATCGAGGCGTCGGGCGGGCTGGCGGGGCTGAAGCACAATTCAGCCGACTACATCCATCTCCTCACCGAGATCCTGAAGGCCGCCTGCGCCGACCGCGAATACCGCTACGGCGATCCGCTGTTCGTCGATGTCGGCATGGACGAGCTCCTGTCCGATGCGCATGTGGCGGCGCGCGTCGCGGCGATCGACATGCAGCGCGCCATGCCCGACATGCCGCCGCCCATCGGGCGCTATCCGGCAAACGCACCGCCGCCCTCCAAGCAGAGGAGCGACTCCGTCGTAGAGCCCGACACCTCCTATTGCTGCGCCGTCGACCGCTGGGGCAATGCGATGTCGGCCACGCCGTCGGACGGCTCGTGGCGCTCGCCGGTGATCCCGGGGCTCGGCATCGTGCCGTCGGGCCGCGGCACGCAGAGCCGGCCCGATCCAAGCCATCCCTCGGGCGTGGCGCCGGGCAAGCGGCCGCGGCTCACGCCCAACCCGGCTATCGCGGTGCGCGACGACGGTTCGGTCATCCCGTTCGGCGCGCCGGGCGGCGACGTGCAGGTCCAGGCGATGCTGCAGGTCTTCCTCAACACCTTCCATTTCGGCATGGACATCCAGGAGGCGATCGAGCAGCCGCGCTTCGCCACCTTCTCCTTCCCCAACTCGTTTGCGCCCTACACCCACCTGCCCGGAAGGCTGAACATCGAGGACCGCCTGCCGGCGGCGACCCTCGAGGAACTTCGCAAGCGCGGCCATGACGTCGAGATGTGGCCGGCGCTGACCCGCCGCGCCTGCTCGGTCGAGGCGATCCTGCTGGACAGCAAGACCGGCTTCCTGCGCGCCGGCGCCGACTGGCGCCAGCCGGCCTATGCCATGGTCAGCTGAACTATTTGCACTAAGGGCGTCTCAGCCGTCTCATGCGTCTCAGGGTGTCTCACCAGGGGGGTGGGGCTGTTCCGTGAGACTCGCGACAGAAAGCCTTATGCCATCGGCATCGGAGCCGTCTCAGCCGCGTGAGACTCCGGCCGCCAGGGCGAGATTGCGGCGGCGGGCCTCGTCGGCCAGGCCGGCGCAGACCGCGTCGGTCGGCGAGCGCACCGGGCCGATCTCGATCGCGGTGAGGATGCGGTCGTCGAGCCGCCAGGCATAGCCGGTGCTGGCCTTGTCGTGGCCCACGAGCTCGAAGACATGGACGTCGACATCGCAGGTCCGGCTGCCCGAGGTGCGGGCGCGCACCGGCACGGTCTGGATCAGCGCCGCCGGGCAGGCGCAGCGCGCCTCGATGGCGGCCAGCAGCTCGGGGCTGAGGTGCTGCGGCGCGAGGAGTTGGCCCATGCGAGCTCCCTTTGGTTACTGGCGCGGCCGGATGCCGAGCATGGCATTGCCGTTCTGGATCAAGCCGAAGCCCTGGAACGACTGGCTGTTCGCGGGCGGCCCGATGGCCGGGTTGGTCGCCGGAGCGGGCGCCGACACCGGCCGGATCTCGGCGGCCGGCGCGGCCTTGGCGTCGGTCGTGGTCGCGGCGGGCTTCACCTCGCTCTGGGCGAAGGCCGGCGTCAGCGCCAGCGAAAGGAGCAGTCCGGTCATCAAGCTCTTCATCTTGCTCTCCCTCGATCTCAGATCAGTTACGAACCGCCCGGCCGCCCTCGCCCAGCGCGTCGGCGAGCTGCAGGCAGTCGACCATGCTCAGCATCTCGCTGAAGTCGCAGACGGTGCCCGGCGGGAAGGTGCGCACCATGCGGACCTTCTTGGCCGGGTCGATGACATAGACCGAGCGCAGGATCGTCCCGTCCTCCGGCCGCGCCACGCCATAGAGCGCCGACACCGAGCGGTCGGCGTCGGCGATCACGGGAAAATTGAGCGCCCAGCCGTCACGATCCGCGCCGCCCTGCGCCGAGCCGTCGGCCTGGCAGGCCGGCTCGACGGCGAGGCCCACGACCTTGACGCCGCGGCGGTTCCATTCCGGCTTGAGCCGCGCCATCTGCGCCAGCTCGTTGCCGGCCGGCCGCGACTGGCTGAACAGCACGCACCACGAGCGGCCCATCCATTCGTGGAAGCGGATGCTGCCGTTGATGGTGTCCTGCTCGAAATCCGGGGCGGTATCGCCGGCCTGGAGGCTCATGCCCGGCAAGATGCCCCGGCGGGCCGCCGGCGAACCACGAAAGCCTTGCTAATTGTTGCTAATCGGCCGGCCCGGCCTCGAGCACGGCGCGGGCGCGCGCGGCCGCGGTGGCGAGGCTCCAGCGGCCGCCCTCGGTCATCAGCGTGTCGCGGACTTCGGCCGACAGGCCGCGGTCGAGCGCCTCGTACAGCCGCTCGGCGATCACCCGCAGCGAACCCGCCCGGGTGGCGAGCGAGGGATGGACGGCGCGGGCATAGCCCGCGAGCCGGGCCGCGGTCTCGAAGTCGCCGTCCGACGCCGCCAGCAGCGCAATCGCCTCGACCGTCCACGCCACCGACGAGGCAAGGCCGATGGCGCTGCCCTGGTCGATCGTCTCACGGGCGGCGGCGCGCATGGCGCGGCCGTTGCCGGCGACCAGCAGGTGCGCCGTCAGCGTGCCCATCAGCGGCGTGCGCCGGCCGGCCGGCAGCTCGTCGCGCAGCGCCTCGAGCTGGCGGAGCGCGCGCTCGGCCTCGCCCATGCTGAGAAGCAGCTCCGCCATGTTGCTGCCGCCGTTCACCAGGCCGATCCAGAAGTCGGTGGCGCGGCTCAGCGCAAAGCCCTCCTGGTAGCCCGCCAGCGCCGCCACGTGCCGTCCCTGGCGGAAGCGCAGGTCGGCGAGCCGGATCAGGGTCAGCGCCAACCATTTGCCGGGCGCCAGGCCGCGCAGCACCTGTTCGCCCTCGACCAGCAGCGACTCGGCCTGGTCGATGGTCTCGCTGGTGAGCGCGGCACTGCCGGCGCGCCACAGCGCGGCACCCAATCCGGCCTTGTCGCCGGCCTCGCGCAGGAAGGCGACCGCCTCGAGCGCCGCCGGCAGGTTCTCGCGATCGCTGAAGCGGAAGTCGCGCCAGCTCTGGCCGAAGCGCAGCCAACCCTGGATCTCCGCCGGCGTATCGGGGCCGACGCGGCCCGCCGCCGCGGCGAGCCAGCGCTGGCCCTCGGCGACCGGCGTCTCGGGCAGCTCCCACCATAGCGGCACGGTGCTGGCGACCAGGCGCACGCCGAGTGCGGCATCGCCGTCGGCGCCGAACGCCCAGGCAAGTGCGCTGCGCAAATTGTCGGCATCGGGCGCGTAGGTCGCCAACCACTGCCGGCCTGGCGTCGTCGGCCAGACGCGCGCGGCTTCGGCGAACAGGTCGGCGAAGTGCGCGGCATGGCGCGCCGGCAAAGCGGTCTCGCGCGCCTCGGCGGCCTTGCGCACGGCGTACTGGCGGATGGTCTCGAGCAGGCGAAAGCGCGGCGGCGAGGCGGCGTCGACCACCACCATCGACTTGTCGGCAAGCGCCGTCAGCCGGTTGATCAGCTCGACGCCGGCCTCGCCGCCCGCGACCGCCTCGACGGCGCTGAGCGCCGCGCTGCCGGCGAAGACCGAGAGCGAGCGCAGCAGCGCGCGCTCCTCCCCCGGCAGCAGGTCGTAGCTCCAGTCGATCACCGCCTGCAGCGTTCGATGGCGCGGCGTGGCACCGCGTGCCGGGGCGCCGAGCAGGCGAAAGCGTTCGTCGAGGCGTTCGGCGAGCTGCGCCGGCGACAGCACCTTGAGCCGCGGCACCGCCATTTCGATGGCGAGCGGAATGCCGTCGAGGCGCGAGCAGATCGAGCCCACCGCCTCTTTGTTGGCCTCGGCGAGCGCGACGCCATCGAGCGCCCGCGCCCGTTCGACGAACAGCCGCACGGCGTCCTCTATCGGCAGCGGCGCGAGTCGGAAGATCTGCTCGCCCTGCACGAACAGGCCCTCGCGGCTGGTGATCAGGACGGTGACGCCCGGGCAGTCGGCGACGATGGCGCTCGCAAGGACGGCGACCGGCTCGACGACATGCTCGCAATTGTCGAGCACCAGCAGCATCCGGCGGTCGCGCAGCAGCGCCGTCAGGCGCGCCGTCGCGGTGTTGACGCCCGCGCCCGCACCGGCGCCCCCCGCCAGCACCGCCGTCACCGCCTCGGGCACGCGTGCCGGATCGCTCACCGTCGACAGATCGGCAAAGGCCGCGCCGTCGGCGAAATTGGCGGCCGCGTCGCGCGCCGCATGAACCGCCAGCACGGTCTTGCCGACGCCGCCCGGCCCGACGATCGACACGATGCGATGCTCGCCGAGCAGGCGACCGATCTCGGCCAATGCCGCTTCGCGCCCGATCAGCGCGACCGCGGGCGGCAGCGACAAGGCGGCGGGCGCGGGCGGTGGCGCGGCGCTCGCCGGCACGGCGCCTACGAACATGTAGCCGCGGCCGGTGACGGTGCGGATCAGCGGCTCGCCGGCGGCCTGGCCGCCCAGCGCCTTGCGCAGCGCCGTCATGTTCACGGTGAGATTGTTTTCCTCGACGATGCGGTCGGGCCAGACCGCCTTCATCAGCGCCTGCTTGCTGACGACCGACCCCGCGTTGGCGGTGAGATGGAGCAGGATGTCCATGGCGCGCGCACCGAGCGGCACCGGCGCGCCGTCGCGCGTCAGCTGCCGCCGCGCCGGCGACAGGCTGAAAGCTCCGAAGCTGATGACGGCATTGTCGTTCGGCACCGCCGCGCGCATCCCTCCCCTTGCCGGGCGGGATTATGCGGGCTCCTCAGCCGAGCGTCACCACGCAAGCGGCGTGGTGGCCGCACCGATCGCCGCGCCGCCGACGCCGCCGACGATGGCGCCCGGCGCCCAGCCGATGCCCGGCACGACCGAGCCGACCACGGCGCCCGTGCCGGCGCCGATCGCGCCGCCAGTCAGCGCGCGCGTCCCAGGATCGGAACCGCAACCGGCAAGGCCGAACACGATCGCAAGCAGAGCGAACCATCTCGTCATGGCACCCTCCTTTTGCCGATGAAAACGCGCCGGAAGCGGCCGCGGTTTCTCGCGCTTCAGGCGGCGCCTTCCAGTTTTGCAAGCGCTTGCTCGATGATCGGCCGCTGTCCGGCCGTGATCTTTTTGAGCGCCTCGCCGGGGCCGAACCAGGCGGCGCGGTCGCACTCGGGAAACGCCGCGCGGCGGCCCGAGCGCGGCGGCCATTCCATCTCGAAGGTCGTGCATTTCAGTGCCGCCGGATCGAAGTCTCCGGCGACCGCCCAGGCATGCACGACCTTGCCGCTTGGCTGGCGGACCGGGCTCAGCCGGCGAAAGCGGCCGCGCGGCGCGAAGCCCGTCTCCTCGAACGTCTCGCGTTTGGCCGCCTCGAGCAGGTCTTCGCCGGGCTCGAGCTCGCCCTTGGGGATCGACCACGCGCCCTCGTCCTTGCGCGTCCAGTACGGCCCGCCGGGATGGACCAGCAGAAACTCGAGTGCGGGCTTGCGCCGCCAGATCAGCAGCCCGGCGCTGTCGGGCCGCTTGCTCACGCCCGCCACAACCTCGAAAGCGGGCCGTCCTTGCCGAACACGGGGTCCTGGTCGGGCACGGGCGTGCTCGCGATCGCCGCCACCGCCGCGCCGTGGCTGGTGTGGCTGGGAGTCTGGTACTCCGCGTCGCCTCCGTGCGGATAGGCGCCGACGACCAGCAGGTCGCGGCTGGCCGAAAGCCGGCGATGGCCGCAGCCCGCCGGCAGGACCGCGACGTCGCCGGCCTTGAGGTCGAACGCGCGGCCCCTGGCGCCGCCGAACTCGACCCGCGCACTGCCGCGGGCGATGCCCAGCACCTCGTGGGTGTGAATATGGAAGTGCAGGAAGTCGAAGATGCCGTTGCGCCAGCCGTTCGCCCAGCCGTGCCGGGCAAACATCTTCTCGAAGGTCGCGGCGGGATCGCCGCCGTCGAGCGGCACGGCCTCGCGGTAGACAATGAGAGGCAGCCTGGGATTGTTGGGCGTCTCGCCGTCGTCGTCGAAACGGAAGCTCTCGGGTTCGGAGGGCATGGATGTCTCCTTCACCGTTGCGTCACGGTCATGAGATCGTGCCACATCCCGCGACGCCTAGGCCACGTTCACCTTTCCGCGGCCTTCAAGGCGGATGCCGCCGGCCGGTCCGCCGCCTTGGCCTCGAGCGCGCGTTCGGCCTGATCCGCCGCCATGAGCTTGCGGAAGGCCGCGAGATCGGCGCCCGAGAGATGGGCATGGCGCACGGCCGGATGGACCATGGGATCGGTCGGCCGGCCGTTGACCAGCAATTCGAAATGCACGTGTGCGCCGGTCGTCCGGCCCGTCGTGCCGACATAGCCGATGACGTCGCCTTGATGGACTTCCGCGCCCGGCGCGATGCCGGCGGCAAAGGCCGATAGGTGGCCGTAGACCGTGGCGAGGTTGCCCGGGTGCTCGATCTCGACCCAGTTGCCGTAGCGGCCCTTGGGCTCGGCGCCTTTCACCACGCCGTCACCCGCCGCGTAGATCGGCGTGCCGGTGGGCGCCACGAGGTCGACGCCCTCGTGCATGGCGAGCGGACCGCTGTGCGAGCGCGCCCCGAATCCTGCAAACGCGCCGCTGTAAGCGTTGCTGGAAAGCCCGAGCGACTTCCCGAGCGGCGTCGCGACGTTCACGTTCTGCAGCAGCGGGCTCGGCTTCGGCGGCGCCACCGGCGCGCGCAACGGCCCCATGCCCATGCCGCGCATGGCCGGCTGGTCGAAGGGATCGACGCGCATGCCGAAGCCCGACGAGACGACGATGCTATCGAGCGGCAGGCGGAGCTCCGGCGTCTCCGTGCCCTCGCCGGTGTCGGTCCAGAACTGCTCGTCGCCCTTCTTTGGGCGGAAGCGATAGATGCCCACCGTGCGCTTGCCGCCGAGATGCAGCTCGGCCCACAACACGCGCCCCACGCCGACCGGCGCGCCGGCGAGCGTGAACATCTGCTCGTAGCGGACGTAGAAGCGATCGCCTTGATGGACGTCGCGATCGAGATCGATCGTCGTGGCGAAAGCCTTCAGCGCCTCGACCATGGCCGCTGTCGGAACGCCCGCCGCGGCGGCCGAGTCGGCGAGCGTGCCGGAAACGACTCCTTCGGCGCCAAGCGAGCGCGTGAACGGCAGGTAGCTCGCAAATTGCTGGGAGTCACGGTCGCTGCCGAGCAGACGCTCTTCTTCCGGTGTCGCGGCGCAGACTTCGTGGCTGGCAACCAGCGCCACGAGCGCCGCCAGGACGCGAGGGGGGAGCTTTCCATTCATCGTCGCGTCTTAGGCCAAGCTCTGCCGGGCCGGCGTGACAAGCTGGTGACTTAACCTGCTTGCCGTTGTTCGGTCACGAATCGGTCTCTCGGCTCAGGCCGCCTGCCCGGCGTTGATGCCGTGGCCAGGCACGAGGCGCTCGCCGTAGCCTGCGGCGACCAGCGCCCGCAGCGCCCCGACGACCGCAGGCGGAACCTCCTGTTCCACCTGAAAGCCGAGCCCGGGATAGACGACGATGCGGTGCAGGTCGCCCACCATCGCCTGCAGCGTGCGCTCGGGATCGGCTTCGCGCGAAAAATAGTCGACCATGCCGATCGGTTCGCACTGCATCAGCAGCTCCGCCTCGGGCCAGACCTTGCGGCCGGTCGCGAAGCCGCGGCGCGTCATGTAGGGCTTGGCGACCACGATCAGCCGGCTTGGGCGAAGGCCGGCTTGCTCCATGACGAACCGACCCAGGGTGAAGTTCTCCGACGTGTTCTGTGCGCGGGCCTCGAGCAGGATCGCCTCGCGCGGCACACCTTCCTTCACCGCGGTCGTGGCGAACACTTCGGCCTCGGGCCGGTCCCAGCCGGTGTCCAACATGCCGCCCCTATGGGCGATGCCGCCCGACATCACGACCTTGGGCGCCCAATCGGCATGCCATAGCCGTGCCGCATGGATCGCCGCATTCACATCGAAACTGCCCAATACCAGGATGACATCGGCCTTGGCCGGCGGATGGATGAAGCGCATGTAGTCCCACACGATCGACAAGGGCCGCCGAATCGTATGGTCCGACCAGCTCATGAGCGCACGAGCAGGCGGCTTGCCTCGCGGCGAGTGCCGAAGCGGTTGGCGGCCGTGATGGCGATCGCCGTCAACACGACCATGGTCAGGCTGATGACGGCAATGGCGCCCACGTCGCCGCTTTCCTTGAGATCGAAGATCAGCACCGACAGGACCTTGGTCTCGGAGGTGAACAGAATGGCGGCGGCCGAAAGCTCGCGGATCACGGCGACGAAGATGAAGCACCAGGTGGCGATCGCCGCGGTGCGCAAGAGCGGCGCGGTGATGTCCCACAATGTCCTGAGCCGCGAGGCGCCCAGCATGCGGCCGGCCTCCTCGAGCTCGGGATGCACGGCATGAAACGCCGAGTTCAGCTGCTGATACGACGCCGGCAGTTCGATGGTGATGAACGCGATCAGCAGGATCCACAGCGTGCCGTAGAGCGTCTGCGAATAGGACAGGAACAGGCCGACGCCCAGCACGATGCCGGGGATGGCAAGCGGTGAGGTCGCCAGGAATGCCAGCAGGCGATGGCCGGGAATTGCATGGCGCGCCACGATGTAGGCGATCAGCATGGCGAGCAAGCCGCCCAGGGTCGCGGCCGACACCGCCAGGATGAACGTGTTCTTGAGCGCCGGCATCGTCGAGCTGAGCTCGAGGAAGGTGAACCTGATGTTCTGCAAGGTCGCCGTCGCGGGCGTCACGAACTCCGATGAGATCGGCGAAAGCGCGGTGTTCAGAAGCGCTGCGTAAGGCAGGAACAGCGGCAGCGACAGCACCAGCATCGCCAGTATGGCGGCGGGAATTCGGAGAATCCCCAGCCGGATCACCCGCGGCGCCCCATATTTGCCGCCCAACACGGCATAGCCGCGCCGGCCGAGCGCCACCGACTGCAGCCGCAGCAGCGCGACCGTGAGCAGCAGCAGCGGCAGCGACACGGCCGAGGCGAGCTCGGACTTGGGCGGGAACTGGAACAGGCTCCAGATCTTGGTGGTGAGCGTGTGGAAGCCCGCCGGAATGGCGAGGATGGCCGGCGCGCCGAACTGGTTGAGGACCTGCAGGAAGGCGATCAGGGCGCCCGCCAGCAGAACCGGCAGGGCGAGCGGAATGGTGACCCGGCGCGCGGTTGCCCACGTTCCCGCCCCCAGCATCGACGAGGCGTCCTCGAGCTCGCCGGGCATGCGGTCGAGCGCGTTGGCGACGAGGATGAACACATAAGGAAACGTGTAGCAGGCCATGACGAAGATCAGGCCCTCGAGCGAGTAGATGTCGAGCAGCGGATCGTCCGATCCGGTGACGTAACGCCAGATCTGGTTCAGCAGGCCCGAGTTGGGCGCCGCCAGCATCTCCCAGGCGATCGCGCCGACGAACGGTGGCGTCACCAGCGAGGCCATCACCAGCGTGCGCAAGGTTCGCCTGAGCGGCATGTCGGTGCGGGACGCCAGCCAGCCGAGCGGAGCGGCAACCAGGCAGCAGATGACGCTGACCGACACCGACATCGTGAGCGTCGTGATCAGCGGATCGACGAAGCTCGAGTCGGTGAACAGCGTGACGAAGTTGCCAAGCGTCGGATGGCCCTGCTTGTCCGAGAAGGCGTAGACGAACAGCCAGCCGACCGGCAGCGCGACCATCGCCGCCAGCAGCACGACGACGCCGGCCAGCACCGGCAGCGAGAGATCGAGCCGCCGCCCTGTCATACCTTGAAGTACTTGGCGTACTGCTTCTTGATCTCGTCGGCCTGCCGCTCGACGGTCGCGGGATCCTCGCGGAACGTCTTGATCTGCGACAGAAGCGGCCGGCCAGGCTTGGGTTTGACTAGCTTGTTGGCCGGATACTGCCCGCTGAGGTCGACCAGGAACTGCTGGCCCTCGGGCGACATGATCCAACTCACCATCAGGCGTGCGGCGTTGGGATTGGGCGCCGACTTGAAGACGCCCATCGGATTGCTGATCTGCGGCGTGCCTTCGATGGCATGCACGATCTCGATCGGCAGGCCCTTTTCCTTGGCGATCCAGAAGAGATAGTCGCTGCCGTCGACGGCGACCGCCCGCTCGCCGGCCGAGATGCGCTTGGGCGGCTCGGTCGCCGACTGGACCTGCAGCACCTTCTGCTTGGCGAGCTTCTCGAAATACGACCAGCCGAGTTCGCGCGCGATCTGCTGCGTCGCGGTCATGATCGTGCCGGAGTAGCCGGGATGGCCTTTGACCATCTTGCCCGAGTACTTGGGATCGAGCAGGTCCTTGAAGCCTTTGGGCGCGTCCGCCGGGGACAGCAGCTTGCTGTTGTAGGCGATGGTGCTGAGATGGATGCGCTGGGTACAGTAGAGGCCGTCCGGATCGACCATGTCGGCCGGCAGGTTCTCCGCCATGTCCTTCGACAGGTACGGCGCCAGCCAGCCTTCGCGCTTCCACGAGATGAAGTGCGCGGCGTCCGAGCCGTTCACCACGTCGACACGATAGATCTTGCTCGCCATCTCCTGCCCGATGCGATTGAAGATGCGTTCCGCGCCCGAGCGCTCGACGGCGACCTTGATGTCGGGAAACTTCGCCTCGAACGCCTTGGCCATCGGCTCGGCGACCGACAGGTCCATCGCCGTGTAGTAGGTGACCTTGCCTTCCTTGTTGGCAGCGTCGATCAGTGTTTGCGTGATCGGCTCGGCGGGCGGCGCGGCGGAGACCACGCGGGCGCCCGACGACAACAGCGGTGGCAGCAATGCACCGGCGGCGAGGAAGTGGCGGCGCCGCATGGTCATACCTTGAAGATCTTGACGTAATGCGCCTTGATCTCGTCGGCCTTGTCGGCAACCACCGCGGCCTCCTCCTTCAAGACCTTGATGTCGCTGAATTTGCGCATGCCCGCGTGGTCCTTGACCTGGTCGTGCGCCGACCGCAGGAACCCGATGTCGACGTTGAGCTGCTGGCCCTCGGCCGACATCGACCAGGCGTAGAACAGCCGGGCCGCGTTCGGATTGGGCGCCTTCACCATGACGCCGGACGGCCCGGTGATCAGCGGCGAGCCTTCGCTGGCGTAGATGATCTCGATCGGCTCCTTCTTGTCCTTCAGTCCGAACAAGCCGTACTCGGTGCCGTCGGCCATCACGGGACGTTCACCCGCGGCGACCTTCTTCGGGGGATCGACCGCCGACTGGACCTGCAGGATCTTCTGCTTGGCAAGCTTCTCGAACCATCCCCAGCCCAGATCGCGGCTGAGCTGCTGGGTCGCCGTCATGATCGTGCCGCTATAGCCCGGATGCGCCTTGACGATCTTGCTCATCCATTTGGGATCGAGCAGGTCGGCGTAGGATTTCGGCGCCTCTTCCGGCTTCACCAGCCGCGTGTTGTAGCCCATCGGGCACACCGTGACGCGCCACGAGGCGAACATGCCATCGGCATCCTTGTGATGCGCCGGGAAGTGCTGCGCCACGTCCTCCGGAACATAGGCCGCGAGCAGGCCCTGGCGCTTCCAGAGGATCAGATGCGCGGCGTCCGAGCTGTTCACGACGTCGCAATTGTAGATCTTGCTCGCATACTCCTGGCCGATGCGCTGGAAGTTGCGTTCGGCGCCCGATCGCTCGACCTTCAGGCTGACGCCCGGATACCTGGCCTCGAAGGCCTTGGCGACTTTCTCGGCAAGCCCGAGTTCGACGGAGGTGTACCAGGTCGCCTTGCCTTCCTTCTTGGCGGCCTCGATCAGCGCCGGCGTGATCTTCTCGGCCGGCGGCGCCGCGCTCACCACGCGCGCATACGAACCTGCCGCCAGCGCGGCCGACGACACCAGCGCCTGGCGCCGCGTGATCTTCCTGGTCATGCTTACTCTCCTTCTGCCAAATCTTGCCCAGCGAGTGCGCGGCAGCGTTCGGCCGGCAGGCGCAGCCAGACCTCCCGCCCCGCTTCGATGCTTTGATGCGCCGGCGCCGTCACCCGCAATTCGCTGTCGTCCTTCAGCACGACCGTGTAGTCGCGCGCCGCGCCGAGGAAGACGTGGCGCGCGATCGTCGCGGCCAGAACGTTCTCAGCCGTCGAAGGCGACGTCATGATCTCGATCTCGTGCTGGCGCACCGACATCGGCACGCTCTCGCCCGAGCTCAACCTGCGGCCGACGGTGCGCAACACGCCGCCGGCGACAGCGATGCGCTCGCCGTCGACCGCCTTGCCCGTCACGATATTGCTGCCGCCGATGAAGCGCGCGACGAATGCCGATTTGGGCTTGTCGTAGATTTCCTGCGGCGTGCCGAGCTGCTCGATGCGGCCCTTGCTCATGACCGCGATCCGGTCGGCCGTGGTCATCGCCTCGGCCTGATCGTGCGTCACGTAGACCGTGGTGTAACGGTAGCGATCGTGCAGGCGACGAATCTCGAAACGCATCTCCTCGCGCAAATTGGCGTCGAGATTGGACAGCGGCTCGTCGAGCAGCAGCGTCTCCGGCTCGACGACCAGCGCCCGCGCGAGCGAAACGCGCTGCTGCTGGCCGCCGGACAGTTCGCCGGGATAGCGGTCGGCCAGCGCCTCGAGCCGCGCCGTCGACAGGATGGCCTTGAGCTTGGCGTCGACCGTCGCCTTGTCCATTCGACGGATGCGAAGCCCGTAGGCCACGTTCTCGGCCACCGTCATGTGCGGCCACAGCGCATAGCTCTGGAAGATCATCGACATGTTGCGCGCTTCGGGCGCCACCGTGCGTGCCGGCGAGGAGAGGACGCGGTCGCCAACCGCGATTTCGCCTGCCGAGGGCTCGATGAAGCCTGCGATCAGCCGCAACGTCGTCGTCTTGCCGCAGCCCGAGGGGCCGAGCAGGCACACCAGTTGGCCATGCTCGATGCGCAAAGACACATTGTCGACGGCAACGGCGTCGCCGTAGCGCTTGCCGAGGCCCTTCAGTTCAACTGAGGCCACTTTTCCTCCCTGGTTGCACACCTTATTCAAATCGCTGGGCGCGCGCTATATTTCCGGCCTCATTCGGAAGGACCCAGCATGGAAGAGCAGAAGATCTACGGGCGGCGCGACGGCGCGGTCGGCCACGTCGTGTTCAACAATCCCGCCAAGCTCAATGCGGTCTCGCTCGACATGTGGGATGGCTTCGTCGGCATCCTGAAGGACTACGAGAAGGATCCCGAAATCCGCTGCGTGGTGGTGAGCGGCGCCGGCGGTAAGGCGTTCGTTTCGGGGGCCGACATTTCGAAGTTCGAGAGCGAGCGCGCCAATGCCGAGGCCCAGGTGCGTTACGATGCCATTTCCAAGGAAGGCTACGAGAGCCTGTACAACTTCCCCAAGCCCACCATCGCCAAGATCACCGGCTACTGCATCGGCGGCGGCATGAACCTCGCGGCCTGCTGCGACATGCGCTTCTGCAACGAAGGCGCCCGCTTCGGCGTGCCGGCGGCCAAGCTCGGACTGGGCTACGGCTTCCTGCGCATCGAGCGGCTGTCGCGCATCATGGGCCTGCCGCGCGCCATGGAGTGCCTGTTCACGGCGCGCCAGTATTCGGCCAGGGAAGCCTATGAGATCGGCCTGGTGAACGGCGTCGCCGCCGATGCCGAGCTTGACGCGCTGGTCGCCAAGTCGACCGATGCCATCGCGCAGAACGCGCCGCTCACCATCGCTCTCGCCAAGGCCGCGGCGCGCGAAATCGCCAAGCCGGAGAGCCAGCAGGACCACAAGAAGCTCGAGGCGATGGCCAAGGCCTGCTTCGACAGCGAGGACTACAAGGAAGGCCGCCGCGCCTTCATGGAGAAACGCAAGCCGGTGTTCAAGGGACGGTGATCGACATGGCCAAGCTTCCTCTTTCGCACATCAAGGTTCTCGACCTGACGGCGCACCGCGCCGGCCCGACGGCGGTGCGCCAGCTCGCCGACTGGGGCGCCCAGGTCATCAAGATCGAGCCGCCCGCCGAGCCCGGCGCGACCGATGCCATGGGCGGCGCCCGGCACGGCTTCGACTTCCAGAACCTGCATCGCAACAAGCAGGCCATCACGCTCAACCTCAAGAGCAAGGAAGGCCACAAGATCTTCATGCAGCTCGCCAAGAAGGCCGACGTGATCGTCGAGAACTACCGCTCCGACGTGAAGTACCGCCTCAAGGTCGACTACAAGTCGGTCAAGAAGGTGAATCCCCGGATCATCTACGGCTCGATCGCAGGCTTCGGCCAGAGCGGCCCGGATGCGGCGCGCCCCGGCGTCGACCAGATCGCGCAGGGCATGGGCGGGCTGATGTCGATCACCGGCGAGCCCGGCCGCGGGCCGATGCGGGTCGGCATCCCGATCTGCGACCTGACCGCGGGCCTGCTGCTTGCGCAGGCGATCACGCTCGCCCTCTACAATCGCGAGCGCACCAAGAAGGGCCAGTGGGTCCATACCTCGCTGATCGAGGCGCAGATCTTCATGCTCGACTTCCAGGCGGCGCGCTGGCTGATGAAGGGCGAGGTTCCCAAGCAGGCCGGCAACGACCATCCGACCTCGATCCCGACCGGCGTGTTCCCGACCAGCGACGGCTACATCAACATCGCCGCCTCCGGTCAGCACATGTTCAAGCGCTGCGCCGAAGCGCTCGGTGCGCCGCACCTGATCGAGCATCCGGAACATGCGACGCCGTCGCTGCGCTCGCAGAACCGCAAGGCGCTCAACGAGCGCATCGCCCAGGTCACCAAGACCAACACGTCGGCGCACTGGATCGCCGCCCTCAACAAGGCGGGGGTGCCGTCCGGTCCGATCAACACCATCGACAAGACCTTCGCCGAGCCGCAGGTCCAGCATCTCGGCATCGCGCGGCCGATCAAGCATCCCAAGCTCGGCGAGATCAGGGTGGTCGGTAACCCGATCAACCTCACCGCCTCGCCGCAACCCAAGCGCCTGCGGCCAACGCCCGAGCTCGGCGAGCACACCGAGAAGGTGCTGAAGGGCCTGGGCTACGACAGCAAGACCATCAAGTCGCTGCGTGCGAGCGGAGCGATCTGATGGCCGGGGCAAAGCGGACCACGTTGATCACCGGCGCGGGCAAGAATATCGGCCGCGCCTGCGCCCATGCGCTTAGCGAAGAAGGCTTCAACGTCGCGATCAACGGCTCGAGCGATCGCGCCGCCTGCGAGAGGGTCGCCCGGGAATGCGAGAAGCTCGGCGCCAGGGCGCTGGTGGTGATGGGCGACGTCGGCAAGCTCGAGGAGTGCAAGCGCATCTTTGCCGAGGTGACGAAGGGCCTCGGCCCGATCGACGCGCTGCTGAACAACGCCGCACTGCGGCCGTCCAAGCCGTTCCTCGAGACCACCGAGGAAGAATGGCAGCGCGTGATCTCGGTCGATCTCGAGGGCGCCATCCGCCTGTCGCGCCTTTGCCTGCCCGGCATGGTCGAGCGCGGCTGGGGCCGCATCGTCAATTTCGCCGGCATGAACGCCATCCACGGCCATGCCGGCCGCGTGCACGTCTCGGTCGCCAAGCACGGCGTGTGGGGCCTCACCAAGTCGCTGGCCATGGAGTTCGGGCCCAAGGGCATCACCACCAACGTGATCTCGCCCGGCCCGATCGCGCCCGATGCCGAGGAGCACAACGCCTCGGTTCATGCCCGCGCGCAGGCGCTGGCCAAGGTGCCGATGGGCCGCATGGGCAAGCCCGCCGAAGTCGCCGCCGCCGCCCGCCTGCTGGTCTCCGAGGCCGGCGGCTACATCAACGGCCAGATGATCGCGGTCAACGGCGGCGGCGCTACGTAGCACCGACTGCCCGCTTCGCCCTGGAACGCTGGATCACCGTGACCACGACGATGACGCCGGCGACACCTAGGCCGCTCAGACTCATGGCGACGGCGACCATGACGATCTTGAACAGGCCGCCCACCGAGCCCATCGGCGAGCCGTAGGCGATCGCAAGCACATAGGGCGCGTCGGTGGACGGGGCGGCGGCGAGCCGGTAGCGACCGGGCTGATCGATGGTGAAATCGAGCACGGCATGTCCCTTGCGCGAGCCGACCGAATATTCCACGGAAGCGGTCGGCTTGCCGAGCGCCACCTGCTTGCCGCTCGCCTCCGAACTCACCGTGATCCGCGCGCCGTTGGGCGGCGGATTGTCGTACAGGCGTCCATCGACCAGGCCGCCGACCTCGGCGTAGATGGTGTACGCGCCCGGCAGATTGAGCGTGACGATCGCCGGCCCTGGCATCACGACCTGCTGCAGTCCGGCGGAGAAGGCCGCAATGCGCGGCGCAACGTAGAAGAACGCGCCCACGAACCCAGCGACGGCGATCACGGCGGCGGCCAGGAACCACAGCGGGCTGCGCATGGTCATGACGCCACCGGCAATTCGAGCATCGTGGCGTGCTCGCCACCGCTCTGCACCGACAGCACCGGGGGGCGGCCATGCGGCGTCTGCACGAAATGGTCGGCGTCGGCGCCGGCGATCGACAGCCGGATGCGGCTGCCCTTGGCGAAGCGCCAGGCGGTGGGCAGCAGCGCAAAGCGCAGGAGCTGCGGCTCGCCGATCGGCATCGGCTTGATGGCCTGGCGCGAGAAGCTGCGCCACGGCCAAGTGGCGCGATAGTTGCGCGGCGCCGGCGCCTCGGCGCGGTGGATGGCGCGCAGCACGCCCTCGGTGACGTAGCGCACGTCTCCATCCGCCTCGAGCTCGGAGAGGTAGGCGAACACGGCGGCGTCGGGCTCGCTCGAGGCGAGCCACAGCGAGACCACGGGATGGCCTGCGATCTCCAGCGCCTCGTCGAGCGGCGGCGTGGTGAAAGAGAGCAGCTTCGCCTCGCGTCCCTGCCAGTCGTCGTAGTAGTTCGTGGCATCGATACCGGCGATGCGCTCGTAGCGCGTCTGCGTGCCGCTGCCGGCGGCGAAGTCGGCGACGAACCAGTCGGACGAGCCGCCGTCCGGGTGCAGCGCGGCCAGCGTCTTGCCCGGCGCGGTGTAGAATGTCCTGCTGCCGGCGACCGGCGGCCATGCTTCCGCGGCGCGCCATTGCTCGGCATGGACGGCGAAATAATGGATCGGCTCTTCCTGCGCGAGCCCGGTGTCGCGCCCGCAGAGATGCTGGTCAAAAAAGCGCAACACCTCGCCCAGCACCGGGAATTCGGGCTCCTGCCGGGCGCGCCACGGCGAGGCGTTGACGCGCGCGCCGTGATCCCATGGCCCCAGCAACACGCGCCGCTCGGCATTGGGCAGCGTGAGGAAGCGCGAGATCGCGCCGTTGGCGTAGCCCGCGCCGTCCATCCAGCCGGAGATGGCGTAGACCGCGACCTCCTTCGGGATATCGTCGAGATAGTTGTAGGGGCTGAACGAGGCGCTGGTGAAACCGGGGTCGTAGGGCAGCGCATCGTCGCGGCATTTGAACTCGGTGATGAAGTCGGGCATGCGGAAATTGGCGAGATGCCCCTTCACCGCCTCGCGGGCCAGCGCTCCGTCCTGGTCGTCGTCGACCGGCATCGGCCCCAGCAGCGCGGGATTGGCGAAGTAGCTGAACTTGGCGCGCAGGTCGGCTCTATCGTGATCGAGCGCCAGCATCAGCTCGTCGTAGGTGAGCGCCAGCCGCTTGATCAGCATGCCGCCCGGATAATAATTGTCGGCCCAGGTGTCCCACACGGCGAACAACGGCGCGATCGCCTTCACCGCCTTGTGGCCGGTGCTCGCCAGGAAATCGCACGCCGCGCCGAGATAGGAAATGCCGGTGGCGCCGATCGTGCCGTCGCTCCATTGCTGGGCCACCACCCAGTCGGCGATCGTCTTGTAGTCGGCGCGCTCGCGAGGGCTTCGGAACGAATCGCGCGTGCCGAACGAGGCGCCGGTGCCGCGCGCATCGACCACGACCACCGCATAGCCGCGCGGCACGAACATGTCGCGATAGCGATAACTGTTGGGCGACGGCTCGACGTCATTGACGCCGGGTTTGAGCCGGAACCGCCTTATATAAGGTGTCAGGATGAGGACGGTCGGCCAGCGTCGCGTCGCATCGCCGTTGGGCAGGATGACGTCGACGGCAAGCCGGCAGCCGTCCGCCATCGCGACATAGACGGATTTGGGCGCGCCGATCGTGTGCTCCGCCGGCCGCGTGGCGAGATACTTGCTGGGCGGAATTCTCCACGCCGAGCCCAGATCGTCGCGATCAGCCATTCCCCTCGTCTCCCCGTTGCGGCCTCGCAGTCTGCCCCTATAGATTTCGCCATCAATGAAAAACGTACCCGGGGGAAGTCGAGTATGAGCAAGCTTATCCTGCGCCGTCGGGCGCTCGTCCTGTCCGGCGGGGCGCTCGCCGCGCCGATGATCGCCTCGGGCATCGCCCGCGCCGCCGACGACTGGCCCAACAAGCCGGTGAAGTACATCAACACCTTCCCGCCGGGCGGGCCGACCGACACGCTGTCGCGCATCGTCTGCAACCAGCTTGCCGAGCTCACCGGCCAGCAATTCATCGTCGACAACAAGGCGGGCTCGGGCGGCAATGTCGGCACCGACGCGATCGCCAAGTCGCCGCCGGACGGCTACACGATCGGCCTCTACACCATCGCCTCGCAGTCGATCGCGCCGACGCTCTACGCCAAGCTGCCGTTCAACGTCGAGAAGGACTTCACCGCCATCGCCATGATGTGGTCGGTGTGCAACATGCTGATGGTGCGCCTCGAGCTGCCGGCCAAGACCGTGCCCGAGCTGATCGCCCTCCTGAAGGCCAACCCGGGCAAGTACACCTTCGCCTCCTCGGGCGCCGGCACCACGCCGCACATCACCGGCGAGCTCTTCAAGCAGCGCGCCGGTCTCAACCTGCTGCACGTGCCCTACAAGGGCAGCGCGCCCGCCTACCAGGATCTGCTCGCCAACCAGGTCGACATGATGTTCGACAACATCCCGGGCCCGCTCGGCCTGATGCGCGGCGGCAAGGTGCGCGGCTTGGCCGTGACGTCGCTGAAGCGCCATCCCGCGGCACCCGACATTCCGGCGATGGCCGAGTTCCTGCCCGACTTCGAGATCACCTCGTGGGGCGGCATCTGCGGACCGGCCGGCCTGCCGCCGGCGATGGTCGAGAAATGCTCGGCGCTGACCAAGAAGGCGCTCGAGAGCAAGCCGGTGCTCGAGGCTTTCGAGAAGCAGGGTGCGGTCGCGACCTGGATGACGCCCGCCGACACCGCGGCCTACCGCGCCGCCGACGAGAAACGTCTTGCGCCGGTGATCAAGGCGTCGGGCGCGAAGGTCGAGTAAGCGCCCTGTACAACCCACCCGCGCCTTCCTAGGATTTCGCCAACAACAAAGCGTAAATCCCAGGGAGGCGTTGCTATGGTAAGAGTGCTCTTGCCCAGGCGGCGGGCGCTTGGCGTGATGGGCGGCGCATTGGCCGCCCCGTATCTCGCTTCGGGCATCGCGCGCGCGGCCGATGCCTGGCCCAACAAGCCGGTCCGTTACATCAACCTGTTTCCCGCCGGCGGCGCCACCGACGTGCTGTCGCGCGTCGTCTGCCAGCAACTGAGCGAGCTTACCGGCCAGCAGTTCGTGGTCGACAACAAGGGCGGCTCGGGCGGCAATGTCGGTGCCGACGCGATCGCCAAGTCGGCACCCGACGGCTACACGATCGGACTGATGAGCATCTCGAGCCACGCGATCTCGCCGACGCTCTACGCCAAATTGCCGTTCGACGCCGACAAGGACTTCACGCCGATCAGCATGCTGTGGTCGGTGCCCAACATCCTGGTGGTGAAGCCCGAGATCCCGGCCAAGACCGTTCCCGAGTTCGTCGCGCTCGCCAAGGCCAGCCCCGGCAAATACACCTTCGGCTCGGGCGGCGCCGGCACCAGCCCCCATCTCTGCGGCGAGATGCTGAAGCAGCGCGCCGGCATCAACATGCAGCACGTGCCCTATCGCGGCGGCGCGCCGGCGCTGCAGGATCTGCTGTCGGGCAACATCGATTCGATGTGGGACAACATCCCCGGACCGCTGGCGCACGTGAAGACCGGCCGGCTGCGACCGCTCGGCGTGACCTCGCTCGAGCCGAGCCCCGTCGCGCCCGAGGTGCCGACCATGGCGAGCTACTATCCGGGCTTCCAGATCACCTCGTGGGGCGGCCTGTGCGGCCCGGCCGGCCTGCCCGCCGCGATGGTCGAGCGGGCATCGGCGCTCACCAAAAAGGCGCTCGAGAGCGAGGTGCTGAAGAAGACGTTCCTCGCTCAGGGCGCGACCTCGGTCTGGAAGAGCCCGGCTGACACCGCCGCCTTCCGCCGCTCCGAGGAGAAGAACCTGGCCCCAATCATCAAGGCCTCCGGCGCACGGGTGGGATGAGATGGTTGAGTAATTTCGTTACATACCACTAATAGATGCGGCCGTATTAAACAAATGCGATTTAATATGGACTCTTGTGGCTCGTGCGCCACTCCGCCGAATGGCGCGAACGAAAGTTGCGCTCCGGTTCCAACGACCAGTGCGAATCACTAGCGCACTAGCGGAAAGTGCGGAAAGCCCCGACGGAGCAGATGCAAGGCAGGCGATGGCGATCATGGCGTTGCCACCATAACCCGGGTGTTAGAAGGAACCCGATTCTGTCGTATAGAACTTTCTCGCGAGCGGAGCTCGCGATGGCGCGGCCCCTCTCCTCTCCTCTCCCCCTGACGGGGGAGAGGAAGAAGAGGAGGCCCGTCACATCCCCAAGGTCGTCACGAACTTGGTGTTGAGGTAGGCCTCGAGCGCCTCGACGCCGCCCTCCGAACCGTAGCCCGAGTCCTTGACGCCGCCGAACGGCACTTCCGGCAGGGCAAGGCCGTGATGGTTGATCGACACCATGCCGCTTTCGAATGCCGCGCCGACCTGGGCGATGGTCTTGCTGTTCTTGGTGTAGGCATAGGCGGCGAGGCCCCATGGCAGGCGGTTGGCCTCCTTCATCACGCCCTCGAAATCCTTGAACGGCGAGATCGGCGCCAGCGGGCCGAACGGCTCGTCGTTCATGATCTTGGCGCTGAGCGGCACGTCGGTCATGACGGTCGGCTCGTAGAAGTAGCCCTTGTTGCCCTTGCGCTGCCCGCCGGTCTGGATCTTGGCGCCCTTGGCGATGGCGTCGCTCACGAAGCTGTCCATGGCGTGCAGGCGGCGCTCGGCGACGAGCGGGCCCATGCGCGTGTCCTTGTCCAGCCCGTTGCCGAGCTTCACGTTCTTGGCGTAGGCGGTGAACTTCTCGACGAACTCGGGATAGACCTTCTCGTGCACCAGGAAGCGCGTCGGCGCGACGCAGACCTGGCCCGCGTTCCTGAACTTGTTGGCGCCCAGTACGTTCACCGCCTGGTCGAGGTCGGCATCGTCGAACACGATCGCCGGGGCGTGGCCACCCAGCTCCATGGTGACGCGCTTCATGTGCGCGCCGGCAAGCGCCGCGAGCTGCTTGCCGACCGGCGTCGAGCCGGTGAACGTCACCTTCTTGATCACCGGGTGCGGGATCAGATATTCGCTGATCTCCGACGGCACGCCATAGACGAGCTGGATGACGCCCGCCGGCACACCGGCATCGACGAAGGCCTTGACCAGTTCGGCGCACGAGGCGGGCGTATCCTCCGGGCCTTTCACGATGATCGAGCAGCCGGTGGCGATCGCGGCCGACGCCTTGCGCACCACCTGGTTGATCGGGAAATTCCACGGCGTGAAGGCGGCGACCGGGCCGACCGGCTCCTTCATGACGAGCTGATAGACGTTGTCGGCGCGCGCCGGCACGATGCGGCCGTAGGTGCGCCGGCCTTCCTCGGCCATCCATTCGATGATGTCGGCGGCCAGCAGGGTTTCGCCCTTGGCCTCGATCACCGGCTTGCCCTGCTCCATGGTCATGATCGGCGCGATCGCATCGACCCGCTGGCGGATCAGTTCGGCCGCCTTGCGCATCACCTTGTAGCGGTCGAATGGCGAGACCTTGCGCCATTGCTTGAAGCCCTTGTCGGCGGCGGCGAGCGCACGGTCGAGGTCGGCTTTCTCGGCGTGCGCCACGTGGCCGATCACCTCTTCGGTCGCCGGATTGATCACGGGAATCGTTCGTCCGTTGGCGCCCTTCGTCCAGGCGCCGTCGATCATCAACGAAACGTCGCTGTAGGTTGCCGTCATGTTTTCCTCCTAGCTTCCGCGGTAAGTCGAGTAGCTCCAGGGCGTGCAAAGCAGCGGGACGTGATAGTGCCCCTCCGGCTCGGCGATTGAGAAGCGCAAAGGCACGATGTCGAGGAACGGCGGATCGCCGCGCTCGATACCCCTGCTGCGAAAATGGTCACCGACGGCAAAGCGCAATTCGTAACGTCCCATCGGCAGCGGCCGGTCGGCGATCAGGGGCTGGTCGGTGCGGCCGTCGGCGTTCGTCGTCGCTATAGCCAACTGGATATAGCGAGCGCCGGCCAGTTCGTAAAGCTCGACCGCCATGCCGGCGGCCGGCCGGCCGGCATGCGTGTCGAGCACATGCGTGCTGAGCCGTCCGTTGACCCGCGGCATGCCCTCGCCCCTCACCGAAGCGGCGATCCGCAGGCGCGTGATGAAGCCCACCTCCTGCATCGCCGTGGCAAATTCGGCGATCGCGTCGTTCAGCAGGCGGCGCTCGAATTGCGCCAGGATCGAATCGCGCGTGTGGCGGCGCACGCAGACGATGAAGGGAAAGCCGAACTTCGCCTTGTAGGCGTCGTTCAGGCGATGGAAGCGCGCATACTCCTCGTCCGACAGGGCATCGAGTCCGGCGCCCGCCTGCTCGCGGCGGGAGGCGTCGGTGACGTCGCCGGCGCGCGCGGCCTTGCCGGCGAGGTCGGGATGCTGGCGCAGAAAGGCAAGCTGCGCCTCGCGCGGCGCAGCCCGGACGATACCCATCATCGCCGCGTGCAGGTCGGTTACCGTCTGGTAAGGACGCCTGGCCGCCGCGGCCTCGGCGACCCACGGGGCGCGCTCGAAGGCTTCGCCGACCGCCTTCACGAAGTCGGCGGGAGGCAACTGGTTGAGCGCGACCAAGTCGACAGTCATGTCCGCCGACCTAGCACGGCAAGCGGGCCGTCTCTATAGTCCGGCCAGAAAATCGAGGGAGGTTCCGTTGACCAACAATCGCATCACCCGCCGCCAGCTCGGCCGCGCCGCCGCCGGGGCGGCCATGATCGGCGCGCCGCTGCCGCTGCGCTTCGCGTCGGCCCAGTCGGCGCCGGCCAACCTGAAGATCGCGCTGCTGCTGCCGACATCGGGCGCCCAGGCGCTGATCGGCCAGGCCTGCAAGCGCGGCGCCGACGTCGCCAACGCCGTGCTCGCCGACATGAAGATCCCGGTGAAGCTCGACATCGTGAACTACGACACCGAGACCAAGCCGGACGTGGCGCGCACCCAGGCCGAGAAGGCGGTCGAGGCCGGCGCCCACATCCTGTGCGGGGCGTTCGATTCCGGTCAGACCATCTCGATCGCCCAGGTCGCCGAGCAGCGCGGCGTGCCGATGATCGTCAACATCGCCGCGGCGCCACCGATCACCGAGTCGGGCTACAAGTTCATCGTGCGCAACTTCCCGACGGCGCCGATGCTGATCGGCGGCGCCTTCGAGCTGCACAAGGAGATCTTCCAGGCCTCCGGCCATACACCCAAGAGCGCGGTGCTGCTCAGCCTCAACGACACGTTCGGCACGGCGATGGTGGGCGGCATCAAGGCGATGTTCCCCAAGCTCGGCATGCCGTACGAGCTGGCCGACATCATCACCTACGACGCCGCGGCCAAGGATCTCTCGGTCGAGGTCGCCAAGGCCAAGGCGACCAAGGCCGACATGCTGATGCCGGTGTGCCGGCTGAACGACGCCAAGCTCATGATCCAGGAGCTGGTCAAGCAGCGCTGGGAGCCGATGGGCGTGATGAACCCGGGCTCGCCCGGCCTGTACGAGCAGGACTTCCTCAAGACCATGGGCAAGTACGGCGAATTCCACATCTCCAACGTGCCGTGGCTCGATCCCAAGTCGGCGATGACGGCGGCGCTCGAGAAGCAGCACGCCGCCCAGTTCCCCAAGGACCAGCTCGACATCAACGCGGGCTTCACCTTCGAGGCGATGCTGATCGCCGCCCACGCCTGGATGGCCGCCAAGTCGACCAAGCCCGACGCGCTGATGCCGGCGCTGCGCGGACTGAAGATCGACCAGCACGTCATCATCGGCGGGCCGATCCAGTTCGACGCCAAGGGCCAGAACGTCAACATCAAGGCGGCGGCGATCCAGAACCTGCACCGCAAGCCGACCGTGGTGATGCCCAAGGCGTCGGCGGCGGGCGAGCTGGTGTGGCCGATGCCGGGTTGGAACGACAAGCGCCGGGCGTGAGCGACGCAACGACGTTCCTCCCCTTCGCGGGTGCCGCGAAGGAGAGGTGCCCGCATCGCGGGCGGAGGGGTCATGAGCGCCATCGTCGCCGCCCGTGACCCCTCCGGCCCTGCGGGCCCCCTCCCCACTCCGTGGGGAGGTCAATCGCAATGAACGACTTCCTCCTTTCACTCGCGCAAGCCGTCGCCAAGGGCCTGCTGACCGGCATGGTCTACGGCCTGATGGCGCTCGGCCTGTCGGTGATCTTCGGCGTCATGCGCGTGGTCAACTTCGCGCATGGCGAGATGATGGTCGTCGGCATGTACCTCGCCTGGCTGGCGTTCGACCAGCTGCAGATCAACCCGCTGTTCAGCCTGCCGCTCATCGCGGTCGTGTTCTTCGGCCTGGGCTACGCCCTGCAGCGCGGGCTGATCTCGCCCTTCATCAACCGGCCGGAGCACCAGCAGTTCCTGCTGCTGCTCGCGGTCGCGACCTTGCTGGTCAACGGCTGCCTCGCCATCGCCGGGCCCGATTCGCGCGGCGTGCAGCTCGATTCGCAATTCGACTCCTATGAAGTGGGCCCGCTGGTGCTCGACGCCGTGCGGGTGCACGCCGCGATCGCGGCGCTCGTCATCACCGCCCTGCTCTGGCTGTTTTTCACGCGCACACGCATCGGCAAGTCGATCCGCGCCGCCGCCGACAACCACATGGGCGCGCTGGTGGTCGGGCTCGACGTGCGGCGGCTCTATGCCTTCACCTTCGGCGTCGGCGCGGCCTGCGTCGGCGCGGCCGGCGCGCTCATGATCACCATCGTGCCGGTGACGCCGTTCCTCGCCGCCGAGTACACCCTGCTCGCCTTCGTCATCGTGATCGTGGGTGGCCTGGGCAGCATGACGGGCGCGCTGCTGGGCGGCCTGCTGATCGGCGTCAGCGAGGCTGTCGCCGGCCTGCTACTCGAGCCGTCGCTCAAGAGCATGTTCAGCTTCGGCCTGTTGATCGTGGTGCTGCTGCTGCGGCCGCAGGGCCTGCTCGGCCGGCGGGACAGCCGATGAACCGGCGCGCCGCCTTGTCGCTCGCCGTGCTGTTCGCTTTCCTGCTGGCGGCGCCGCTGCTGCTCGGCAATTACGGGCTGTCGGTGCTGATCCTCGTGCTCTACTTCGCCTTCGTGGGCCAGGCCTGGAACATCATGATGGGTTTCGCGGGCCAGCTCTCGCTCGGCCACGCGCTCTATGCCGGGCTGGGCGGCTATGTCGCCGCCGGCGTCTATTTCCACTATGGCCTGGGGCCGTGGGCTGGCGTGTTCCTCGCCATTGCCGCCGCCGTCGCGGCAGGCGCGATCGTCGGCTATCTTGGCTTCCGCTTTTCGCTCGCCGGCGTCTACTTCGCCCTGCTGACCATCGCTTTCGCCGAATTCACCCGCATCGGCTTCGACAACTGGCCGTGGGCCGGCGGCTCGGGCGGCCTGTTCCTGAAGGTCGAGCGCGGCGTCACCGACATCGCCAACCTGCGTGGCGGCGCGACGATGTTCTACTACATCATCCTCGCCCTCGCCGCCGGCACGCTCATGCTCTGCCGCGTATTGCTCGAAAGCCGGCTCGGCCGCTATTGGCTCGCCATCCGCGAGGATGCCGAGGCGGCCCAGGCCGCCGGCGTGCACGTATTCCGCTGCAAGATGATCGCGGTCATGATCTCGGCCGCGCTGACGGCGATCGCGGGCGTGTGGAGCGCCTTCTACTACAACAATCTCTTCCCCGAGACCGCGTTCGCGATCGGCCGCTCGATCGAGATGACCCTGCCGCCGATCATCGGCGGGCTGGGGACGCTGTTCGGCCCGTTCGTCGGCGCGGTCGTGCTGACCGGCCTGGGCGAGATCTTCACCGATGTCGGCGACTGGCTGCACGTGCCCGGCATCAAGCAGATCTTCTACGGTCTCGCGCTTCTCGTCATCGTCATGTACCGGCCGGCCGGCATCTGGCCGTGGCTGGCGACGCGATTGGGCTTCGTGGAGCGATCCAAGTGAGCGGCGCGCGGCTCGAACTGGCGGGCATCAGCAAGCAGTTCCGCGGCCTGCGCGCGGTGCACGACGTGAGCTTCGTGGTGCCCGCCGGCGCGATCCATGCGCTGATCGGCCCCAATGGCGCGGGCAAGACCACCATCTTCAACATGATCGCGGGCGTCTATCCGCCCAACTCCGGCACGGTGACGCTCGACGGCAGGACGCTCTCCGGCCTGCGGCCCGACCTCGTCTGCGATGCGGGCGTCGGCCGCACCTTCCAGATCGTGAAGCCGTTCAAGGGCCTCTCGGTGCTGGAGAACGTCACGATCGGCGCGCTGCACCGGCGGCCGAAGCTCAAGGAGGCGCGCGCCCATGCCGAGGAGATCCTGGCGCGGCTCGGCCTCGCCGACCGGCGCCACCATCTCGCCCAAAGCCTGACCTTGCCCGACCGCAAGCGCCTGGAAGTGGCGCGCGCGCTCGCCACCCAGCCCAAGCTCTTGCTGCTCGACGAGGTGATGGCGGGGCTGCGGCCGACCGAGGTCGACGTCATGGTGGGCTTCCTGCGCGAGCTCAACGCCAAGACCGGCCTCACCATCCTGCTGATCGAGCATGTCATGCGCGCGGTCATGGCGCTCGCCGCGCAGGTCGTGGTCGTGAGCTACGGCGAGAAGATCGCCGAAGGCACGCCGCAGGAGATCACGCAGCACCAGGCCGTGCTCGACGTCTATCTCGGCGAGGCGGAAGTCGCATGAGCGCAGCCCTGCTCCAGGTCGAGAGCCTCGACCTTTTCTACGGCGACGCCCAGGCGCTGGCCGGCGTCTCGCTCGACATAGCCGCGGGCGAGATCGTCGCCATCGTCGGCGCCAATGGCGCCGGCAAGAGCTCGCTCATCCGCGCCATCCACGGCATCGAGAAGCCGGCGGCCGGCCACGTGCGCTTCGACGGCAGGGACATCACCGGCTGGCCGAGCCACCGCATCTGCGAGGCGGGCATCGGCCACGTCGCCGAAGGCCGCCAGGTCTTCCCCAACCTGACGGTGATGGAGAATCTCGAGATGGGCGCCGCGCCCCGCCACGCGCGTTCTGGCGAGAAGGCCACACTGGACAAGGTCCTGACGATGTTTCCCAGGCTTGCCGAACGGCGCAAGCAGGCGGCCGGCACGCTGTCGGGTGGCGAGCAGCAGATGCTGGCGATCGGCCGCTGCCTGATGGGCCAGCCGCGCCTCATCATGTTCGACGAGCCGTCGTTGGGGCTCGCGCCGACCATCGTGCAGGAAGTGTTTCGCATCGTGCGGCGACTGAACGAGGAGGGCCTGACCATCCTGCTGGTCGAGCAGAACGTCATGGCCTCGCTCAAGATCGCCGATCGCGGTTATGTGCTGGAAAATGGCAGGATCGAATTGTCGGCGGCGGGTCGCGATCTGTTGAACAATGACCGGGTGCGGCAGGCCTATCTCGGCCTTTGACGATATTGACGCCCCACCGGCCCCTCGCGCACATTTAGCGGGTCCCCCAATTCCAGCGTGTGGAGCTGCACATGCGTCGTTCCTGGCATCGTCGTGACATACTGAAAACCGGACTTGGCGCCGGCGCGCTCGCCCTGGCGCCACGCCTGGCCGATGCACAGGTGAATTTCTCGCCCATCCCGAAGGGCTGGCGCACCTTCGCGCTGACCACGCGCGTGGAACCCAACTTCGCCAACAAGGCCTGGATCCCGATCCCGACCTTCGCCGAGAGCGACTGGCAGCGGCCGGGCAAGGTGTCGTGGACGGGCAACGCGAAGCTTGCCGAGCGCGTGCGCGATCCGAGCGGCGCGGAGATGCTCAAGGTCGAATGGGCGGCCGACCTGCAGAACCCGGTGATCGAGGTGACGACCGAGGTGCAGACGCGCAATCGCTCGGTGCGGCCCGGACAGGGCTCGGCGCCCGCGTTGAGCGACGACGAGCGCAGGCGCAACCTCTCGGCGACGGCGCTGCTGCCGGTCGACGGCATCGTCAAGCAGACGGCCGAGGGCATCGTCAAAGGCAAGACGACGGACGTCGACAAGGCGCACGCGCTTTACGAATGGGTGGTCGAGAACACCTTCCGCAACGCCAAGACCGTGGGCTGCGGCGTGGGCGACGTCTCGTGGATGATCAAGACCGGCAACTTCAACGGCAAGTGCGCCGACCTCAATGCGCTGTTCGTGGCGATGGCGCGCTCGGTCGGCGTGCCGGCGCGCGACCTCTACGGCATCCGCGTCGTGCCGTCGGAGTTCGGCTACAAATCGCTGGGCGCGGGCTCGCAGGTCGTCACCAAGGCGCAGCATTGCCGCGCCGAGGTCTGGCTCGCGGGCAGCGGCTGGACGCCGGCCGATCCGGCCGACGTGCGCAAGGTCGTGCTCGAGGAGCCGCCCACCAACCTCTCGATGACCGACCTCAAGGTGATGGCGGCGCGCAAGACGCTGTTCGGCGCCTGGGAAGGCAACTGGCTCGCCTTCAACGACGCACACGATGTGAAACTGCCGGGCAGCAACGAGCAGCCGCTGCCGTTCCTGATGTACCCGCAGGCCGAAGACAAATCGGGCGCCGTCGATCCCTACGACCCCGACGCGTTCAAGTACAAGATCACGGCGCACGAGCTGACAGCTTGATGTAAGCCGCGCGCCGTTTGGCGGTGCTATACCGGACGCCATGACGGCGGCGTCCGAAGCAGGCCCAGCACCGGCAAAGGTGTCGCGCGATGTCGTCCAGCGCTACTACCTGGCGATGGCGACGCCGTTCCTGATCGACGTCACCACGTCGGCGGTCTACGTCGTCATCAACGCCCAGCCGCTCGCCCTGCTGCCGATGTCGGCGATGTCAGGCCTGTTCCTGCTGCTGGGCGTGGGACTCGGTGCCCGGCGCCTGATCCAGCCGATCGAGCAATTCATCGCCGGCGCGATCGAATTCTCCGCGATCGAGCGCCGACTCGCCGCGCTGCCCCGGCGCTCGGCACTGCTCGTCGCCGCGCTCTACACGCCGATGCTCGCGCTGCGTCTGCTCTCGCCGCGCATCGGCATCACCTTCGGCGCCACCATCGAGCTCACGGCCTGGATCGACGCGATCTGCTCGTTTCTCGTCATCACCCTGTTTAACGTGGTCCTGACCTTCTTCGTGGTCAGCGCCTATCTCGACCGGCTGTGCGAGCATCTGTTCGTGACGCGGGGCGTCAATCTCGCCACCTTCCCCAGCGCCTTCCGCCAGAAGATCGGCGTCGCCATCCTGTTCGCCGCCTTCGCCGCCATGGTCCTGCTGGCGGGCGACATCATGAGCTACGACGGACAGCGGCTGATCCGCGAGGCCTCGGTCGACCTCACCGCCTCGGTGGTCGCCGCCATGGTCACCTACTACTGGATCACGCAGGCCCTGACGCGGCCGATCAGCCGGCTCGACGAGGGCATGCGGCGGGTCAGCGAGGGCGATCTGGCCGTCCGCCTGCCGGTGACGTCGGACGACGAGATCGGCCGCGCCACCAGCGAGTTCAACAAGATGGTCGAGGGCCTCGCCGAGCGGCGCTACCTGCGCGACACGTTCGGCAAGTACGTGAGCGAGAGCGTCGCGGCCGCCATCCTCGAGGACGAGGATCGGCGCGGCCGGGTCGCCGACACGCTCGCCGAAGCGACGCTGATGTTCACCGACATCGAGGGCTTCACGACGCTGTCGGAGCAGCTCACGCCGTCCGACGTGGCGCGCCTGCTCAACCTCTACTACGCGGCGATCGTGCCGGTGATCCAGCGCCACGGCGGCGTGGTGAACAACTGCATCGGCGACGGATTGTTCGCCTCCTTCAACCTGCCGCTGCCGCAGCCGGACCATGCCGCCGCGGCGATCCGGGCGGCGATCGAGGCGCAGGCGGCGCTCGCCAAGGTGCATTTCCCGACCGGCATGCAGGTGCGCACGCGCATCGGCATCAACACCGGGACGGTGGTCGGCGTCACCATCGGCACCGCCGATTGGCTGAACTACACCCTGCTGGGCGACGCGGTGAACATCGCCTCGCGGGTCGAGCAGCTCAACAAGCAGTTCGGCACGCTGATCCTCGCCACCGAGAGCACCGTACAGGCCGCCGGCAGCGGCATCGCCGCCACCAGGCTGGGCGAAACCGACCTGCGAGGTCACAAAGGCGATGTGGTGGTCTATCGTATCGATCCGTGACTGCTGTTTCCGCCGCCGACATCGCCCGCCTGCGCGCTCGCTATCTCTGGATGGCGACGTCGATCTTCTTCCTCGATCTCGCCATCACCCTGATCTTCGCCGGCGTGAGCGGCGCGTGGAGCAATCTGTGGCGCTCGGAGGGCATGGGCATCCTGCTGCTCGGCATCGGCAGCTGGGTGATCGCGCGCCGGATGTTCGAGCCGATCCGTCTTTATCTCGCGGGCGGCCTGGCGTTCGAAGCGGTGCAGCGGCGGCTCACCCAGCTGCCGCTGCTGAGCGCCCGCTATGTCGGGCTGCTCGCCATCCCGCTGATCGCCTTCCGCAACTCCATGCCGTGGTGGGTCGAGGGCCACGTCCTGCACGAGCTGCGGCCGACCATCGCCGACTTCATCACCGTCTCGATCGTCCTGCCGGTCTTCTATTTCACCTACACCTACTTCGTGGTCAGCGATTACCTCGCCGGACTGTGCACCTTCATCTTCGAGCGCCAGGGCCGCACCCTCCAGCTCTTCTTCGGCAGCTACGCGCTCAAGCTCGGCGTGGCGCTGGCGGTCGTCTCGGTGGCGCCGCTCGCCGCCATCGTCGTCGATACCTTCTCCTACGAAGGCGCGCGCCAGCGGAGCGAGATCCTGGTCGACGTCGCCTCGGCGGTCATGGGTGTGGCGATCACCGCCTACTATATCGGCCGCTCGCTGCTGCAGCCGATCGCCATCCTGTCGGGCGCCATGACCAAGGTGGCGGCGGGCGATCTCGGCGTGCGCGTGCCGGTCACCTCCAACGACGAGGTGGGCGAGCTCACCGGGCAGTTCAACGCCATGGTCGAGGGCCTGCGCGAGCGCGAGAAGATCCGGGAAACCTTCGGCCGCTATGTCGACGAGAGCGTCGCCGCCACCATCCTCAGCCGCCAGACCGAGGGCTCGCTCGCCGGCGAGACCGGCGAGGCGACGATCCTGTTCACCGACATCGCGGGCTTCACGACCATCGCCGAATATCTCGCCCCGCACGAGCTGGTCGGCGCGCTCAACGACTATCTCGAAACTGTGCTCGGACCGATCCGCGCCCATGGCGGCGTCGTCAACACCTTCATCGGCGACGGCCTGTTCGCTTCGTTCAACATGCCGCTCGCCTGCCAGGGCCATGCCGCCGCCGCGGTACGGGCGGCGCTCGACATCCAGCGCGCGGTCGGCGGCCGCACCTTCGGCGAGCAGGGCGTGGCGTTGGCCACGCGCATCGGCATCAGCACAGGGCCGGTGATCGGCGGCTCGGTCGGCGCCGGCCAGCGCATGAGCTTCACCCTGCTGGGAGACACCGTGAATCTCGCAGCGCGCCTCGAGCAGTTGAACAAGGAGCACGGCACGCGCATTCTGGTCTCCGCCAGCACCCGCGACGCCTGCGGCGCCGAGTTCGACTTCCGCCCGCTCGGCGACGTCGCGGTGCGAGGGCGCAGCGAGCCGCTCGCCATCTTCAGTCTCGATCCCAGCCTGCAGGAAACGCCGCCATGAACGCCTCCGGATTGTCGCCCGACCAAGTGAAGCTGCAGGCTCGCGTGCGCGAGCTCGCCGCCGGCCCGATCGCCAGGCGCGCCGCCGAGATCGACCGCAGCGAGCAGTACCCGTGGGACAATGTCGAGCTGCTGAAGGACGCCAAGCTGCTCGGCATGACCATCCCCGCGCAGTATGGCGGCCAGGGCAAGGGCTGGCTCGACGCCGTGCTCACCATCGAGGCGCTGTCGGCGACCTGCGCCGTCACCGGCCGCATCGCCGTCGAGACCAACATGGGCGCGATCAGCGCCGTCATGGCCTACGGCTCCGACGAGCAGAAGAAGCTCGCGGCCGACCTGGTGCTGAAAGGCGACAAGCCCGCCATCTGCATCACCGAGCCCGACGCGGGCTCGGACGCCAACGGCATGACGACGCGCGCCGACCGGAAAGGCAACCGCTACGTCATCAACGGCCGCAAGCACTGGATCACCGGCGGCGGCGTCTCGCGCCTGCACCTGATCTTCGCCAAGGTCTATGACGCTGAGGGCAATTTCGAGGGCATCGGCGGCTTCCTCGCCATCCGTGACGAGACCAAGGGCCTCAAGATCACCAAGCGCGAGCCGACCATGGGTTTGCGCGGCATCCCCGAGGCGGTGATCGACTTCGAGGACATGGACGTGCCGCCGTCTTCTCTTGTGATCCCGCCGCGCGGCCTCAAGAAGGGCTTCGCTGACCTGATGACCGCCTACAACAGCCAGCGTGTGGGTGCAGCGACGGTGGCGTTGGGCATCGCCCAGGGCGCCTACCAGCTCGCGCTCGACTGGTCGAACGAGCGCCACCAGTTCGGCCGCCCGATCAACGAATTCCAGGGCCTGCAATGGAAACTCGCCGACATGTCGATCAAGCTGCGCGCTGCACAGGCGCTGGTCTATGACGCCGCGCGCTCGGGCGAAGGCGGCTTCCCCGACATGCTGCTGGCAGCGCAAGCCAAAGTCTTCACCTCGGAGAGCGCCATCCAGGTGGTGAACGACGCGCTGCAGTTCTTCGGCGCGCGCGGCTACTCGCGCGAGCTGCCGCTGGAGCGCATGGCGCGAGATGTCCGCATGTTCACAATAGGCGGCGGCACGGCAGAAGTGCTGCGCAACGTCGTGGCGGGCGCGCTGCTCAAGAAGAAGCTGCCGCAGACCCGCGACGGCTGGGGCAAGGCGGCCGAATAGCATCTCACTTTCCCACGCCACGACCCGGCTTTTTGGCGTCGTCGCCTAAGGCCTTGAAATCAGGCCACAAACCTCGTGCAGGCTGGAAACGACGTGGCATAGGGCGCGGATCTCCTCGGTCGGCTGCAGCATGTCCGGCACCATGACAGCCATCATCCCGGCGCCGTGCGCGGCCCGGATGCCGTGGAAGGAATCCTCCAGCGCCAGGCAGTCGGCCGGGTCGACGCCCAGCTTGGCCGCCGCCATGAGGAACGGGTCGGGCGCGGGCTTGCCCTTGGCATAGTCGCCCTCGGCCACGACGGCATGGAACCGCTCGGCCAGTTTGTGCAGGGCGAGATGATGCTGGACCGTCTTGTGCGACGACGACGTGGCGATGGCGCGCGGCAGGCCGAGCTCGTCGAGCAGGGTCAGCAACTCCAGTGCACCCGGCTTCACCGGCAGATCGACCTCGACCAGGTTCCTGAAGTGACGCATCCAGACGCCGCTCAGTTCGTCGACCCGGAAGTCGGCGCCATAGTGCTCGAGCAGCGTCCGCCGGCCGACCACCCACGGCGCCCCGACCAGCAGACGGAAGACGTCGTGACTGGCCTCATGGCCGAGTTCCAGTGCGGCGGAAAAGAAGGCCTTCTCGTAGAGCCGCTCGGTGTCGAACAACAGGCCGTCCATGTCGAACACGACGGCCTTCACGGGACGCGGCAGCATCAGCGTTTCGCCTTCAGCATGGTTTCGAGGCTGACCGAGCGCAGCGTCGCCTCGGCGATTTCGTCGATTTCGGTGAGCACGCGCTGCAGCGCCGAGCCGATGTCGGTCTGCTCGCCCGGCTCCTTGGGCCGGCTGCCCGGCGCCGGCTCGAACAGCGCCACGATGTCCATCAGCGTCGTGCGCTTGCGGTTGCCAGTGAAGCGGTAGCCGCCGCTCGCGCCCCTGCCGCCGCGCACCAGGCCGGCATTGGCCAGATTGCGCAGCACCTTGGCCATGTGATGGGCTGAAACGCCGAAGCGATCGGCGAGGTCCGAAGCGGACAGCGTGCGCTCGGGCTCGCGCGCCAACTCGAGCGCGGCGTAGAGGCCGAGACGCGTGCCGGTCTGCAGTTTCAAGCGACGTCCATGTCGAGCTGCAGCGACGGCCCGGCGACCATGCCCTGCGCACGGAAGAAGGAGAGGATGAGGTGGTCCCTGCGGTCGACCAGGGTGCGCACGCGCGTCACGCCCTTGTCCTTGAAGCGTGCCACCAGCGCTTCGAACAGCCGGGTGCCGACGCCCTTGAGGCGGAGCTTGGGATCGATCTGGATCGCGAACACCCAGCCCGCCGCCGGCTGGCCGAATTCCCAGGCGCGCACCTCGCCCGCAATGAAGCCCGCGAGCTCGCCCTTCTCGCTCTCGGCCACCAGGAAATGGCGCTCCGGCACGTTGAGCATCGATTGCCAATAGTCGGGCTTGGCAGTCCCCGTCAGCCGCGCATCCAGCGCCGAAACGGCAGGCAGATCAGAGGTTTGGGCAAGACGGATCGCGACCATGAGCGTTGAACAAGAATGGCCTTGCGGTGGGGAAAGTAAATAGGTATTTCAGTACCGAATTACAGAAATAGGGAACGCCATGGCCGACGCGGCGCCAATCGATTTCCGCACCGATCCCTCGCGCTACAAGCACTGGAAGCTCGGCCTCGAGAACGGCGTCGCCTACCTCACGATGGACGTGAACGAGGATGGCGGGCTGCGGCCGGGCTACAAGCTGAAGCTCAACAGCTACGACCTCGGCGTCGACATCGAGTTGGCCGACGCGGTCCAGCGCCTGCGCTTCGAGCATCCCGAGATCGGCGCCGTGGTGATCCGCAGCCAGCGCGACCGCATCTTCTGCTCCGGCGCCAACATCAACATGCTTGGTCTCTCGACGCACGACCACAAGGTGAATTTCTGCAAATTCACCAACGAGACGCGGCTGGCCATCGAGGACGCCAGCGAGAATTCCGGCCAGAGCTACATCTGCTCGATCAACGGCATCGCCGCCGGCGGCGGCTATGAGCTGGCGCTGGCGTGCGACCAGATCCTGTTGGCCGACGACGGCTCGAGCGCAGTGTCGCTGCCCGAGCTGCCGTTGCTCGCCGTGCTGCCGGGAACAGGCGGTCTCACGAGGCTCGTGGATAAACGCCTGGTCCGGCGCGACCACGCCGATTTCTTCTGCACCACCGCCGAGGGCCTGCGCGGCAAGCGCGCCCAGCAATGGCGGCTGGTCGACAGGTTGATCCCGCCCAGCAAGCTCGCCGAGGAGACGAAGAAGATCGCCGAGGAGGTCGCGGCCAGGAGCCGGCGGCCGAAGGATTCCAAGGGCATCGCCCTGCCGACGGTCGAGCGCACGATCGAGGGCGACACGATGCGCTATCCGCACCTTACCGTCGAACTCGACCGCGAGCGCCGCGCCGCGCATTTCCGCATCGTCGGCCCCGCCTCCGCGCCGCCGGCCGATGCCGCCGCGATCCACGCGCAGGGCGCCGCCTTCTGGCCACTCGCCCTCGCCCGCTCGCTCGACGACGCGATGATGCACCTACGCCTCAACGAGACCGAGATCGGCACCTGGGTGCTGCACAGCCAGGGCGATGCCGGCCTCGTCGAAGGGTACGATGCGCTGCTCTCGAAAGAGGCCAACAACTGGCTGGTGCGCGAGATCGTGCTTTATTGGAAGCGCACCCTGAAGCGCCTCGACGTCTCCTCGCGCAGCCTGATCGCGCTGGTCGAGCCCGGCTCCTGCTTCGCCGGCACTCTGTTCGAGCTCGTGCTGGCCGCCGACCGCTCCTACATGCTGGACGGCACGTTCGAGGGCTCCAACCTGCCCGAGGCCGCGATCAAGCTGACGGCGATGAATTTCGGCCCCTACCCGATGGGCAACGGCCTGACGCGGCTCGGCACGCGCTTCCTGTCCGATCCCGAGCACGTCGACAAGCTCGAAGAGGATCGCACCTCCTCGTTCGATGCGGCGGCGGCGGAGGAGCTCGGCCTCGTCACCTTCACGCCCGACGACATCGACTGGGAAGACGAAGTGCGGCTTGCCATCGAGGAGCGCGCCGGCTTCTCGCCCGACGGGCTGATCGGCATGGAAGCCAATCTGCGCTTCGCCGGACCGGAGACGATGGAGACCAAGATATTCGCCCGCCTCTCGGCCTGGCAGAACTGGATCTTCCAGCGGCCCAACGCCACCGGCGCGGAGGGCGCGCTGAAGCTTTACGGCACCGGCAAGCAAGCCAAGTACGACCGCAAACGCGCTTAAGGGAGACGACCATGTCCATCGACTATACCCAGCGCATTCCCAACAACGTCGACCTCGCCTCCGACCGCCGCCTGCAGCGCGCGCTCGAGAACTGGCAGCCGCGCTTCCTCGACTGGTGGAGGGACATGGGGCCGGACGGCACGTCGAACTTCGACGTCTACCTGCGCACCGCGATCTCGGCCGAGGCCAACGGCTGGGCCAATTTCGGCTACGTGAAGATGCCGGAGTACCGCTGGGGCATCTTCCTGGCGGGCCAAGACCCCAACCGCACGATCGCCTACGGCGACAACAAGGGCAAACCCGTCTGGCAGGAGGTGCCCGGCGAGCTGCGCTCGACCTTGCGCCGCCTGATCGTGACGCAGGGCGACACCGAGCCCGCCTCGGTCGAACAGCAGCGCCTGCTCGGCAAGACCGCGCCCTCGCTCTACGATTTGCGCAACGTCTTCCAGATCAATTGCGAGGAAGGCCGGCACCTGTGGGCGATGGTCTACCTGCTGCACGCCTATTTCGGCCGCGACGGCCGCGAGGAGGCCGAAATGTTGCTGGAGCGCCACTCGGGCGATCCGGACAAGCCGCGCATCCTCGGCGCCTTCAACGAGAAGACGCCGGACTGGCTCTCCTTCTTCATGTTCACCTACTTCACCGACCGCGACGGCAAGTACCAGCTCGCCTCGCTCGCCGAATCGGGCTTCGATCCGCTGTCGCGCTCCTGCCGCTTCATGCTGATCGAGGAAGCGCACCACATGTTCGTGGGCGAGTCGGGCGTGCAGCGCATCATCCAGCGCACGGTCGATCTGATGAACGAGCACAAGACCGACGACGTGCGCGCCTTCGGCGCCATCGACCTCGCGACCATGCAGAAGTACCTCAACTTCCACTTCTCGGTGTCGCTCGACCTGTTCGGCCAGGAGGCGTCGACCAACGCGGCCAACTACTACACGATGGGCGTGAAGGGCCGTTACCTGGAGACGCGCATCGGTGACGATCACGTGTTGACCAACGACACGTTCGAGATCGACACCGTCGAGGACGGCCGCATCGTACGCAAGGCGGTGCCTGCCCTGGCGGCGCTGAACGAGCGGCTGCGCAACGACTATGTCGAGGATTGCGCCAAGGGCCTCCTCAAGTGGAACAAGGTGATCGCCGACGCGGGCATCGCCTTCGAGCTCAAGCTGCCGCACCGCGCCTTCAACCGGCGCATCGGCGCCTTCTCCGAGTTAAACGTCTCCCCCGACGGCAAGGTGATGAGCGAGGCCGACTGGAAGGCCAACGTCTCGAAGTGGCTGCCGACCGACGAAGACCGCGCCTACGTCATCTCGCTGATGGGCAAGGCGGTGATCGAGCCCGGCAAGTTCGCCAACTGGATCGCCCCGCCGCAGATCGGCATCAACCGCCAGCCGGCCAATTTCGAGTACGTCAGGTTCAACTGATCCCTCGTCCTGAGGAGCCGCGTGCAGCGCGGCGTCTCGAAGGACGGGCAACAACAAGACTGGTTTCCACCCTTCGAGACGCAGGCCTTCGGCCTGCTCCTCAGGGTGAGGTAAAGTAGCGTCGAGGGAGAGAGGACGACGGGAGATGGTGCAAGGAATCGACTTCGGTCCGGACCACAAGGTCCGGCTGCCGGCCCGCTTCAATGTGGCGGTGCCGTTCATCGACCGGCATGTCGGCGAGGGCCGCGGTTCCAAGGTCGCGATCCGCACCGTCCATGGCGAGGACGTGAACTACGCCCAGCTCGCCGAGAACGTGAACCGCGCCGGCAATGCGCTGCTGGCCCAGGGGCTCGGGCCGGGCGACCGCCTGCTGATGGTGGTGAAGGATTGCCCGGCCTTCTTCTATCTCTTCTGGGGCGCCATCAAGGCCGGCATCGTGCCGGTGCCGCCCAACACGCTGCTGCGCGCGCCCGACTACGCCTACATGTTCGAAGATTCGGGCTGCAAGCTGGTGGTCTATTCGAGCGAATATGCCGGCGAGATCGAGGCCGCCCTGCTGATCACGCCCGTGAAGGCGCTGACCGTCGACAAGTTCACGGCCGAGATGGCGAAGGCATCGCCGAAGCTCGAGCCGGTCCTGGCATCGCCGACCGACGATTGCTTCTGGCTCTATTCGTCGGGTTCGACCGGCCGGCCCAAGGGCGCCGTCCATGCCCAGCGCGACATGGTGGTGACCAGCGAGCTCTACGGCACGCGGGTGCTGGGCGTCACCGACAACGACATCTGCTACTCGGCGGCCAAGCTCTTCTTCGCCTATGGGCTGGGCAATGCCATGACCTTCCCGCTGTGGGCGGGCGCCACCGCCATCCTCGACGACCGGCGGCCGACGCCGGACGTCACCTTCGAGAACATCGAGCGCTTCAAGCCGACGCTCTACTACGGCATTCCAACTCTCTATGCCGCGCAGCTCATGGCGCTCGACGCCCTCAGCAAAAAAGGGGCGCCGCGCACATTCCCATCGCTGCGCGCCTGCGTCTCGGCAGGCGAAGCGCTGCCGGCCGACATCTTCCGCCGCTGGAAGGAGAAGACCGGCACGATCATCCTCGACGGCATCGGCTCGACCGAATGCCTGCACATCTTCATCGGCAACCGGCTCGACGAGTACAAGCCGGGCACTTCGGGCAAGCCGGTGCCGGGCTACACGGTCAAGGTCGTCGACGACAAGGGCCAGCCGGTGAAGAAGGGCGAGAGCGGGGCGCTCTGGATCAAGGCCGAGTCGGCCGCCAAGTACTACTGGAACAAGCCCGAGAAGACGGCCGAGACCATGGTCGACGGCTGGCTCAACACCGGCGACACCTACCGCGAGGACGAGGACGGCTTCCTGATCTACGAAGGCCGCAGCGACGACATGCTGAAGGTGGGCGGCATCTGGTGCTCGCCGGTCGAGATCGAGAGCTGCCTGATCACCCATCCGGCCGTGCTCGAGGCCGCCGTGATCGGCCAGGCCGACGCCGACCAGCTGATCAAGCCCAAGGCGGTGGTGGTGCTGAAGCAGGCGGGCGGCGGCACGCCCCAGCTCACCGAGGAACTGGCGGCGCTCTGCAAGAAGACGCTGGCGCCCTACAAATATCCGCGCTGGATCGAGTATGTCGCCGAGCTGCCGAAGACCGCGACCGGCAAGATCCAGCGCTTCAAGTTGAGGGCATGACCGGATGTGCCGTCATGTACCACGACGACGATATTCTCTATCGGCTCAAGGACGTTCCAGGCATATGGCACGAACGTATTCTCTCTGCAGCAACGCCCTCGTCCTCATCCTGAGGAGCCGCGCAGAGCGCGGCGTCTCGAAGGATGAGCAACAAGACGGTGCTCGATCCTACCCTTCGAGACGCGGCCATTCGGCCGCTCCTCAGGGTGAGGCCGAGCTTGCCTGACCGCAGTGTTTTCGGCTTCTATACAGATCGACTGAAGCAGGGAGTGGGGAAACATGACGGGTAAATTGTTTGGTGCCGCAACAATCGCGGCGATGGCGGGCCTCGGCTTCGCCGCGCCGGCGACGGCGCAGAGCATCAAGGTCGGCTTCATCAGCACCTTCTCCGGCCCGCAGGCCGCGATCGGCGAGGACATGCGTCGCTCTGTCGAACTCGCCAAGGAGCATCTCGGCGGCAAGATCGCCGGCAAGACGCTCGACATCATCTACGAGGACGACGCCTTCAAGCCCGACGTCGGCAAGCAGAAGTCCGAGAAGCTGGTGCAACAGGACAAGGTGGACTTCGTCTCGGGCTACATCTGGTCGAACGTGCTGCTGGCCTCGCTCAAGAGCGTGGTCGACGAGGGCAACACCATCCTGATCGGCGCCAACGCCGGCCCGTCGCAGATCGCGGGCGAGCTGTGCAACAAGAACTTCTTCTCGACCTCGTGGAACAACGACCAGACGCCGATGGCGATGGGCGAGTACCTCAACACCAAGGGCGTCAAGACGCTCTACGTGGTCGGCCCCAACTACGCCGCCGGCAAGGACATGCTCGCGGGCGTCAAGCGCAGCTACAAGGGCAAGGTGGTCGGCGAGGACTACACCAAGTGGCCCGACCAGCTCGACTTCTCGGCCGAGCTCACCAAGATCGCCGCGGCCAAGCCCGACGGCATCTTCATCTTCTATCCCGGCGCGCACGGCGTGCAGTTCCTGAAGCAGTACGCGCAGGCCGGACTCAAGGGCAAGATCCCGCTCTACCAGGTGTTCTCGATCGACGCGATCACGCTGCCGCAGCAGGGCGAGCTGGCGCTCGGCACGCTGGGCGCGCAGGAGTGGGTGAATGACCTGCCCAACGAGCAGAACAAGCGCTACGTCGCCGACTTCAAGAAGAAGTACGGCGTCTATCCGTCGTACTACGGCGCGCAGAGCTACGACGCGATCATGCTGATGGCCTCGGCCGCCGAGGCGCTGAAGGGCGACCTCTCCAACAAGGACAAGGTGCGCGCCGAGATCATGAAGGCCAACTTCAAGTCGCTGCGCGGCGACTTCAAGTTCAACACCAACCACTTCCCGATCCAGAACTTCTACATCCAGGAGACGGTGAAGGACCCCGACGGCAAGATGACGGTCAAGACGATCGCCACCGCGGTCACCGCCGGCAAGGATCCGTACTACCAGAAGTGCGCGATGAAATGAGCGCTTCGGCCTGACGTTCGACGGGAGCGCTTCGCGGCGCTCCCGTTTTGTTTGAGGCGACGGCGATGGAAGTCCTGATCCAGATCCTGAACGGCGTGCAGCTCGGCCTGCTGATGTTCCTGCTCGCCGCCGGATTGACGCTGACCTTCGGCATCATGGACCTCGTCAACCTGGCGCACGGCTCGCTCTACATGATGGGCGCCTACATCGCCTGGACCTTCATCGGCTGGACCGGCTCGTTCGTGCTCGGCGCGCTGCTGGCGCTGCCCGCCACCTTCGTGCTCGGCATGCTGGTCGAGATCGTGGTGATGCGCCGGCTCTATGCGCGCGACCATCTCGACCAGGTGCTGGCGACGTTCGGCCTGATCCTGTTCTTCAACGAGCTGGTGCGCGCGGTGTGGGGGCCGGACGGCAAGAGCATCGCCGTGCCCGGCTTCCTCTCGCACACCATCCAGATCCTGCCGGGCGTGCCCTACCCCGCCTACCGCTTCGCGCTGATCGCGGCCGGCGCCATCGTGGCGATCCTGCTCGCCTGGCTGGTGGCGCGCACGCGCATGGGCATGCTGATCCGCGCCGGCGCCTCCAACCGGCGCATGATCGCCGCACTGGGAGTCAACATCGAGCTGCTGTTCACCCTGGTGTTCGGCCTCGGCGCCGCGTTCGCAGGCCTCGCCGGCCTGATGGCGGCGCCGATCGCCTCGGTGCGCATCGGCATGGGCGACGACATCCTGATCGTGGCCTTCGTCGTGATCGTGATCGGCGGCATCGGCTCGATCAAGGGGGCCTTCGTGGCGGCCATGCTGGTCGGCCAGATCGACATCGCCGGCCGCGCCTTCCTGCCCGACCTCCTGAAGACGTTCCTCAGCCCGGCCAGCGCCTCGGCGGCGGCGCCCGCGATCTCACAGGTGCTGGTCTATGTGCTGATGGCGGGCGTGCTGGTATGGCGGCCGACCGGCCTGTTCGGCCAGCGGCCATGAGGGCGCGCACGATCGTGCCGGCGCTGGTGCTGCTGCTGTTCGCCGCCTTGCCGCTGCTGACGCAGGCCTTCGACCAGCGCTACCTGCTATCGGTCGGCACCCGCATCGTCATCTGGTCGATCGCCGCGGTCAGCCTCAACATGATCCTTGGTTATGGCGGGCTGGTGAGCTTCGGCCACGCCGCCTTCTTCGGCATCGGCGGCTATGCCGTCGGCATCCTGTCGGCCGAGGGCATCGAGAGCGGCTGGCTGCAATGGCCCGTCGCGCTGCTGGCGGCGATCATCTGGGCCGCCATCGTGGGCGCCCTGTCGCTGCGCACGCGCGGCGTCTATTTCATCATGATCACGCTCGCCTTCGCCCAGCTCGTCTACTATCTCAGCTCGGGGCTGGAAGCCTATGGCGGCGACGACGGCCTCAACATCAGCCGCAGCCGCTTCGGCCTCATCGACCTGCGCGACAAGGCGTCGTTCTACTGGCTCTGCTTCGCGCTGCTCTGCGCCAGCCTGTGGTTCTGCAGCCGCTTCGCCGTCTCGCGCTTCGGCAACGTGATCCGCGGCGCCAAGTCGAACGAGCTGCGCATGACGGCGCTCGGCTTCCCGGTGTTCCGCTATCGCCTGGTCGCCTTCATCATCGCCGGCGCCCTGGGCGGCCTGGCCGGCATCCTGCTCGCCAATGACGGCGCCTACGTCTCGCCCGCCATGATGTCGTGGGTGAAGTCGGGCGACCTCATCGTCATCGTCGTGCTGGGCGGCATCGGCGCGCTCTACGGGCCGCTGTGGGGCGCCATCGCCTTCTTCGCGCTCGAGGAGTTCCTGCAGCCGATCCTCGACCTGATGCACAAGGGTTGGGGCGAATACTGGCAGATCGTGTTCGGCCCGATGCTGGTCCTGGTGGCGCTCCATGCGCGCGGCGGCATCGATTCGCTGCTCGGGCGCGCCGATGACTGAACCGCTGCTTTCGACCTCGAGCCTGGTGAAGCGCTTCGGCGGCCTGGTCGCCACCGACGATGTCTCGATCGACGTTGAGGCCGGCGAGATCCATGCGCTGATCGGCCCCAACGGCGCCGGCAAGACCACGCTGGTCGGCCAGCTCACCGGCAACGTGCGGCCCGATTCCGGCACCATCCATTTCGATGGCCGCGACATCACGCGATTGCCGACGCATGCGCGCGTGCGGCTGGGCCTGGCGCGCTCCTTCCAGATCACCTCGGTGCTGCGCGACTTCCGGGCGATCGACAACGTGGCGCTGGCCGTGCAGGCCCATCTCGGCCATTCGTTCCGCTTCCTGCGCGACGCGCGCAACGAGCGCGCGCTCCGCGAGCGGGCGTGGGCCGGCCTCAAGGCGGTCGGCCTCGACGAGCGCGCCGGCGTGCTTGCCGCGGCGCTCAGCCACGGCGAGCAACGCCAGCTCGAAATAGCGATGGCGCTGGCCGGCGATCCCAAGCTGCTGCTGCTCGACGAACCGATGGCCGGCATGGGCGCCGAGGAATCGCGCGACATGGTGCACTTCCTGCGCGGCCTGAAGGGCAAGCGCGCCATGCTGCTGATCGAGCACGACATGGATGCGGTGTTCGCGCTGGCCGATCGCGTGACCGTGCTGGTCTATGGCCGGGCGATCGCCACCGGCACGCCGGCCGAGATCCGCGCCAACGCCGAGGTGCGCCAGGCCTATCTCGGCGAAGCGGTCGCCTGATGCTGCGCGTGCAGGGTCTCGAAGCTTTCTACGGCGCGAGCCAGGCGCTGTTCGGCATGGAATTCGCGGTCGCAGCCGGCGAGGTCGTGACCCTGATGGGCCGCAACGGCATGGGCAAGACCACGACCGTGCACGCCATCATGGGCGTACTGCCGCGGCGCCGCGGCAGCATCGAGTTCGACGGAAAGCGGCTCGATCAGCTTCCGGCCTTTCGCATCGCCCGGCTGGGGCTCGGCCTGGTGCCGGAAGGAAGGCAGATCTTCCTCAACCTCTCGGTGCGCGAGAACCTGGTCGCGGCGGCGGCCAATCGCAGCGCGCGGCCGTCGCCGTGGTCGCTGAAGCGCGTGTTCGATTTCTTCCCACGGTTGGCCGAGCGACAGGGCAACCGCGGCAACCAGCTGTCGGGCGGCGAACAGCAGATGCTGGCGATCGGCCGCGCGCTGATGACCAATCCCCGGCTGCTGATCCTCGACGAGGCGACCGAAGGGCTGGCGCCGCTCATCCGCCAGGAGATCTGGTGGTGCCTGGCGCGGCTGAAGAGCGAGGGCCAGGCGATCCTGCTGATCGACAAGAACGTCGGCGCGCTGATCGCGCTCGCCGACCGCCATCACATCGTCGAAAAGGGCAGGGTCGTCTGGTCCGGGACGTCCACGGAGCTCGCCCGCGACATCGACCTGCAGCACCGGTATCTTGGCGTCTGAGTTCTATACGACAGAATCGTCCCCCACCAAGTCCATGAGCTATGATCGGGTCCATTGGAAATCAGGATGGAGAAGCCGCCGTTTTCGTCCCGTTTTCCATGCCGTTTTTGCCGTTTTCTGCAGAGCCAAACCCTTGATACGCCGAGATTTTCTGTCTGAGCCGCGAACACCGTCTAAAAAACGGCAAAAACGGCTTTCCCTGGCCTTTCTGCTCGCGCTCGTCGCCGCGCCCGCCTGCGCGCAAGGCAAGGTCAACGTCTACAACTGGTCGGACTATATCGCCGAGGACCAGCTCAAGCTGTTCGAGAAGGACAGCGGCATCAAGGTCAACTACACGACCTACGATTCGAACGAGATCCTCGACGCCAAGCTGCGCACCGGCCGCGCCGGCTATGACGTCGTGGTGCCGACCGCCTCCCCGTTCTTCGTGCGCCAGCTCGCCGCCAAGCTCTACCGGCCGCTCGACAAGGGCCGGCTCAAGAACTACGGCAATCTCGATCCGGCGATCATGAAGCAGCTCGCCAAGTACGATGCCGACAATGCCCACGCCATCCCGTGGATGTGGGGCACGATCGGCATCGGCTACAACGTCGAGGCGATCAAGAAACGCATGGTCAAGGCGCCGGTCGATTCGCTGTCGATGATCTTCGAGCCGTCGATCGTATCGCGCTTCGCCGATTGCGGCGTCATGGTGCTCGACAGCCCGACCGACGTCTTTCCGGCCGCGCTCAAGTACCTGCTGCTCGATCCCGATTCCAAGAACCCGGAGGACCTCAACAAGGCGGCCGAGCTCCTGAAGGCGATCCGGCCCTATATCCGCAAGTTCCATTCGTCGGAGTACATCAACGGGCTCGCGACCGGGAACGTCTGCCTGACGCTCGGCTATTCCGGTGACATCCTGCAGGCGCGTGATCGCGCCGCGAAGGCCAGCGAGAAGCGCGAGATCGCGTACGCCATTCCCAACCAGGGCGCGATGGTGTGGATCGACGTGGCAGCGATTCCCAAGGACGCGCCCAATCCCGACAATGCGCTCAGGTTCCTCGACTTCATGATGGATCCCAAGGTCGCCGCGGCGTCGAGCAAGATCACCGGCTATGCCAACGCCAACGTTCCCGCCACCGAGCTGCTCGACAAGTCGATCACCGGCAATCCATGGATCTATCCCAAGGCCAGCGATCGCGCCAAGTTCTACACCGTCACCGCCGCCAACGCCGAGCAGACGCGCGAACGCACGCGGCTATGGACCGCGGTGAAGACCGGAAGATGATGGGTCAGCACTGCCTCATCCTGAGGAGCCGCGTAAAGCGCGGCGTCTCGAAGGATGGGCAACAGCAAGAACGGGGCCACCCTTCGAGACGCGACCCTGCGGGCCGCTCCTCAGGGTGAGGTAGTTCGTTGAAAGACCCCATCGTTAGGATCGAAGGCGCGGTGAAGCGCTTCGGCGCCGTCGCGGCGGTCGCCGGCGTCGATCTCGACATAGCGCGCGGCGAGCTGTTCGCCCTGCTCGGGGGCTCGGGCTGCGGCAAGACGACGTTGCTGCGCCTGCTCGCCGGGCTGGAGCAGCCGGACGCGGGCCGCATCCTGATCGACGGCCAGGACATGACGGGCGTGCCGGCGCATTTGCGGCCGGTCAACATGATGTTCCAGTCCTACGCCCTCTTCCCGCACATGGACGTGGCGGCGAACGTGGGCTACGGCCTGCGTCGCGAGGGCGTGGCGAAGGCCGAGATCGAAAGGCGCGTCGCCGAGATGCTGCTGCTGGTGCGGCTCGACGGCCTGGGCCGCCGCAGGCCGACACAGCTCTCCGGCGGACAGAGGCAGCGCGTCGCGCTTGCAAGAGCGCTGATCAAGCGCCCCAAGCTCCTGCTGCTCGACGAGCCGCTGGCCGCGCTCGACCGCAAGCTGCGCGAGGGCACGCGCTTCGAGCTGGTGCGTCTGCAGGCCGAGCTCGGCCTCACCTTCGTGGTGGTGACGCACGACCAGGAAGAGGCGATGTCGATGGCGACGCGGCTCGCCGTGATGGATGCCGGCCGCATCGTCCAGGCGGGACCGCCGCGCGAGATTTATGAGCGGCCCGCCTCGCGCTTCGTTGCCGATTTCATCGGCATCGCCAACATCCTGGAAAAGGATCGCCGGCGCTATGCGTTGCGGCCGGAGAAGATCACCTTGTCAATCACCGGCGGCCACGGCCATCAGGGCAAGATCGTCGACATCGCCTACGAAGGCGACCGTTCGCTCTATCGCGTCGCTGTTGGCGCCACGATCATGCTGGTGTCGGCGCCGCCCAACGAGTCGCTCGGCCGGGGCGAAACCGTGTGGCTCGACTGGCCGGCCGACGCGCCATGGCCGCTCGAGGACTGACGGCGATGCGTTGGGTCATCGCCTTTCCCTACGGCTGGCTGGCGATCTTCTTCCTGCTGCCGTTCTTCCTGGTGCTGGGCATCGCCTTCGGCACCAACAATCCCGACATGGCGCCGCCGGTCGAGCTCGGCTTCAACCTTGCCAACTTCAAGCTGCTGTTCAGCGACGATCTCTATCTCGCGGCATGGGTGTCGTCATTGCGCATCGCCGCCACCTCGACGCTCGTCACGCTGCTGCTGGGCTACCCGATGGCCTATGCCATCGCCCGCGCGGCGCCGGCGCGGCGGCCGCTCCTTCTGATGCTGGTCGTGCTGCCGTTCTGGACCTCGTTCCTGATCCGCGTCTACGCCTGGATCGGGCTTCTGTCCGAGAACGGCTCGCTCAACCAGTTCCTGCGCTGGACCGGGCTCGTTTCCCATCCCGGCACCATCCTTGGCACCGAATGGGCGGTGCATCTGGGCATCGTCTACGCCTACCTGCCCTTCATGGTGCTGCCGCTCTACGCCACCCTCGAGAAGCTCGACATGGGCCTGCTCGAGGCGGCGGCCGACCTCGGCGCCAAGCCCTTGACCGCGTTCTGGACCGTGACGCTGCCGCTTTCGATGCCCGGCGTGATGGCGGGCTGCCTGATGGTGTTCATTCCGGCCGTCGGCGAGTTCGTGATCCCTGACCTGCTGGGCGGCACCCGCACCTTGATGATCGGCAAGGTGCTGTGGGACGAATTCTTCACCAACGGCGACTGGCCACTCGCCTCCTCCGTCGCGATCTGCCTGCTGGTGCTGCTGGTCGGGCCCATTGCGCTGTTCCAGCGCCAGCAGGTCCGGAGCCTGGAGCGCCGCTGATGCCAGGCAGGGCCCGCTTCGCCTTCACAGCACTCGCCTTCGGCTACGCCTTCCTCTACGTGCCGATCCTGCTGGTGATGGCCTATTCGTTCAACGAGTCGCGGCTGGTCACGGTGTGGGCGGGCTTTTCGCTCAAATGGTGGCAGGCGCTGCTGCACAATGATGCCATGTTGTCGGCCGCCTGGTTCTCGCTGCGCATCGCCCTTGCGAGCGCGAGCGCGGCCACAGCGATCGGCCTCGCGGCGGGCTACGTGCTCGCGCGCGCACCCTCGTTTCCCGGCCGCACCTTGTTCGGCAGCCTGGTGGTCGCGCCCATGGTCATGCCGGAAGTGGTGATGGGCATCTCCATGCTGTTGCTGTTCGTCGGCGCCGACCGGCTGTTCGGCGGGCCGGGCCGCGGCTTTCTCACGATCGCCATCGCCCACACGACGTTCTCGCTCGCCTTCGTCGCCATCGTGGTGCAGGCGCGGCTGGCCGACTTCGACCGCTCGCTCGAGGAGGCGGCGATGGATCTCGGCGCCACGCCGTGGGTTACGTTCCGCACGATCACCCTGCCGCTGATCGCGCCGGCGCTGGCGTCGGGCTGGCTGCTCGCCTTCACGCTCTCGCTCGACGACCTGATCATGACCGAGTTCGTCGCGGGCGGCGATTCGCAGACCCTGCCGATGCTGGTCTATTCGAGCGTGCGGCTCGGGGTGAGCCCGCAGATCAACGTCTTGGCCACCATCATCGTCGTGATCGCGGCCTCAGCGCTGCTGATCTCGGGACGCCTGACCCGGCGGCGCTAGGCGGCGTCAAAGCTTGCGCGGCGCCTCGACCGGCCGGCGCTGCGCCAGCGGTGCGGCGGGAATGGCCGCCAGATCGATTTTGGGCATCGGCAGGTCGAGCTGCTGCAGCACGCCGTTGGCCAGCGCATTGTAGTCGCCGAAGCCGCGGCGCAAGCGGCCGCGCCAGGACTGCACACCGCCATTGGCGTGCAGCTCGAAGGCCGATTCGCGCGCATCCAGGGCGGAAGAAACATGATCCCAGGCCATCTGCAGCAGCGCCGAGCGCTGGCGCGCGGTATAGCCGCCGCCGGCGAAGGACTCTTCCAGTCCCTTGCCGACTTCCGGCGCGCCAAGGTCGCGATCGGTCGGCGCAACGACCAGCGACGAACCGGGAATGATGCGCAGGATCTCGCTCATGCGCGGCCGCGCCCTGAGCAAGGCCAGACTGCCCGCCGCAAGATGAAGGTGATTGGGATGGCAGTAGCCATCTTTGGTGAAGCCGGGGTCGCGCTCGGCGGCAATCTGGCAACTGCGCGCCATCTGCACGGCCTCGATCAGATCGAGCAGCAATTCGAGCGTGACGTCGTGCCCGGTCAGGCCCATCGCGTGGCTGCAGGCGAGCCCAAGTCCGAGCGTGAATTCCGCCTTGGACAGCCAGCAGTAGAGCTGATGCCAGAACAGCCAGCGGGCGATCGACTCGGGCGACGGATCGACCAGGAAAACGCGTTCGAACGGGATGTGCACGTCATCGAGCCACATTTGCCCGTCGAGCTCGTCATAGCGGCGGCTGAGCGGCGCCACGAAGGGGTTGGGATCGCGCGTCGAGGGCCGCCGGCAGATCACGGTCACGCCGGGCGCACTGACGGGTACGATGAAGGTGGCACGCTGCTTCTGGTACTCCGCGCCGCAGATGGCGCCGACATAGACGTCCTCTGCGTAGGCCGGGCTCGTGTGCATGCCGACGCGGCCGCGCACGATCAGCCCGCTGTCGGTTTCGCGCACGACGCGCAGCGCCGCACGCTCTGCCGGGTCGGCGCTCATGCGCTGGC
>Ga0070741_10001401_pt1 | contig 74093 bp, 109 predicted proteins | sample Coa_R1_4_FD_66440 | JGI IMG/M metagenome (GOLD analysis project Ga0070741, IMG submission 66440) | Surface soil microbial communities from Centralia Pennsylvania, which are recovering from an underground coalmine fire - Coalmine... | ecosystem: Environmental > Terrestrial > Soil > Unclassified...
CGCCTCGGCCGGCGTCCCCGCGACGGAGTTCTCCTGCGCCGCGCCCTTCTGGGCGACGCTCAACTCGAAGCCGTCGTCGACGAACAAGGTCCCGCCGCTGAACAACCGCTTCCTGAGCGGGGTGACGCCGTTCCCGACGCAGGGCAACGCCGCGCTCCTGGCGACGCTCAACGCGGCGAACATCAACGTCGTCGGGACGGGCTCGGCCGGCGGGATCAGCGAAGCGACGCTGATCGGCGGCAACATGATGGACGGCAAGCCGTGGAACTACTGGTACGCCGTCGACTGGGTCCAGGTGAACGCGCAGCTGAACCTGAACGCCTACGTGATCAACGGGGCGAACAGCACGATCAACCCGGTCGACTACGACCAGGACGGGATCAACGGCGGCCAGCAGAACATCACCTCGACCATGTCGACGGGGATCTCGGCGGGCCTCGTGCTGAACCCGATCAAGCAGACGCAGCTCGGCGCGCAGGCCTACCAGGCCGCGCTCGACGCGGGGACCTACCGCGGGTACACCGTCGTGAACGCGGACCCCTTCGCGAGCTACACGGAAGAGAACCCGAGCGACTACGCGAACGGCGTCTACAACGGGTACGCCATCACGTTCACGCCGCTGCGCGGCTTCGCCTCGATCACGATCAACATCACGGCGTCGAACTTCGCCTGACCACGGAGGGCATAGATGGGCAATCCGCTCATCGACCAGGGCATCCTGAACCGCATCAAGGCGACGGTGACCTGGACGAACTTCCCGGACCTGAACGTGACGGCGCCGTTCCTCGACAAGGAGGGGATCACGCTCCGGCTCGAGGGTCAGGCGTCGATGCAGCACGACACCATGACGGGGCTGGTCCAGTCCCCGGAGCCGTACCTCGCGGTCAGCGTCGTGATCGCGCTCCTGCGGACGCAGCCGCTCTCCGACGCCTACAAGACGCAGATGGAGGCCCTCTCGCTGATCGGGCCGGGCACCGTCTACCCCGACGTCTCCGCCGGCGCCGGCCTCTCGCCGTACCAGCTCCAGAACATGTCCATCCAGAGCGTGGGGGACCTTCTGCTGAACGGCTCCACGCCGATCTACGGCGTGACGTGCCGCGGCTTCTACGTCGTCAACAACAACCTCTTCAACTGACGACGCGCCTCAACAGGGAAAGCTACGATGAAGATCGACCGCCGCCTGAACCTGGTGGTGCCGATCTACGCCGACGACGGGAAGACCGTCGTCGCGTGGGTCCACTCCACGCCGCTCTCCGCCGAGATCATCGACCGGGACTTCCTGCTCCTCGGCCAGACCTTCAACTCGATCTTCAGCGACGGCCTCGGCGCGGCGGCCGGGCCGGGCCACGCGATGCGCCTCCTGCGCGCGATCTCGGAGCGCCAGGGCACGTGGGAGAACGAGGACAAGACGCCCGGGCGCGGGAAGCTCCTCGTGGAGGAGATCAGGCGGCGCACGAACGTGGCCGTCCCCGCGACGCCGGGAGGGTGGGAGACGGTCCCGCTCGACGTCGCGGTCCAGCGCGGGCAGCTCTCCGGGGAGGACAAGTCGGAGGTCGAGAACGTCATCGCTTTTTTTATGTGCGTGTCAGCAACGCTGTCGCGAACGGAGAGAGGAGCGATGCTTTCGAGCTTTGCCGCTCTCTGGGATGCGCAGCTGTCGTCGTCGACGTGTACGGAGTGGGCCGCTTCCTTGAAGACGTCGACGCAGGGCGCGCCTTCTGGCGCGAGGTCCCCTGCGACTGCGGGTCAGCCGGTTGGTGCCGATGCGCGCGCGGACGGGAAACCTGCGTCGGTGCCGCGCTAGACTTCGCCGCGACGGAGGGCTTCGAGAAGCTCTCCGGGGGCTCCTTCTCCTCCGCGCGTGAGTTCAGGCAACGACACCTGATCAAGTCGTTGCGCGAGGGGTGAGGCCATGGCGCTGAAGTCCGTCCTCGATATCGACGTCCGGGACACCAACTTCCAGAAGTTCCGGGCGGAGTACGACAAGTACCGCCGCGCGCTCGCCGGGGAGCCGGAGGTCTGGCGCCGCGTGAACGAGAGCGTCGACCGCACCCGCAAGACCTGGGAGAAGGTCGTCGGGTCGCTGGTCGCGCAGAACGTCCAGACCAAGTTGATGGCGAAGGCGCAGGAGGAGGCGGACCGCCGCACGCGCACGATCGCCGAACGGTGGCGGGACATCGCGCGGAGCACCACGACCGCGGCGGTCAAGATCCGCGACGCGACGACGTCGCTCCTGAAGTGGGGCTCGCTGACCGGGCTCTTCACCGGCCTCCTCGGCGCCGGCGGCCTCTTCGGCATCGAGCGGCTCGGCCTGGCCGCGGCGAACTGGCGGCGCTCCTCGCTCGGCCTCGGCCTCCCCGTCGGCGGTCAGAACGCCTTCCGCATCAACTTCGGCCGCCTGATCGACCCCGACTCGTTCCTAAGCTCCGTCGCCGGCGCGAAGATGGACGTGACGCGCCGCGTGGGGCTGATGGGCGCCGGCCTCTCCGAGCGGGAGATCGGCGGCGACACGGCCTCGACCGGGGTCGCGCTCCTGCGCAACCTGAAGCGGATCGCCGACCAGACCAACCCGGCGATGTTCGCGCAGGTGATCGCCGCGCGGCGCCTCGACCAGTTCGTGAGCGTCGAGGACATGATGCGGCTCCGGAGCACGTCGGGCGCGGAGTTCAGCCAGCTCCTCCGCAGCTACGGCCGCGACCGGCCCGGGCTCGAGCTCGCCCCCGACGTCGCGAGGAAGTGGCAGGACTTCAGCACGCAAATGAGCCGGGCGGGGACGGAGATCGAGACGGTCTTCATTCGCGGGCTCTCCGCGCTCGCGCCCGGCCTGGAGAAGCTCTCCGCCGGCGTCAGCAACATGGTCGGGTCGCTGTTGGGCGCGCCGAAGCTGAAGGAGTGGATCGCGGGCCTCGGCGAGTCGCTGGAGAAGTTCGGCAAGTACGTCGGGACCGACGAGTTCCAGCAGAAGGTGAGGGACTTCGCGGAGGGGGTCGGCAAGATGGCCGAGGTCCTCAAGAGGATCACCGGGTTCTTCGACCCCGATAGCTGGCACAACGCGGTCCACAACAACCCGCTCCTGCCGAAGATCCCGGAGAGCGACGACCCGCGCTGGCGCTGGACCGCCGGGGGGTGGGTTCAGGTCGAGCGCGGGAGTTGGGCGGACCGGGTCGCCAACCTGTTCGGGTCGAGCCGCGGCGGCGGCGACCGGATGCACAACCCCGGGAACATCCGGGACAACCGGGCCGGCGGCTTCCGCCACTTCGAGTCGGACGAGGCGGGCGTCCTCGGGATCGCGCGGCAGCTACGCCTCTACCAGAACCGCGACCACCTCAACACGATCAACGACATCATCACGAAGTACGCCCCCCCGAGCGAGAACGACACGGCGGCCTACATCAAGGACGTGGCGGCGAAGACGGGCTTCGCGCCCGGGCAGAACCTCGACCTCCGGGACAACGACACGACGTCGCGCCTGATCGCGGCGATGGTCTCGCACGAGCAGAACCGAGGCCACTACGACAAGTACAAGGACCAGAAGTTCGTCGTGCAAATCCTGAACAACACGGGCGGCAACGCGACGGTGAGTGTCAACGGCCTCAAAGCCGACTAGGATGGCGGCATGAGCATCTCGCCCGGGCTGACCGCGTTCAAGCTGAGCTTCGAGATTTCCCCGGTGATCCTGACGGGCGGGATCGCGGGCGCGATCCCCGGCGGGATGCTCCCCATCGTCGCGATCACGGAGGCGCTCAACTTCGTGGACGGCCTCCTCTCCGGAGGCGACCCGCTCGACCTCGACGACTTCTTCGCGCACTTCGTCCCGCTCCCCGGGGGCACGCTGATCGACCAGCAGATCGGGGAGTACCCCTTCGCGAACCAGGCGGTCGCGGCGAACGCGACGATCGCGCAGCCGCTCCAGATCGCGCTGCGGATGATCTGCCCGGCGAAGGAGGACCTCGGCTACGCGCTGAAGCTCGCCACGATGACGGCGCTCCAGGCGACGCTCGCGCAGCACAACTCGGCGGGCGGGACGTACACGGTGGCGACGCCGTCGTTCTTCTACACGAACTGCGTCATGATCGACCTGGTCGACGGGTCGAACCTCCAGAGCAAGCAGGCTCAGAATACCTACGTGTGGCGCTTCCGCCGGCCGCTCCTCACCCTGCAGGACGCGCAGAAGGCGCAGAACAACCTCCTGAGCCAGATCACGAACGGGACGCAGATCAACGGCGTCCCGTCGCTGACGGGCCTGGCGCCGACGGTGGGCAACCCGGCGAGCCTCGCGGGCCCGAGCGGCGCGGTGCCGTCCGCGATCGCGCCGGCCGGGGCGAACGCGGCGACGCCGACGGTGGGGGCGATCGCGCAATGACGACGATCACGCCCTTCGCGCCCTCCGGGGTCGCGTCGCCCCCGTTCCAGTTCCAGGCGACGCTGACCAGCCAGCCGCCGAACGGCGCGCCGGCGGTGACGGCCGTCTACAACGTCACGACGACGTGGAACCTCTTCGGCAAGCGGTGGTACGTCAACGTGCTGGCGCTGGACGGGACGCCGATCGTCACCCGGGGGCTCGTCGGGTCGGACACGGGCAAGCAGCTCTCCGCGCTCTCCTGGGCGGGCGGGACGGCGACGGCGACGACGGCCGCCCCGCACGGCTACAAGGTCGGGCGCCCCGTCATGCTGACGGTCTCCGGGGCGACCCCGTCGGGCTACAACGGTCTCGTCCAGTGCCTCCCGACGGGACCCTCCACGCTGACCTTCCCGCTGGCCTCCGATCCCGGGACGGCGACGGTCTTCGGCTCGGTCAGCTACGACGTGAACCTCGTGGGCGGGCTCGGCGACGAGGCCGGCAACCCCTTCACGTCGACCCTCGTCTACCGGGCGCCGGCGAAACAGTTCGAGGTCTCCCCGTGAGCGACCCCCGCCTGACCTGCCACTTCCTCGACGACGCGGCGCACTCGGCCGCCGAGGACGCGCGGATGGCGCTCGCCAGGACGCGCGAGAAGGACCCGGCGTGGATGGCGGCGAACAACGCCAGGTACGGGTGGGCGACGATCGGCGACGTCGTCAAGCCGTGCGCGATGTGGCTGGTCCCCTGGTACTTCGACCCGAGAGACCCGACGCACGCGTCCCGGCGCGCCGCCGCGCTGGCCGCGATCGCGGACGGGACCTTCGGCACGGGAGAGCGGAACTACTACCTCTCGCGCCATTACTGGACGACGTGGTCGGACAAGCGCGCGCCGATCAACGTCGTGTGCCCGAACGGGCGCGAGTGGTGCGTCGACGCGAAGTCCTCGAACGGCGACGGCTGGACGGTGACCGGCGAGCCGCCGCGAATCACCTGCTCGCCCTCGATCCTCGTCCCCGGCTACCACGGCTTCCTGCGCGACGGCGTCTTCACGCCCGACCTCGACGGGAACCGCGGCGGCGGAATCGGGGTGCCGTGAAGTGCTACAGCAGGCGCCCAAGCGACCGAGCGAACTCGACCGCGTCCCGCGCGCCCTTCTTCAGGTTGCACGGCTCGCACGTCAGTTGGACGTTTCGCGCGACGTGCTTTCCTCCGCGCGTGATCGCCTGGACGTGGTCGACGTGGAAGCCGCGCTTCAGCGATCGGGGGCAGTAGGCGCACCGACCCTTCTGCTGCCTGAAGATGCGGGCTACGTCCTCTCGCGAGACGGCGCCGGGCGCGCCTCGCTTCGCGGCGCGTCGATTCCGGGCGGAGGTCCGGGAGGACTGCGTCGCCTTCTCGGCGTTCTTCTCGCGCCAGCGCGCCGTCGCCTTCGCAGCCGCGCCGGGATGATCCTCCCGCCACCTTCGGGTGTACGCCCTCCGGCGGTCGCGGTTGCGCTTCGCCCACGCGCTGGTCTTCGCCCGCCCGCGCCGCCGTTGTTCTTCGGTGAGAACCCGAACGGTCTTCTTGGGAGGATTGCGCTTGCGGTACGCCCGCATGTAGGCGTTCCAGCGTTCCTTCTGTTCGGGGGTTCGCATGCGGTATTATAGGATCGTAATCAGCGATCCATCCAGCGGCCAGGTCTACACGCCGCCCGGCTTCTCCGGGCTCCTCGGCGGCGCGAGCTACACGTCCTTCGTCAACGGTCAGTCGCTCCCCGGCGCGTGGAACGTCGAGCTCGACGTCCCGGTGATCGGTCAGGCGACCCCGCAGGGTCAGGCGCTCTGCCGCGTGTGGGGGATCAGCCGTCAGGAGATCGGTCAGGCGAACAACCTCAACGGCAAGAACATCCAAATCTTCGCCGGGATGCAGAAGGGCCTCCCGCTCGCGAACCCCGCCCAGGCCGGGCTGATCGTACAGGGGACGATCTTCCAGGCGTTCGGCAACTGGATCGGGGTCGACCAGAACATCGACCTCGTGATCGTCCCGGGCTTCGGCACCGCCGCCCAGCCCGGCGGCCTCGGCACCCTCGCGAAGCCGAAGAACCTCGTGCTGAACTGGAAGGCCGGGACGCCGCTCGGCGCCGCGCTCCAGACGTGCCTCTCGACCGCCTTCCCGAACCAGAAGGTCACGGTGAACGTGAGCGCGCAGCTCGTGCGGCCGTACGACGAGGTCGGCTTCTTCCCGACGCTCGAGCAGCTGGCGCAGTTCTGCCGGGAGGCGAGCCTCGACATCGTGAAGACGGCGACCTACGCGGGCGTCTCGATCGTGGCGGCGCCGAACAACGTGATCTCGGTCCTCGACAACGCGCAGGCCGCCGCCGCGCCGGCGGCCGCGACGCAGATTAACTTCCAGGATCTCATCGGCCAGCCGACGTGGATTCAGGCGCCGAGCATCCAGCTGAAGACCGTGATGCGCGCGGACCTCTCCGTCGGCGGGTCGATCAAGATGCCGGCGGCGGTCGTGACGAACACGGCGGCCGCGGCCTCCTCGCTCCTCAACCAGCAGGCCACCTTCCAGGGGACGTTCCTCACGGTCAGCATGAGGCACGTCGGAAACTTCCGTAACCCGTCGGCGGACGCCTGGGTCACCGTGATCGACGCGGCGCCGAACCAGGTCGGGAGCAACACCTGATGGCCGACAACGCCCAGAAGACCCCGATCGCGCGCTCGCTGGAGGCCTTCGGTCACCGGAAGGTCCTCGGCGTCCTCGCTCAGGTCGGGAAGGCGCTCCCGGCCTCCGTCGTCTCGCGCGTCGGTCAGATCGTCACGGTGAAGTTCGAGATCACTACCACCCCGAACTCCCCCTACACGCTCCCGCCCATCACCGTGCCGCTGGTCGGCTCCCAGTACGTGCGCCTCCCGATCCAGCCGGGCGAGCTCGGCATGGTGATGACGGCGGACGCCTACCTCGGCGGGATGACGGGTCTCGGCGGCGGGACGGCGGACCTCTCGCGCCACGCGAACCTCTCCTGCCTCGTGTGGACGCCGCTCGCGAACAAGAACTGGACGCCGGCGATCGACGACGACTCGCTGGAGCTGATCGGCCCGAACGGCGTGATCCTCCACAACAACGCGAAGACCGCTATCCTGAAGGTGACGACGGCGGAGTGCTCGTGGACGCCTCCCCCGGGCATCCCGATCCAGCTCAACGGCAACGTGGTGCTGAACGGGAACCTCCAGATCAACGGCTCCATCCAGAACTTGACCGGCGGCACCTACGCGGGCGACCTGAAGACCTCGGGCAACGTGATCGCGGGCGTCGGCACCGGGGACCAGGTCGGGCTGAAGACGCATACGCACGGCGGGGTCTCGACCGGCAGCGGGACGTCGGGCGCGCCGACGCCGGGGAGTTGAGCATGAGGACCTACGGACGAATCTTCGCCTTCAACCCGGACGGCTCGAAGCGGAACCCTCAGCCGGCCGGCTACCCGTACTGGGTGGAGGTCACGACCGACGCGAACGGCTTCGACGACGACGTGTGGCTGACCACGCTCTGCCAGAACTTCCTCCTCAACCTGGGCGAGTCCCCGTTCTACGCTCAGTGCGGGCTCCCCGCTCAGCCGACCATCGTCCAGCAGGTGCAGCCGGACTTCTACGTATCGAGGATCCAGCAGCAGTTCGCGCCCTACTTCGCCAACCTCGTGATCGCCAAGCAGGCCAGCAACCCGCCGACCTACAAGGTGAACGTGACGAAGCACAACGGGTCCAAGGTCTCGCTGTCGGTGCAGATACCGCAGTGACGTGGTAGCATCGGCTGAGGAGGGGCTCGCATGGCCGCCGACATTCCCGTCATCATGACCGCGGCCGGCGCTCAGCCGACCCCGCCGGCTACGCTTCTCGCCGACCTGATCCAGATCGTCCTCGCGACGAACTCGGGCTACACGGCGAACCTCCCGGGCTCGCTCGTGGAGGACGTTAGCTCGACCGAGGTCGCGGGCCTCGCGGTGGCGGACTCCGCGCGCGTCGAGACCATCAACTCGATCAGCCCGAACGGGGCGAACCTCTTCATCCTCTCGCAGCTCGGCCAGGTCTACATCGGCCCCGGCGCCGCGCCCGCGCCGCCGTCGAACACGTCGGTCGAGGTCACCTTCACGGCGCTCGACCCGAACACGTCGGCCCCGCTCTCGGGCTACGTCGTCACGATGGGCTTCGTGGTCTCCGACGGGACCTACCAGTACATCGCGCAGGACAACGGGGTGACCAACTCCAGCGGTCAGGTCACCGTCTTCTGCGTCTCGCCGACGACCGGCTCCTGGGCGGTCCCGACGAACTCCGTCACCACCATCGTGACCTCCGTCCCCTCGACCGTGTCGCTGAGCTGCGCGAACCCGACGCCGGGGACCTCCGGGGCGGCCGCGGAGACGGCGGAGCAGTACCTCGCCCGCGTCATGCAGGCGGGGCAGGCCGTCTCGACCGGGTCGACGACGCTCCTGAAGACGCTTCTTGGCCAGGTCTCCGGGGTGCAGCAACGCCTGATCTCGACGCGCCAGCAGACCGGGTCGTGGGAGATCATCGTCGGCGGCGGTGACCCGTACCAGGTCGCGGGCGCGATCTTCGAGTCCGGGCTCGACGTGTCGACCCTGGTCGGGTCGACGCTCCTCGTGACGAGCATCACCCAGGCGAACCCGGGGGTCGTCACGACCAACCTCAACCACGGCTACACGACCGGGCAGACCGCCCAGATGAACGGCATCGTCGGCATGACGCCGCTGAACGGCGTCAACGTGACGGTGACGGTCCTGACCGAGAAGACCTTCAGCATCGCGGTCAACACGTCGGGGATGCCCGCCTACGTCTCCGGCGGGATCGTGACGCCCAACCTCCGGAACCAGTCGATCAACATCTACGACGCGCCGGACGTGATCGTCGTGGTCTTCGTCCAGCCGCCGCAGCAGACCCTCACGATCGCGGCGACGTACTCGACCACGGCCGCCAACTTCGCCTCCCAGGCGGCGGTAGCGCAGCTCGCCGCGCCGGCCATGGCCGCCTACGTCAACTCGATCACGGTCGGCGCCGCGCTGAGCCTCCTGATCCTCGAGGCCACGTTCCTCGCCGCCGTCTCCTCCGTCCTGCCGTCCTCGCAAATCTCCGCGCTCAACTTCGCGGTGTCGATCAACGGCGTCCCGACCACGCCGTCCCTCGGCTCGTCGCTGATCCTCGGGGACCCGGAGAGCTACTTCTTCGCGACGACGGCCGGCATGGCCGTGTCGCAGGCCTGACGCGATGGCGCCCGCACCCGTCACGCTCCGCAGGGCCGCCGCGACCGTGATTCCGGTCGCCGGGCGCGCCGTCGTGGCGATGTGGGGTCCGCTGGTCGGCGGCTTCATCCAGAACCCCTACCTCGCGGCCGACCAGGGGATCGCGGAGGTCGAGACCCTATACGTCGACCTGAGCGGCAACCCGGCGGCGCTCCGCGAGACCGCGACGACGTTCGCGGTCCAGCCCGGCGAGACCTTCATCCTCGTCGGCAACCAGACGACGAGCGTCAGCGTCAATGCGGTGACGCAGGGCCACAAGTTCGCCGGGGTCGCGATCCAGCCGGCCACGCCGTTCCCGCCGAAGCCTCTTCCCGGGACGTTCCCGCCGAGCGGCCCGACGACGCTGATCGCCACGATCCCGTCCTATCTCTACCAGGAGTACAACGACGACTCGGACCTCGAGGCCTTCGTGGGGGCCTACAACGTGCTGGCGCAGGTCTACGCGGCCTGGTTCGCGAACGTCCAGCTTCCCGTCTACACGAGCCCGACGATCACCGGCGCGCTCCTCGACTGGGTGGCGCAGGGCATCTACGGGATGGTGCGGCCGTCACTGGCGTCCGGGCTCGCCCACGTCGTCGGCCCGCTGAACACCTACGCCTTCAACACGCTGACGCTGAACCGCCGCAAGACCATCGGCCCGACGAACGTCACGGTGACCTCGGACGACGTCTTCAAGCGGATCATGACGTGGAACTTCTACAAGGGGGACGGGAACGTCTTCAGCATCCGGTGGCTGAAGCGGCGGGTCATGCGCTTCCTCACCGGCGCGAACGGGTCGGCCCCGAACATCGACAACACGCTAGCGATCAGCGTCTCCGTCGGCGCGGGGATCATCTCGATCAAGATCAACGCCGGAACGCGCACGGTCGTGGGCGGGTCTCTGCTCAACCGATTCGGCTTCAACAGCCGCGTCCCGCTGAACACGCTGACGACGCGCTTCGTGCCGAATTTGAATCAGTTTCCGCTGCAGAACGTGCTAAAGGAGGCCATCCAGGCGGGCGTCCTCCAGCTGCCGTTCCAGTACCAGTTCGTGGTCACCACCTGAGGGGAGGCTGGGTTTGAGCAACGTCTTCGTCTTTGCGAACAATGCGTCGAGCGCGCTCGCCGCCCCGATCACGAACGTCGCGACCTCGGTCACCCTCTCCGCCGGCACGGGGGCGCTCTTCCCGAACCCGAGCGTCGGACCGCCACAGCAGCAGTTCGGGCTCACCTTCAACGACGCCGCGACCGGCCTCCTGACGGAGATTTGCTACTGCACGGCGCGGTCGGGCGACACGCTCACGATCGTCCGAGCGCAGGAGGGGACGGTCGCGCTCTCGTGGCTCGCCGGCGACCTCGCCGCGAACCTCGTCACCGCCGGCATGATGGCGGCGATGCAGCAGAGCGCGGCGCTCAACCCGACGCGCCAGGTCACGACCTCGGGCGCCTTCACGATGACGACCTCGGACGCGGGCGGGGCCGTCGGCTTGAACCGGGTCTCCGGCGTGTCGGCGAGCTCGACGACGCTCCCGACCGGGGCGACCGCCGGGCAGCTCTACGCGATCGAGGATCTCGCCAGGAACTTCCAGGCGGCGCCGGTGACGGTCAGCTACCCGGCCGGTCAGACGGGACCCAACGGCGCGACCGAGCAGGTCCTCAACGTCAACGGCCAATGCGCTTACTTCCGCTACTACGGGAGCAACCAGTGGAGCTACAAGGCATGACGATCTTCCGCCGCGCCCTCGCGGGCCTCTTCGCGCTCTTCCTCGCCTGCGCTCCCGTCGCGGCGCAGTTCGCCGACCAGGCGACGTGGGTCGGCAACGGCGCGGGCTCCGCCAACGCGCAGACGATCACCGTCCAGAACGCGACGAACCTCGCCGACCTCCTCGGCGTGAAGCTCGTCTACGTCCCGGCGGCGACGAACACCGGGCCGGCGACGATCAACATCAGCGGCAGCACCGGCTCCCCGTTCGGCGCGCAGAGCGTCCGCAAGCTGACGAACTCCGGGCTCCAGGCGCTCACCGGCTTCGAGCTGGTGAGCGGCCAGCCCGTCATGGTCATGTGGGACGGGACGTTCATCGACATCCTGTCGGCGGGAACGCCCGTCGTCACGATCGCGCCTCCTCAGGGCTACCTGACGCCGTGCCAGGTCTCGTCGGGCTCGCCGGTCTCGGGCTGCACGGCCGGCCAAATCTACCAGACCGGGGACGTGGTCGCCGCGACGGCGCTCTACTACGAGCCGGCGGTCGGCAACCAGATTCCGATCTACAACGGGTCGGTCTTCGTCGAGCAGCCGTTCTCCGAGCTCACCCTCACGATCCCGTCGAGCCGTCTCGCGAACACGATCTACGACGTCTTCGTCACGACGACCTCCGCGGGCGCCTACAGCTCGACCGGCTCGCCGACCCTCTGCTTCGGCCCGGCGTGGACGACGTCGACCGCGGGCTCCGGCGCGCGCGGAACGGGCGCGGGTACCGCCCAGGTCGGTCAGACGAACGGCATCTGGACGAACACCGTCTCGATCAGCTGCGTCAACGGCGCCTCGACCTACACGGTCCCGGCGAACGGCGGGACCTACGTGGCCTCGACCTGGATGGACGGGACGGCGGGTCAATGCACGTCGCACCTGACCTACGGCCGGAGCCGGAAGCGGTGCTACTGGAACGCCTGGAACCAGCAGCCGATCTACCTGAAGGCGGGGGACACGACGGCGGGGACCTTCGTCGACTCGTCGACGACCTACCAGCCGATCAACAACAACACCGCCAACAGCCTGAGCATACTGATCGGTCTGCCTGGTCAAGCGGTGAACCTCGAGCAGTATCTCTCGGCGCTATACAACTCGCTGCCGGTCAACTCGAACGCCTTCTTCTATCCCGGCATCGGCTACAACAGCACGTCGGCCGCGAGCGGCTACGCGGCGCCGGTCGACTACGTGATCCAGTCGTGCGCGGGGTGCTCGAACAACCTGCACTTCTCGATGACGGCGAAGTACGTCACCGTCCCGGCGATCGGCGTCCAGACGATCACGTCTCTCGACCAGATCGGCTCGGGCTCGGGCAGCATGACGGTCACCGGCGGCGAGGCCGGCAACCTCCTGACCGCGGCCTGGGGGGGCTGACCTGATGGGCGTCACCCCGGTCCCGACCCTCACCAGCCAGGTGACCACCGGCGGCACCGCCGTGGCCGTCGTCAGCGCGAACCCGAACGGCGGGATCATCCAGAACCCGATCGACGCGGCCGACCAGGCGATCGGCGGCGGCAACATCGAGCCGCTCTACGTCGACCCGACCGGCGCGCCGGCGACGACGACCGGGAACGGGACGACCTTCCGGATCGAGCCCGGCCAAATCTGGAACGTCATCGCCGGTCAGACGACGTCGACGTCGATGAACGCTCCGACGAGCGGCCACAAGATCGCGGGGGTCCAATGGTGAAGCGTCTCCTCGCGGCGGCGCTCGCCGCGCTCCTCCTCGCCGGCGCCGCCCTCGCTCAGCCGTCCGGCGGAGGGCCGGGCCCAGGCCCGGTCCCGTCGCCGTGGCAGGTGAACGGCGCGAAGGTCTACCTCCCGAGCCAGCAGTGCGTGGTGATGCCGCAGTCCGTCACGGGCGGCTGCGAGGGCAACAACACGATCAACGCGGCCGGCATCTACGTGAACGGCTCGCCGGTCCTGACCGTCGCGACCGGCGCGTCGATCACGATCAACACGTCGACCATCGTCGGCGGCGTGTCGGGTCGCGTGCTGTACGACAACTCCGCGACGGTCGGCGAGTATACCCAGGCGCAGCTCACCGCGCAGATCAACCTGGCGACGGCCTCGCTCTCCGGCGCGCTCCCCGCCTGGCCGAACAACACGACGACCTTCTTCCGGGGCGACGGCAGCTACCAGACCTTGAACTGCGCCGCGCTCACGAACGCGAGCGCCTTCTGCTCGGGCACGAGCGCGGCGAGCCTGACCGGGACGCTGAACGCGGCGCAGATGCCGGCGCTCACCGGCGACGTGACGAGCTCGGTCGGGACGGTCGCGACGACGATCTCCGCGAACGCCGTCACCTACGCGAAGTTCCAGCAGGTCGCGGCCTCCTCCCTCGTCGGCAACCCGACGGTGAGCCTCGCCAACGCCCAGGGGATCACGCTCGGCGCCACGCTCTCGTTCTCGAGCTCGACGCTCCAGACGGGCGCGATCTCCGGAGACGTGACCTCCTCCGCGAACTCCTTCGCGACGACGGTGGCGAAGATCAACGGCGTCACGCTCGGGTCGACGACGGCGACGGCGGGCAACGTGCTGATCGGCTCCGGGACGCAGTGGGTGACGCAGCCCTTCTCCGGCGCGGTCTCGCTGACCTCCGGGGGCGTGACGGCGCTCACGTCCTCCGCCTTCGCCAACCCGGCGAGCCCTGGCGTCAACCTGACGGGGACGAACGGCGTCGCGACGACCGCGCTCCGCTCGGACGTGGTCCTCGTCCTCGACCAGTCCATCGCCCCGAACTGGACCGGACAACACCAGTGGACCGTGGCGCGAACCGTGGCGTCGGCGTCGGGCGCGAACCTCGACGACGTCGTCGTCCAGGCGGCTACCTCCACGCTGACCGGCACGACGACCGTGACCAAGTTCAACAAGGTCACGGTCTACCGGCCGATCTTCACCGACGCCTCCGCCGGGACGGTGACGGACGCGGCGAGCCTCTACGTCGACAACTCCCCGAGCTGCACCGGCTCCCTGACCTGCACGAACCAGTGGGCGATCCGCGTCGGCGCCGGGAACGTCTCCTTCCCCGGCTCGGCGAACGTCCTCGGCACGATCACGTCCGGGACGTGGAACGGCTCCGTCGTCGACATGGCGCACGGCGGCTCGGGCGCGAACCTGACCGCGGTGAACGGCGGCCTGATCTACTCCAACGCCTCGACCATGGCGGTGCTGGCGGCCCCGGGGAGCGCAAGCCTGTGCCTGGTCTCCTCCTCCGCCACGGCGTTCGGCTGGGCCTCGTGCTCCGGCGGCGCGGCGGTCGCGTCGGTGTCGAACAGCGACGGCACGCTGACCATCAGCCCGACGACGGGCGCGGTGGTGGCCTCGATCGCGCTCGGCCACGCGAACACCTGGACGGCCGCGATCACCGACACGGTCGCTCCTCCGCAGATCATCCTCGGCGTGAACACGACGACCGGGGGCGCGATCAAGTTCTTCGGCGCGACGTCGGGCAACGTGACGCTCCAGCCGGCGGCCGCGGCGGGTACGAACACGACGCTGACGCTCCAGGGCGTCACCGACACCATAGCGGTGCTCGGGACGAACCAGACGTACAGCGCGACGCAGACCTTCTCCGGGACGCTGAACGTCTCCGGGACGTTCCAGTCCGGCGGCAACACGATGACGTTCCCGGGCTCCGCCGGAACCTTGGCGGCGCTCAACATCGCCGACCAGACCGTGACCGGCGGCGCGAACGTCACGACGCTCGCCCTCTCGACGGGCAACGTCACGATCGACGCCGGCTCGCGGCCGATCCAGTCGATCACGAACGGAGGCGCCTTCACGATCACGGCGCCGGCGAACGACGGCTCCTGCATCCTGATCATCACGAACAACGCGAGCGCCGGCGCGGTGACCTTCTCCGGCTTCACGGCCGGCTCGGCGACGGGCGCGACCCTCGACACCGTGAACACGCACAAGTTCTCGGTCTTCATCTGGCGCGCGGGCGGTACGTCGGGCTATTCTATATACGCGCATCAGTAGAGTGCGCTCCTCCCGACCCGGAGACCTCCCATGAGAGAGAAGATCAGCGGGGCCGCGATGTGGCTCTGCAGCCTCACGCTCGCCGGCGTGCTCGCGCTGGGGATGTTCGCGCCGCGCTCGCACGCGGCTAATCCGCCGATCGACGCGGAGACCTTGCGACTGTTCGCCGGTCAGCAGCGTTGCGCGCAGATCGGCCCGCTCCCGTGCGTAGCGCCGCTCCCGCCGCCGGCCGGACCGCAGACCGTGACGTTCAACGAGAACGTCGACACGACCTCCTGCGGCACGAGCTGTAGCTTCACCAGCGAGGCGATCAGCGCGACTTGCCCTAATCGGGTGGTTGTCGGGGCGCTCTCAGGCGTGAACACGGGTAGCACGAGCAATCAGTCCGTCTCGGGGACTATTGCCGGCGTGACGCTGACGCAGGCCGTCGCGCAGACCAACAACAACGGTACGAACGGCTACTGGTCCGCTGTCGTCTACGCGGCCGTGCCGAGCGGAACGACGGCGACTTTCGCGCTCACCTTATCCGTCTCTACGATCCGCGTCGGGCTAGGCGTCTATACGCTCTGCAATCTCAACTCCACGACGGCGAAGAACACGGTAGGGGCGAACAACTCTGGTACTACGGTGACGCTGAATGTGAACACCGCGGTCGGAGACGTGGCAGTCGGGTCAGGACACAATGACGCTGGAAGCACCTCGACTTGGTCCGGCGCTACGAAGGACTTCGACGACAACGTCGGAGCTACCGGCTCCATCACGACGGGGGCGCACTTCGCCGAGACGGCAGCGCAGACCCCGCGGGCGGTGAGCACGACGTGGGGGTCATGCTCTGGCGGCAACTTCTGCTCTGGCGCGCTCGCGACGTGGCACTGACCATGCGCGCCCTCATCGCTCTTTGCGCGTGGCTCCTCGCCGCAGGCGTCGCGCTCGCGCAGCAGACCATCCCGGCGCTCTCCCCGGTCGGCTCCCAGAACACGAGCGTCGTCACCTATCAGGCCGGCGCCAACTGGGTGCCGTCCGCCTACGCGATCACCGGCTTCTGCTCGACGTGCTCCAACGGCTCAGGCGGAACGACCGCTACGAAGTCGTGGCAGTTTCAGGCGCTCGTCGGAACGACGTGGCAGACGCTCGACACCCAGACGAACGTCTCGTTCACCAGCAACCAGAAGCTCACCTTCCCGCTCACGGGCGCGCCGGCGGGATCGCAGTGGCGTCTCGTCATCACGAGCAACAACGACCCGCTGATCAACGTGGTCGAGCTCGACGTGATCGGCTCCCCCTCGGTAGCCGTCCCTCCTCCGCGACCGCCCGTGACCTTCTCCTACGGATGGACGAGCCCGGGCTCGCTTCCGACCAACGACGCGATCCAGGGGTCGTGCGGGTCGCTCGCGTGCTGGACGTTCCAGGTGGCGACCTGGGCGCAGATGCAGTCGTCGCTCCTCGCGGGAGGATCGTACGACCTGTGGGTCGGGGACTCGATCACGGCGCTGTGCGACGTGAACCAGGCCTCTCCCTTCGGCGTGAACATGGCCATCCCGGGCAACACGGTGAACGGCCTGATCAACGAGCTCGCTCAGATCAACAGCGGGTTCGGCGGTCAGACGGCGGGAACGTCGCTGCCCGTGGTCCACGCCCTCATCATCAACATCGGCGTGAACGATATCGGAACGCTCGGCAGCGACGCCGCGACGATCGAGGGGAAGCTCCAGGCCCTCTTCAACTCGTGGAGCGGACCGCTGATCTGGACGGGAATCTGGCCTACGCCGTCGAACACCGGATGGAAGACCGAGATCGACCAGGTCAACGCCTGGGCCTCGTCGTTCCTGGCGACCCGCGCGCACACGCACGACGTCACCGCTCAGATGAACGCCGCGCTGTCGTCGGGCGGGTTCATGATCCCGAGCTACGAGCTGGTGGTCGGCGGCACCGCCGGCATCCACTACAACGGCTCCGGATGCACGGCCGCCATGGCGGTGACCGCCGCGTCCCTTCAGCAGCCGTTCTGAGCGCCCTCTTGTAGCGCACAGCCTCCCCGTGCGATGATCCCCTCCTCCCTCCCCCTTTTGCGGGGGAGGGAGATCGCAACAGGGAGCCTTTCCATGAAGTCCGTCCTCGTCGCGGCCGCGCTCGCGGTCGCCCTCGTCACACCCGCCCTCGCCGTCGACTTCTCCGCGCCCGTCACGAAGGAGGACGGCGAGCCCTACATGGAGTGCCTGAAGCCGGACCCGGCGAACGCGAACAACTGCCTCGCGCCGACGGTACCGATGACGCTCGGCCACATGGTGGCGAACGCGCTGAACGTCCCGGCGCCCGGCCTGAAGAACGACGTCATCGTCGCTCGAGGCCTCCTCGCGATGAAGATCCGGGAGGCGAGGAGCGTGGACCTCACCGCGCAGGAGCGCGACCTGATCAAGGCGTGCCTGTTCGAGTCGGTCGAGCGCCTGAGCTACCGCCCGGTCGCGGTCGTCCAGGCGCTCCGCGCGATCGACCCCGCCTCGCTCGAATCGGCCAAGTGAGGAGGCGCGCCCATGTCGTCCCTCCGCTCCCTCGTCGACGCGCACGGCGTCATCGCCGAGGGTCAGGGCTCGCCGGGTAACCCCGACGCGGCCGTCCTCGCCGCGCAGCTCGCGCTCTCCCAGGCCGGCTACCGCGTCGAGCAGGACGGCGTCTTCGGCGCCGGGACGCTCTCCGCCGTCGAGCGGCTCCAGCGTCAGCACGCGCTGACGGTCGACGGGAAGATCGGGGACGCGACCGCCGACCTCCTCGACCAGCCGCACGGTGCGCTCGTCGCGGTCGCTCTGCCGATCACGGTCGACGTCCCGGTCGGCGCGGCGACGGTCACCTTCCCGCACGACGACACGGCGTCGCTGCTGGCCTTCTACGGCAGGCCGTGGGCGGACTCCTCCCTCCTCGTCCCGGTCACGCTGCCGTTCCGGCTGACGTACGAGGGCAAGCCGTTCGGCGAGAAGGTGAGCTTCCACCGGAAGGCGGCGGACCGCCTGGCGGCGGCCTTCGCGGCGGTGTGGGACAAGTACGGCCACGACCTGGCCGCGCTCGACGCGACGGGCGTCACGCGCTTCTCGGGGACCTACAACTATCGTCCGATCCGCGGCTCCTCGCGGCTCTCCTGCCACGCCTTCGGCGCCGCCATCGACCTGGACGCGGAGGTTCTCCCTCTCGGCAAGCCGAACCCGGAGCACGGCGGGATGCCGCTCGACGTCGCCGCGTGCTTCAAGGCTCAGGGGTTCTTCTGGGGCAACGACTACCTCGGCCGGAAGGACCCGATGCACTTCCAGTCCGCGCACGAGTGACCTCGTCATGATGCACCTTTTCCCCTCGCTCGCGCCCGACTACGCCGCCTGGATCGACCACGCCCAGGTCCGCCCCGAGGTCGAGGGCGAGCTGGACGAGGTCTGCAGGAAGGCGCTGATCCCGGGCCTCCCGAAGCTGAAGGCGGGCTGCGACGAGCTCGGCGTTCCCCTCGTGTGGGCGGCGGCGAGCTTCTACCGGGAGGCCGGCTACGACTTCCGCGACTCGCCCGCGCAGGGCGACCGGTGGGACGCGCGCTCGATCCACGTCCCGGCCGGCCTCGGGCCGTACCGGAGCTTCACCGACGCTCAGGTCGCCGCCTACAGGATCGACGGCATCGAGAAGTACGCCGGTCAGTGGACCCTCGAGCTTGCGCTCTTCCTGTGGGAGCTTTTCAACGGCTTCGGCTACCGCGACCGCTGGCGCATCCGCTCCCCCTACGACGTCGCCGGGACGACGATCCAGCAGAAGGGGAAGTACATCGCGGACGGGCAGTTCTCCTACGGCGTGATGGACCAGCAGCTCGGGTGCCTCGCGATGTACCTCGGGATGGTCGCGCTCGACGCCTCGCTGGCGCTCCCGCGTCAGGCCGGGGTCGCGACGGTCGCCGCGCCGGCGCCGCAGCCTTCGCCGTCGCCGATCCACGTCGTGCGCGATGTCGCGTGGACGCAGGCCGCGCTCGACAAGGTGATGACCGACGACGCGGCCTTCCTCGCGCTGGTCAAGCGGTCGGGGATCGACGTGCTGCGGGTCGACGGCGACCTCGGCAAGAAGACGCGCACGGCGGTTCGCGCCTTCGAGCAGTATCGCGGGCTCGAGGTCGACGCGGGACTGCCCGGGTCTCAGGTCGTCGGCGAACTCGACAAGATCCTCGGCGACGGATGGACGCCGCCGAGCGCGTGAGCCGGAAGGCTCGAAACAGGGGAGAGGGAAGCATGAGGGCTCTTCGGAAGGTCGCCATCGTCGCGGGGCTCGCGCTCGTCGCGGCGGCCAGCGTCGCGATCGCGCAGACGGCGGGGACCGGCGCGGCCGCGCCCGGACCCGCGCCGGCGGCGGTGGTCGACACCGGCACCTACGCCGGCCAGGCGCTCACCTGGGTCGTCACGACGTTCGGCGGGACGGTCGGCGCCGCGCTGACGGCGCTCCTCCTGCGCTACCTGAAGAACGCGGGCATCCAGGGCGCGGATCTCCTGCGCAGCCGCCTCCAGGAGATCATCGTCAACGGGCTGAACATGGCCGCCGCCGACGCCGCGAAGCGGCTGGAGGGGCGCGGGAAGGTCGAGATAAAGAACGAGGCGGTCGGCCAGGCGGTGCGCTACGCTCAGGTCCACGGCGCCGACATCCTGAAGCAGCTCGGCCAGGACCCGATGGCGCAGACGACCGTCGACGCGATCAAGGCGCGGATCGAGACGGTGATCGTCGACCCCGCCACGCCGACGAACCCCTCGCTCGCCGCCGCGCCCGCGCCGAAGCCTGACCAGCAGGCGTCGAAGGGTTGACCACGATGCCGCTGACGCACCGCGCCCTCGCGCTCCTGGTGGCGGCCCTCTACGGAGAGGCGGGCGCGCCGCCGGTGACGTGGCTCTACCGCGCCCCGGACGACGCGCCCGTCATGTTCGCCGTCGTCAGGATCGGTCGCTATCTGATCGTGGTGACGCGCGGCTCCCGGACCTTCATGGACTGGGTCCACGACGCGATCGCGCTGGCGCGCTCGCCGCTCGACCACCCGGAGTTCGGGCTCGTGCACGTCGGCTTCTACGACGGGATCACGGTCGCCTGGGAGATCCTGGCGCCGATGATCGGTCCGGACGACGTCGTGATCTTCCTGGGCCACTCCCTCGGCTCCCCGCACGCGGAGTTCCTGGCGGCGCACATGCTGACCCAGATGAAGCGCGTACCGTTCGTCGGGCGGTGGGCGCCGCCGAAGCCGGGCTTCCAGAAGTTCGCCGACATCCTCGCGCCGGCGCCCGGCTTCGCGTACGACAACTACGACGTGATCGGCTTCGACCCCGTCGTCGAGCTCGCCTGGACGACGCGGGACTTCCCCTACGTGCACACGAGCCCGCTGACCCAGGTGACCCGGGCGCCCTCCCAGAACATCCTCCTCGACCTCGGTCCGCAGTTCGCGTGGCACCACTTCGAGAACTACCTCGCGGCCACGCCCGAGACCCCGGTCGTTTTTCTCGGGAGTGTTGCCGGCGGGTGACGGTCCAGCGCGCTCCCCGGTGATAGCCTCCGGTTGCCCCGGCCTTGGTCGGGGGGAATCAACCCAACACGAGGAGAACGCTTATGATCAGGAAGACCCTCACGGTCGCGATCGCGGCCACCCTCTTCGCCGGCGCCGCCGGCGCCGCCGACCTTCCGCTGAAGTCCCCGGGCCTCGCGAACGTGCTCGCCCCGTACACGGGCTCCGGCCTCTACGTCGGCTTCAACGCCGGCGGTGGCGGCGGGAGCGCGAGCGCGGCGAACGCGAACGTCGTCTCGCTCCAGGGCTTGGTCGGCGTGACCATCGGCTACGCATGGTCGCTCCCCAGCGCCCAGTCCTTCGTCGCGGTCGAGGCCGACTTCGACCTGATGAACCTCAACACCGGCGCGAACGCCGGCGTGACGCTCAACGGCCCGGCCGACTTCGAGCAGCGCATCATCTTCGGCTTCCCGCTCCAGACGGCCGCGCAGTTCTTGCCCTTCCTCGGCAACCTTCTCAGCAACACCACGCTGCCGCCGTTCGCCGCGCTCCCGGCCGGGGTGACCGCCGGCAACTCGCACATGTACATCTTCGGCGGGATCGACGAGAAGGACGTTTCCGTCAACTTCGGGCTGGCGTCGAACAAGGCCTGGCTGATCGCGCCCACGTTCGGCTTCGGCAACCGCGTCCAGCTCTCGAACGGCTTCGCGATGGACTCCTCGATCGAGGCGCAGTTCGACTCGAAGGGTCAGTGCGTCGGCGCTACGGTCGGCCTGATGTGCGGCAACATCGGAACGAACTACGTCGCGAAGATCAAGTTCCTGTACTGATCAGCACTGACAGCGTCCCGCAGGACGTGTAATTTACCTCCCTGAGGCCGCCGGCGATTCGCGCGCCGGCGGCCCTTTCCTTTTCTGGGGAGAGGGGAGGATGGATTGGACGTGGCTCTGGGATCAGGCGAAGCAGGCGAGCCCGTTCGTCGCGGTGTTCTGCCTCGGCGCGTGGGCCGTCGACCGAAGCGTCTTGTGGCGCCGTCACGTCCAGGACATCAAGACGATCGAGAGCATGGCCCGGAGCACGACCCGTGCTATGCTCGCCCAGGCGAAGAGCACGGCTCGGCTCAGCTCGAGCGTTCAGCGGCTCCTCGACAATGTCCGCAATGGGCAGCGATGAAGCGCGTCATGCAGGGAATCGGCGACCTCCTCCGCCTCGCGTTCTCCCCGCCGGCGCACCCGATCGCCGCCGAGGTTGAGCAGGCCGCGCAGCAGGCTGAGAGGCAGAGCGCCAAGCTCGACGAGTTCGCTACGATGATCGAGGGCATGAGGTCCCAGGGATCGTCCGCGCGGCCGAAGAAGAAGCAGCAGTCCAAGACGAGGCGGGGATGATGCACGGGGAGTGGCCGCTGCCGGGGTCGGTGATCGAGGCCGGCAACGGGATGATCTTCATCCTGGAGGGCTGCATGCTGATCTCGGCGGCGCTCTACTTCGCCTCCCAGGTCAGGCTGGTAGCGCGCTCCGCCTACGACGTGAAGTCGACGCGCCTCCAGATCGCGGCGCGCGTCTACGCTAGGACCAAGGCCTCGTGGGCGGCGACGATCATCTTCTTCGGGCTCTTCCTCCGCACCGGCGACGTGTGGTGGGTTCGGCACCTGCAGAACCACGGAGGGGATCCTGGCTGGTTCGGCCCGCTCGCGCAGCCGATCATCATCGCGTCCAGCGTCCCGATCATCTGGGGCGCGATCTGCTGGATGCGCGCCGTCCTCCCGCTCCGGTTCTCACCGTGGGCGTGGGTCGCGGTCACGGCGGCGGCGATACTGTTCGGGGTGTGGATGGCGGTCTGAGGAGCGCCGAGGGGGAGCCGTGGCGGGACGCAAGAACAGCGTTTCACTGAAGGAGCACTTCGACGCGCTGCGCCGGGCGGACCTCGCCCGCGCCAAGGCCGAGCGCCGGGCGGATCGGCGCGTGCGCAAGGCTGATCAGGTAGCCATCAAGCTCGACCGAAGATGGACGCGCGAGCGGCTGAAGACCCACAACAACCTGCTGACCAAGTGGCAGGACGCTACCGCTACCCTCGTCGGGACGCTCGCGCGCAAGGACGCGCTGGACGCTCTCCACGCGGAGTTCGAGGCCTACAAAGAGATCACCGCCAAGGCGCTCACGCTGGCCGAGGGGAACGCCACCGGAAAGAGGAGCGGCTTCGACGCGGTGAGGACCGGCATATCGTTCGCCGCCGGCCTCGTCGTGGCGCTGATCACGGCGTACCTGTTCTTCAAGAGCGGGCACTCACCGTAGGCCGGCCGGAACCTTTAGACCCTGGCGCCAGTTGAGGTCACGCCGCAACCCTGCGGGCGGAGACCTGCCCCGTGCTTGGCACCATCCTGATCGTGATCCTGGTCCTCTTCCTCCTCGGAGGCCTGGGCGGCGTCGGCGGTCCCATCGGCCCGATCGGGCCGACGAACCGGTGGCAGTACGGCTACGGTTACGGCCACGGCGGCGTCAGCCTGATCGGCGTTCTCCTCGTCGTGCTGGTCGTGTTCCTGCTGCTCGGCCATAGGTTCTGACGTGCCCGCCACCATCACCCCGTACCTGATCGGCGTGTGGTTCTGCGTCGGCTTCTTCACCGGCTGCGGGTGGGCGCTCGCCCTCTGGCTGGTCGGGCGGCTGCTCGCGAGGTTCTAGCCTCGCTCCCCCTCGGGAGGCTCGACCGGCTCAGCCGGCTCAGCCGGACGCGCGACCAGAGAGGCGAGCTCGGCCTCCATGTCGTCGCCCGCCGCTCCGTTCGCTCCATCCCGCCTGAGGAACGCCGGCGCTCGGCGCCCGTAGGCGTCCGCCCCAGGCTCGCGCCGCGGCGCCGCCGCGCGCTCTATCTGGACCTGACCGTTCCACACCGCGATCGCGTGGCGCGCGCGCGTGACCTCCTCGTGCAGCTTGGAGCGGTCGCGGTTGATCGCCTCGACGTACTCCGCGAGCCCGTCGGAGGCGGCGAGCAGCGCCGTGTTATTGTCCGCCATCCGCGTGAAGACGCTGACGCCCTCCTGGAGGAGCGCGCCGTGCTCGCGCAGCAGCTTATCGACCTCGCCCGGGAGCGCGGGGCGCGGCGGACGCGGACGGTCGGCGGCGGCTCGCTGCTCGAGCTGGTAGCGGTAGTGGTCGTCGGCGCTCGCCTCGATCTCGGCGGAGAGCGTGCGGCCGCCGAACCAGAGGGATCCTCCGCAGATCAGGAAGCCGACGATGGCGAGGAGGAAGAGCGGCGCGGCGCCGCCCGGCGCGAACCAGGCGACGAAGGTGAAGGCTCCGCCGACGGCGGCGCCGAGGATCGTGCCGACGACGGCGGCGGTGATCTTGAGTCCGTACGAGGTCATTGTCGGGTTCTCCCGTTCAGCGTTGATGACGACTCGAACGCAACAAGCTACTTGCGCGCCGGCCGGATGCGGCCGATAAATACCGCGTCGGCGACCCGTCCACCATCTTCAGGTCGCGGACGTTCTCCCACCCTTCAACTGCCGCGGCGGCGTCCCCCGCCGCGGCTCCGTTTCTTCGGCGCTGATCCGTAGAGCCTCTCGCCCTTCGGACCGATCGTCACCGTCATGCGCCCGGCGGCGACCTCACCCTCGGCGAAGTCGGTGAACATCTGCGTCAGCATTTCCGTCTGGTAGGCCTCGACGACGGCGGGGTTCCGTCTGAAGAGCCTCTTCAGCGCGTCAAGACAGTGGGCCTCCGGCGCGCTCACCGCGAAGAGCGCGGCCGCGGCCTCGATCGACCCGTCGCCGGCGCGCAGCACGAGAGCGTCTATCAGGAGGACGTTCTCCGTCCCCGGGGCGAACGGCTCACAGAGGGCGACGCATCTCTCGACCAACTCGTCGGTAGACATCAGCCGCAGCCGCATGACGCAGGCCTTCAACTCGTCGCGGAGCGCGTCCAGGGATCGCTGGTCGCTCACCGGAGCGCCTCCGGGAACTGCTGAACGCGCAGGTCCTCCGGCCACTCGGCAGGGTCGGCACCGGCGCGGTCCTTCAACCGCGTCGCCAAGTACGGGAACGGCATCGAGCCGACCTGCTTCTGGAAGTAGGCGACGCCGGCGGCGGCGCACTGGTCGCGCAACGAGCGCGCCCACGCGAGGTCGTAGACGCGCGGCTCGTGGTCCTTGCCCTGCTTGCTCTCGCCACCGCTGATGACCCAATCGACGCACTCGAAGGACATGAGATCGTAGGCGGACCATTTATGCCCGTCTGGGTCGGCCAGCCAGGGCTCACCGTTGGGGGCGCCTCTTGTCGTGGTCAGATGCCAAAGCCCCCCGGCGCGGGGCACCGGCAGCATGATGGGGCCTAACTGCGGCTCGATCGACAGCCCGAGCCACGGGATGCGGAGCTTCGCCTTGAGCGCGAGGGCGCGCGGCACGTCACGGTCGGCCTCCTCCTGGTTCACGACGGTGATGATCAGGCCGGCGTGCTTCGGCCAGGTGCCGTGCCAGATCTGCGCGAGCCGCTTCTCGATCACGCTGACCCGCTTCGTCACGATCTGGAGGCGGAGGCGTTCGGCGGCGTGGATGCAATTCCACGCGTGGTCGAACCACTCCAGCGGGACCTCGACGTCGAACAGGTCCGACATCGATTGAACGAAAGCGCGCGTACCGGGCTGCTTGTCGTTGAGGCGACCGATCAGCCGTTCCGCGCTGGCGATCTTCCGGCGGGGCACGCCGACGCCCCAGTGCGCTCCGCCGGTCCGCTGATCCCATTTTTCAGCGTAGCAGTGATCACACCCGGGACCGACCTTCGTACAACCCCACCAGAAGTTGACGGTCGCGTCCGTCCAGCCGATCGCGGTCTTCGCGCCCATCACCGCCTCCCCTTCCGCTTCGCCTTCTTCGCCGGCCTCTTGGCCGGGACTGCCTCGACGGCCTTCCTGACCTCGGTGGCCGGCGCGCGTGGCGGCGCCGTCTTCGCGAAGCTGGCCTCGCGCATCGCGCGCAGGCCGTCATACTTCGAGCTCGGTTGCTCCTTCGACATCACGGGTCTCCCTGTTGGCGTCCGCCGCTTCGCGCAGCAGGATCGCGAGGTAGAGGGCATAGTCGGGGTGCCGCGCGAAGACGCGGCGGTCATCGGTCAGGACGCCGGCGGCGGCGGCGTGGAGCCGCTCCCTGAGCGGTTCGCGGTGGGTCATCGGTCCTTCCTCCGGTTGAACGGCCGGGCGCCTGACGGCGGCCAGCGGCTCGCGCTCCGGAGGGGGCGCTTGGGCCAAGTCCTCGCCACCCCCGGCGCGGGCCGGGGGCGATTACGGGGTGGCCTGGTTAATCTGGGGTTAACGGGAGGGCGTCCGGCTGAGAACTCGCCGTAGAGCCGCTCCGCGAGCCCGAAGGGGTCTATAGCGAGGCGGGAGAAGAACCGCTCCTCCCCGACCCGGTGGAGGGCCTGAGGACCGTCCAGGTGGCAGCTCGAGCAGAGGGGAACCGCCCACCGGTCGTCGGGCTTCTCCTGCATCCCGGTCTCCCGCTTTCCCCGGTCAGGGCACGCCGCGCGAAGGTGGGCCGCCTGGACGCGCGGGGGCGCCCCGCAGGAGCAGCACCGCCGCCCCCGGAGGAAGTCGAGGAAGTCCGGGTCCTCGACGCGCGGCTGGCGCTGGCGGAGCGTCACGCTTTCTCACCAACATTGGGCTCTGCGGAGGGCGGGGAGAGCACCGATCTCCATCGACTTGGGCGCGAGGCCGTTTGCAAGCCGCCGTTATGGGATGCCTTCACTCTCCTAGGATCGCTCGGCATCGCCGCCCTCCGCAGAACCCAACTTCTCACCATGAATGCGATCCGGCCAGCACGCTCGGATCAGTCGCTCTGTCGGGTCAACACTCCATGACGTGCCGCAAAGCTGCGGGTCGCGGTCTCTGTTCACGTCGCGACCCATCGAGTCGTCGAAGCCATGTTCGACGATCTTGAGAAGCCCATGTCGAATTAAATCCCGCAGTTCGCGCCGAAAGTAGGCGCCGTCGAGACGATCAGACGCGCAATCGCGGAACCGAGAGACCGGGCCGCGGATGTCGCAAAATCGTATATGCTCGTCGATCTCCAGTAGTATCGGCAGCGACGACGAGCGAAACCGGATGCGCTGTGCCATCATCGTTGCTTCGGCGGTCGCTCGCACGCTTCTTCCCATCGCTTGCGCCATTCCTCTTTCGGGAACGAGCGCGCGTAGAGGAAGCCAATTATTTCGCCCAAGCTGAACCCGCCGCGGCACCCTCGGCCGGCGAGGTCGACCATCGCGGACTGCGGAGCGTAGACGTGGCAGTAGACCTCGTAAGCCCGCAGGGCGACCGACGCGGGAATGACGGGGCGCAGATGCGGTCGCACGAAGTCCTGCGTTTGTACGGGATGAAACTCGGTCATCATCAGTCCTCCTCCGGCGGGATCAGCCAGCCGATGTCCTCGTTCTCGACGCCGCACGCGCGGTCGATCTCCGCCTGGACCGCGCGGTCAGCGAAGCTCTCGTCATCGGCGGCCTCCGCCTCGGGCGGCGGGAGCGGAGTCGAAACGACTCCGTTGAGGACCTCCCACGTCCACTCGCAGACGCGGCTCCACGCGACGCCGACCGCGCGGTCCCACTTCCCGGGATAGTCCGGGCCGTCGTGGCGGGCGCCGACGTGGAAGGAGACCTGGCCGGTCGGCAGGTCGAAGTAGACGACGTGGTGGTGCGGGTCGTCGGGGCGGCTGCGCTTCATCACCTCGTCGATCCCCCAACCCCACCGGAAGGGCGGAGGGTTCATCCCGGCGAGGATCCTGGTCGCGTTCTCCACGCTCCAGTCCTTCCGCTCGTAGGACGCCGATATGTGTCCCGGGCCGCGCCGGTACTTCTTCGCGCGCTCGGAGGTCTTGCACGCGCGGAAGAGGTTCACCGCGATCAGGCCCATCGGCCCGACCGCCTCCAGCTTGGCGTAGAGGGCCTTCGTCGCGTCGCCGCTCGACCCCTTGTAGACGGCGACGATCTCGTCAAGCGTCATCTGCGTTGCTCCACGTCACCGTCTCCCGCGCGAGGGCGTAGGTTCCGACGCGCGCCTCACCCGCGACCGGGGCGATCAGCGCCGCGGCGACGATCTCCTCCGGCCGGAAGTTCTCCTGACGGAGGACGGCGTCGTAGTCGAGGTATCGCAGCGCGCCGGCCGCGACTGCAAAGGCGCTCATTCTCCCCTCCCGTAGTAGGCGGTCAACGGTTGCTTCCCTTCGATGTCGTGCTCCCAGGCGGCGAAGGCCTCGTCGGCGTCCGAGCTCGGGATGAACTCCGCGATCGCGTCGGCGCCGAGCGAGTCCCCGTCCCACATGAGGTCGTAGATGCGCTGACGCATCGCGGCCCGGAGACGGTCCGCGCGATTCTCGGCGAACAGCCTGAGCGCCGCGACCGAGTCCTTCGGTCCACCGCTCTCCTCCATCCGGCTCGCCAGCACGAGTAGGAGCTGGATCAGGCTCCGGTTGCCCCTCACGTTCGGCCCCCGGTCAGGATCACGGCGGAGTCGGTCTCGACGTGCCTCGGGACCTTCTTCCACCGCTCGGCGATGGCCGGGAATTTCCCGGTGATCGTGGCTACGACCGCGTCGGCCGCGAGGTCGTGGGCCATCATCTGGTACATGTCCCGCTCCGCCTCGGTCTCCTCGATGCGCGACGCGCGCGCGAGCGCCATCCTGACGGCGGGCCAATGGGCGACGGCGGCGGCCGCGAGCCCTTGCTGGAGGCCGACCTCGACGAAGCCGAGTCGAGCCTTCTGCCGTTGGGCGGCGTTGACCTGATGCTGAAGGCTCCGGAGCGCGGTGTGCGCGGTCTCCGGGAGCATCGCGCGGAGGTCGGCGGCGACGGCCTTCAGGACCAGATAATCGCGGTGCTCTGGCGTTCCCGGGTTCGCGCGCGCGCCGGCGAGGCGAAGCGCCTCGACCAGGCGCTCGACCACAAGGATCTTCTCAGCGTCCATGACGTCGTCGCTCATGCGCTCCTCCAGGCCTTGGCCTTCATCCCGCTCTCGTTCGCTCGCCGCTCTCCGGTCGGGACGATCCGGGGCGGGTCAGCCTTCGCCAGCTCGGTCACGCGCGGGCGGACGGAGAGGACGCTCCGGCCGACGGCGGCGGCGGCCTCGTCAGCGGTCAGGCCGCGCGCGCCGGCGGCGGCGATCGCGGCGTAGACCCTCTCGCGCAGGATGGCGGCATCGCCGGTGACCCGGCGCGCGGCGTCGCGCGACGTCGTGGGCTCCTTCCAGCCGGGCTCTCCCGGGTAGCGGCCGCGGCCGTCGACGAACGCTTCGGCAAGGCGGCTCACGGCGCGCTCCTCAGTCGCCAGAACGCGGGCGTGTAGTAGGCGTACATCGACGAGCCGTCAGGGAGCCAAACCGCGCCCCCGCACCACTTTCCCGCGACGATCTTTCCGTCGGCGGCGATCCACTCGATGGGCTTGTCCTTCGGCGGCATGGCCTGCACCGTGGCGGTGAAGTCGGTCATCCTTGCTTCTCCTCGATGACGGGTCCGACGTTGATCCGGACGACGACCGCCGACCCGCGGCGGCGGAGCGCCTCGGAGAGGTCCCCGTAGATGATCGCGGCCTCGTACGGCGTCGAGAACTCGAGGACGATCTTGACGGTCGGGCGCCGGCGCCCGAGCTCGATCTCGGCGGTCTTCCCCCTGACGGCGAAGTCGGTCACGCTGACATTCCTCCTTCACGCTCCAGGGTCCCGCGCTCCACGCCGATCGCGTGCTCCAGCCAGCCGAGCACGTCCTTCTTGCTGGCCTCGAACGTCGCCTTGTCCCGCATGGCGTCCATCGCCTGGGATTTCGCCCGCCGCACGATCACCCTGACCTTGCGGTCGCCGGCGCGGTGGAGGCTGATCCGCGCGTACTCGTCCTCGGTCCGGATGAACGTCCCGAGCCGCTGAGCGTCGCGGCGCGCGTGGACGCCCTCGAACTCAAAGTCCTTCTCGTCGAACCACCCGGTCTCGATCAGGATCCACTTCCGCATGTGCTCGCTGGTCGGCCAGCGCGCGGCCATCGTCTCGGGGAGGTTGTCGAAGGCGTCGCTGAGCTGCGCGAAGTAGCCGTTGTGGCTCTTTCGGGAGCGGGCCTCCGCGATGACGAGCGTGTACTCCTCACCCGCGTGGAACTGGCGCTTCGCGACGTTGTCGTAGCGCGGGTTCGGGTCCATGACGTGACGGCGGGAGACTACGCCGTCCTCGTCGACGATCTGGACCTCTCGCCAGGTGAAGTTGACGGGGAGCGTGCGGCTCACGACGCAATCTCCTTCGCCAACTGTGTGATCGAGACGCGCTCGACCGGCGTCCCGCGCACGTATCCCCCGTACCATTTAGCGGGCTTAAATTGCCAATCTCCGTCACCGTCAAGCTTGAACGGGTGGAAGCCTCTCGCCTCTAACGCGCGGACGAGCTTCTCCTCCATGTCTCGCCAGTCGCTCATAGCGGCTCCCACTCGATCAGCAGGCCTCGAAACTCCTTCGGCAGGAGCTTGGGCTTTCCGGACCTCAGTCTCAGGCCGTGCTCCTCGCGCCAGAACTCCCGCATCTCGTCCCAGGAGCGGAAGCCGTCACGGCGGGCGAAGGCGTTCAGCGTCTCCTCGGAGACGAATAGGTCTCCGCCCTCGATCGAGACGCGCTCCGCCCGGCCGAACGTGATCGTGATCCTCCTGACGCGCGTGCAGCGCGCCCGCCCGATCAGCCGCGCGTGCTTGGTCCTGAGCCCGAAGTAGAGCTGTATCTCCTCCCCGGGACGGGCGTGGCGCTTCTTGCCCTCCGCGCGGATCGTCTGAAGTTTTGGCTCGACCGCGGGGTCTACGTAGGCCTCGGCGTGGATCACGGCCGCGCCTGAGCGTAGGCCGAGCCCGACCTCGATCGCCGGGATGAACCGGCGCTTGTACGAATAGGCGACCATCAGCGGGCGCTCCTCTTCTTCATGTCGCGAAGCTTCTCCGCGCAGCGATCGCACTTGATCGAAACGCGCGTCGGGCGCCGCTTCGCGGTCACCCATTGATCGTGACCGCAATCAAGCTGCAGGCACCAACGCAGAGCGTTCATGGGTGATTGCTTCACCGCGAGGATTCGTGAAGGCTTCACCGGCCCCTCCTCGCCTCGATCCGCTTGACCAGCTCGCGAAGCTCCCAGTCGAACTTCTCGACCTCGTTCTCGATCTGACGGCACGTCGACTCGTCCCGCTCGATCCGCCAGGACGGAGGGTTCGGGAAGCCCGGCCAGTAGACCATCAGGTCGCACCACCGGCGCCCCGAGAAGCAAAGCTCCCCGTGGCACTGCCAGCGGTGCTCGGACGGGAAGCGGCCGTTGTCGACGAGCTCGACGAGGAGGTCAGGCTGCATCGTCTTGATCTGGACCATCCCGTCCTTCCCGACGAGCGAGTCGGGGGAGCACCCGACGACGATGTCGCCGCCGAACTTCCTCATCGTGCGCCGGACGAAGCCCACGCGCTCCAGCTCGACGCCGCGCGTGAAGGCGTAGTGCTCCAGCGCCTCCGGCTCGAGCGCGACGCCGCGCGCCATCGCGTCGTTGGAGAACGTCTCCATCGGCTGACGGGTGATCTTCTCGGCGGCGAGGCGGTAGAGGAGCTTCGACCGCATCCTCCGCTCCTCGCTCCCCGCCATGACGGCGGAGAGCACGGAGGCGGTGACGAGCCCGAGGCGGAGGGCGTACCAGTCCTCGCCGCGCTGCTCGCAGTCGAAGGTCTCTATGACCTCAGGGGGCGGCTTCCGGGCCGCGGTGGTCGCGCGCTTCATCTTCCCTCCGGGTGTTCAAATCTGATCAGATTTCGTGGGTCGATCAGGCCTACGAAGGCCCTATGCTGAGACTGGAACGCTACCGCGCGCTGGCCGCGCACCACCTGCGCGCGGCGCAGGAGTTGCCTGATCCAGGGGACCGCAGGCTCCACCTGTCCATGGCGATCTCCTGGGCCTCGCTGGCGACGAGGGAGCGGGACTCACCGCTGCTCTCCGACGCGCGGGCGGTCCCGAGCGCGGACGCAGTCGAGCGTGATGTCGTCGATTGAGTACCCGGCCCGATCCGCGAACATGGCGAACTGAGCCCGGTCCTGGATCGCGTCGCGGCATACCTGCATGGTGTCGTAGCTCGGCCCGAGCACGTCGAAGACGCGCCCGAGGTAGAGGAGCGTGATCCAGGTCTTCACTGCTGACCTCCCTTGGCCTTCTCCTCCGCGAGCTTCTTCGCGTTCGCCTCGTAGCCGCGCAGCGCGTCGATCGCCGCATCGAACCGCGCGACCGGCAGGTCGTCGAGCTTCTCCATCTCCGGGTGACCCTTCGGCCGCGTCTTGTTCAGGTGGGAGATCAGCCGCTCGACCTTGCAGCCGACCGCCTCCGCGAAGTCCCGGATGCGCGCGGCCTGGTCGACGTCGATGGGCTCGCCCATGACGACCGGGCGCCCGGAGCCCTTCCCGTCGTCATCCTCCTGCCGCGTGACGATGTTCAGGACGGCGCAGGCCGTGTGGCGCTTCGCGTAGCTGACGGCGGACGCCCACGCCTGGGCGTTGTTCTTCGACCCGGTGGTGTCGGCCGGGAGGTCGAAGTAGCAGGAGTCGTCGGTGTAGCCGTAGCCAGAGAGGAGCGCGGTGACGCGCACGCGGCCGTCAGCGGCGGTCCCGATCCGGTGGCGGATGTGGAGGCCGTGCTCCGCGAGGATCGGGTTGACGATCGGCATGATCGTCTCCCACTTCGCGTAGGGCGTGTTCTGCGTCACGGCGCCGTCGCGCTTGCCGGTGGCCGTCTTCTCCTGGACGATGATCTTGCCGTCCCGGGTGATGACCGGGAGCGCGGGGATCACGCGCCCGAGCGCGTCGTCGAAGGCCGTCTTCGCGTTGCGGTCGAGGAGGCGCTCCTGAAGGGCGAGGAGGCGCTCCAGCTTCTCGGGGTCGACGGTCGGGTTCGTCGCGAGCCGCTCGATCACCGCCATGATCTGGAGCGGGTCAGCGATCGGGACGACGCGCGCCGGCTCCTCGCGCGCGCGCGCCGGGGTCTTCGGCTTCGGGTCTACCTTCGCCGGGAGCGACGGCTTTCCCTGCTCCTCGGGGGGCGTGAACAGGAGCGCCTCCGCGTCCTGCTCCTTCGCCTTGGTCTTCGCCTTCGTCATGGGTCTCTCCTCTCGTTGAGCTTCAGGTTCTCGCAGGCCCCGGCGTCGGCCGGGAAGATCCTGCCGTCCCTCCCGCGCGTGTAGACGCACACGCGGGAGCCGTTTCGCACGACGTGGACTCGCTCGGACCTCGACGGGCCGCCGAGGAGCGTGAACGCCACGGCGATCTCCAGGAGGACGATCAGGAGAAAGGCGCGCATGTCCGCTCCTTCCTGACCAGTCGCCACCGGGTCCTACGAGCGCCGAACGGCCACCACCAGCGGAGCCGCTCGCGGAGCCACGCCGACTCGCCAGCGTCAACGAGGGCGAGCTCGCGCCCCCGGTGGTCGAGGACGCGGACGGGGTTCTCCTGAGGGGTGATGATCGCCATGCCCGCCCCCATCGGCAGCGGGAGGGTGACGGTGGACGCGCCGCCGCTCTGAACGAGGCGATAGGGTCCGTCGCTCTTCATTGCTTGCGCGCCTCCAGCATCGCGTCCGCCATCTCGTAGGCAAGGCTGGCGGCCACCTTCGCGATCGAGGTCCCCGGCGCCGCGTAGGTGCCGCGGTCAGCCAGCGAACGAAGGTGCGTCACGGCTACCGGGAGAGCCTCGGCGGCGAAGTAGTCGCGGAGCGTCGCCTCCGACGCCCATCCTCCTGCCCCCGCGACTCCCTTCGGAATGTCGGGAGCGCGGTACGGGCAGAACGACATCTGACAGTCCGTCTCGGCCTCGGAGTGGCACACGGGACAATTCCCAGGTGGCCGCGCGGCGCCGGCCACCCTGAGCGGGCAGTTGTCAGCGTCTCGGCAGTGCGCCGCGTCGAAGCATCCGTTGACGCATTTGATGGGTGCCATCACAGCACCCGCGACTTCGGCCGGCGCCCGATGCTCGCGCCCGCCATCGGCGTCTTCCAGTCGGTCGCCTTCGCGTAGGCGTTGACGGCCTTCTGGATCGCGTCGAGGCTCAGGAGCGGCCAGAGCTTGGCCTTGTCGAGGAGGTCCCGGTCGGTGATCTCCGCGTAGGTCTCCGTCGCCACCGTGCTCGTGATGCCGCCCTCGTGCCGGGTCCGCATGATGTCGGCGGGCCGGGCGAGCGTCGCGATGTGGGTCTCGACCGCCTTCCCCGCCGTGACCGTCGCCTCGACCTTCGCGGCGTCGGCCTGGCGCTCGGCGGTGTCCGCGACCTCCGCCTTCGCCTGCTGCTGCTCCGGCTTGCGCGCGCGCTCGGCGGCGAGGCGCGCCGCCTCGGCTTCCTCTTCCGCCTTGCGGCGCGCGGCCTCCGCCTCCTCGGCCACGCGCCGCGCCTCCGCCGCGGCGCGATCGCGGGCGGCCTGCTCCTCCGCAAGCTTGCGCGTGTCGTAGTCGGTAAGCTTGGCGTTCAGCACGTCGGCGGCGCCCGGCTTGGCCTTCCTGTCCCGCCGGAGGCACTGGTCGATCAGGCCGAAGAAGAAGCTGTCCACGGCGCGCCCGCCGTCGAGGTAGGGCGTCTTCTCCTTCCCGTGGAATCCCTCCAGCGTCTTCGAGGCGTCCCGGAAGCGGCGGATCAGCCCGACGACCTGGGTCTTCATCGCGTCGTCCGCGATGTCGCGGAGCGCGCCCGTCTCCGGGTCACGCATCAGCGTCGTAGCCTCCGCGAGGAGCGCCCTCACCTTCTCGGGCCATTGCGCGTACTCCTCCTCGAGGAACGCGGTGACGACGCCGGCGAACTCGCCGCCCTCCGTGGAGATCAGCCGGCCGAGCGGCGGGTTGTTGCCGCCGATGGCCTCGCGCGGGTTCTGGTCGGTCATGACGTGGCTCCTCAGAAAGGGGTTTCTTCGTCAGGGGCGGCGGCCGACGGCACGTCGAGTCCCTGAGCCTTGACCAGCTCCTCCGTCGTCATCGCGGCCGGGAACGGCGGCGCCGGCGGCGGCTCGGCCGCGGGCTCCTCGTACGCTTCGAGGACGAGCGAGTCGAAGGTCACCATCGCTCCGCTCTTGGTCTTCACCCAGACCTTGTCCTCGTAGGCGGCGACGACCTCTCCGAAGTCATCATAGTCGTGGACGTTCCTGACCACGTCGCCGGGCTCCCACTGACGGCGGTGGACGCCGACGATCTCGGAGAACTCGACGATCGGGGAGGCGTGAGCGCCCACGATCTCGAACGACATGTAGGTGTCTTCTGGCCTGGCGGTCCGCTTCGCGACCGCGTGAAGGATGACGACGTCACCCTTCCGGATTTGATAGTTCTGGGGAAGGCTCACCGCTCCGATCTCCTCTGTTGCTCAGGACGACCGGCGGGGCCGGACCGCGGGCGCGGTCCGATCATCCGCCGCCCCTGATTCGGTTGCGACGCCCGCCCAGGGTAGAGAAATTCCTCCCCGCTTGTAAGAGGGGTGGGGACAATGTTATCAGCGGTGACATGATCGAGAACGTGATGCGTGCAAATCTCCGGAGCATCGTCGCGGCGTACCGCGCGGCGACGGGCTCGACGCTCGCCCAGGTGAGCAAGCGGTTCTACGGAAACGCCGGATTCCTCGGCTCCTTCTTCTCCGGCAAGGGGAGCGTCTCGCTCCAGAAGCTCGACGCGATGCTCGCCGCCATCACGTCGGAATGGCCTCCCGGGGCCGAGTGGCCCTACTGCCGCGCCGTCATCATAAAACCTCCGCGCCGTCGGCGGTGATTTCTCTCCCCAACCTTTCGCGACGCGACTCTTGTGCACCGATTCTCGAATCGTCTATGCGTCTCTCGCTATGGCGATTCGCGTCTCAGGCATCGACGATCTCCCGCTGGACCCCGCTACCGCGGCGTGGCTCTGCGCGATGTCGCTCGCCACCGGGGACACGGTCGGTCACCTGATCGCCTCGATGCTTCGCGACATTCGCGAGGACGACGAGGCGTCCCACCGCTTTGAACCCGTCGTCATCATCGGAGGCCGTTATGGCGAAGAAAGACAGTGAAGCCGTGAAGCCGTCGGAGGTCTCTCAGCAGACCCCGAAGGGCAAGCTGAAGACGCTGATGTCGGCGGCGCGCAGCGCGTACAAGGACGCGCGCGCGATCGCCGGCGGGTACGGCGAGAAGGTCGCGCAGCTGGTCGAGCACGAGCACCTTCACAAGAAGGCGTGGGCCTCGGTCGTCGCGGAGGACCGGATGACCCCGGAGAAGCTCGCCGAGTTCTACGACACGCAAGCGTACTACCGCGACGTGCTCGGCCTGAACGAGCGCGCGGAGTCGGCGCCCAAGCTCCGCCTGGAGCCCGACAAGGAGGACGCGGAGGACGACGGCGAGGAGAAGAAGACCGGCACGGTCTCGCCGTTCCCCGCCCCGGCGACGCGGCAGTAGGTCGTGATCATCCTCGGCATCGATCCCGGTCTCAGCGGCGGCCTCGCGCTCGTGCGCGTGGACGTCGCCGGCGGGATCGACCTGTTGGCGGCGGTCGACGTCCCCACCACCGGGGAGAAGGCGAAGCGGCGGGTGGACGTGCCGCGCGTCCTCGAGTTCGTCCGGTCCCCGGGGCGGACGCCCGACCACGGCTTCATCGAGCGGGCTCAGGCGATGCCAGACCAGGGATCCTCGTCGGGGTTCGTCTACGGCCGCGCGGTCGGCGCGCTGGAGGCGTGCGTCGAGGGCCTGATGGTCCCGCACACGGTGATCGAGACGACGGCGTGGAAGAAGGCGCACGGGTTGATCAAGCGCGAGAAGGAGGACAGCCGCCAGCGCGCGATCAAGCTCTTCCCGCGCTTCCGCGGCTTCGAGCGCAAGCGCGACCACAACCGCGCGGAGGCGGCGCTGATCGCCTGGTTCGGCGCGATGCTCCTCCGCAGCGGCGCGGTCAAACGCGCGAGCGAGGCGGAGCGGGAAGCGACCTTGGTATGACGCGCGAGGTCTCCCAACGCGAAACGTGCGCGCGAGGGCTGGCGGTCGGCCTCGTCGTCGGGTTCTTCGTAGGCCCGGTCTACTTCAAGTGGGTGTATCCCTTCCTCTATCACCTATTCCTCCCGCAATGACCGGCGGCGGTCTCCGCTCGATCCGCCCCCTGAAGGCGGAGTCGCTGCGCGGCGTTCAGCCCGCCGAGGTCGGTCGCGTGCGGCCGAAGTTCGAGTGGGTCGACCCGACGACGCTGTTCGTCGAGGAGGACTACCAGCGTGAGATCGCGGAAAGCGGCACCGCGCTGATTCGGAAGATCGTCGGCGGGTTCAGCTGGGCCCGGTTCAAGACGCCCATCTGCGTCCGCCTCCCGGACTCGGGGAACATCCTCGTCTGCATCGACGGTCAGCACACGGCGACGGCGGCCGCGACGCACCCGGACATCGACAAGATCCCGGTGATGGTGGTCTCGGCGGACGACGCCAAGGCGCGCGCCTCCTCCTTCGTCGGCCACAACCGGGAACGGCTCGCGCTGACGGCGCCGATGATCTACCGCGCCGAGCTCGCCGCCGGGGAGCCTCTCGCGCTCACCGTCGCGCGAGCGTGCAAGGCCGCCGGCGCGACGGTGTTGCCGACGTCTATCAGCCTCAACCGGGCGACGGAGGTCGGCGCCACGATCGCGGTCGGCGCGCTCAAGGCCATCGTGAAGACCGACGGGGAGGACGGGCTCGTGCGCGTTCTCCGCGTGCTCGTCGCGGCGAAGCGCGGCCCGATGAAGGCCGGAGAGATCACGGCGGCCGGCCTGGTCCTGAGGTCCTTCAATCCCGACTCCGGGATGGACGACGCGCTCTCCGCCGTGATCTCGAGCAAGACGGCGGAGAGTTGGGCGGCGATCGCGGCGACGGCCGTCGCGGAGAGCGGCGTGACCTCCACCGACGCGACGGCCTCGGCGTGGCTGCGGGCGCTGAACGTGCGCGCGCCTGTGAAGGAGAAGTCGCGCTTTGACAAGCCAGAAGCCGAATCCGTCAAGCGGGAACCGGAACCTGTAAAGCCCCCGCCCCGACCGGCGCCAAGCGTCCCGCCCCGAGCGGCGTCCCCTGCCAAGCCCGCTGCCCCTTCTCCCGTCAGCGCAAGCGCGCCGGCGAGACCGCCGCCCCAGGTCAAGCAGGCTCCTCAGGACGCGGTCGGCGAGACGATCGTTCGCAACGGCGTCACGCTCTGGCCAGGCGGACGCCTGGTCCACCGCGGCGCGGAGGTCAGGCTCGGGCCCGAGGAGGCGAACTTCGTGACGATGCTGCTGCGCGTGATGCCCGCCATCCTCGGCGGCGACCGGATCGCGGCGAAGGTCTACCCGGGCCGCTCGGCGGGTCAGGATCTTCTTCGCGGGCTTCTGCCCGACCTTCAGGCGACGCTCGCCCGCGCGCGCCTGACCATAAAGGTCGTGACCAAGATCGGCTACACGCTCTTCGACCTCGGGCCCACGTAGCGGGGATTGCGGGGACCGCTCGGTCGGCGGAGTGGACGCGCGCGACCGTCCACGGTAGCCGTCGGCGAGAACAGGGAATCGATTCGCCGATGCAGAAGGTCGCTCCGAAGCGGAACGTCCGCCAGCGGATGAACGGCCGCGCGCTCCTTCGCGCGCTCCCCGACCGCTGCGCCGCGCTCGCGATCGTGGACCCGCAGTATCGCGCCGTCCTCGACCGTCAGGCCTACGGGAACGAGGGCGCGCGGCAGAAGGGGCGCGCGGCCCTCCCCCAGATGACCGACGCCGACGTCGCCGGGATGGTCGAGGAGGTCGAGCGCGTCCTGAGGCCGAGCGGTCACCTCGCGCTCTGGATCGACAAGTTCACCCTCGCGACCTGCCACTACCGGGCGTGGCTCGCGCGCACGGAGAGCCTCGCGGTCGTCGACCTGATCACCTGGAACAAGCTGCGGATCGGGATGGGGCGACGCGCGCGCTGCGTCGCGGAGTTCGTGGTGATCGTCCAGAAGGACCCGATCCGCGCGAAGGGCGTCTGGGGCGACCGCGCGATCCCCGACTGCTGGCCGGAGTATCAGGACCGCTCCGTCCACCCGCACGCGAAGCCGCGCCAGCTCACGGAGCGCCTCGTGCGCGCCGTCACGCGGCGCGGGGACCTCGTCGTCGACCCCTGCGCCGGCGGCTACGGGGTCCTGGACGTCTGCCGCGACACCGGCCGAGACTTCGTGGGGTGCGACCTCCTATGACCCGCTCTGTACTGATCGACGAAATGAAGGAAGGCTACCGGGACGGGCTCGACCCCGATTCGCCCGAGCCGTCGGCGAACCGCTCCGCGAGCTACCGTCACGGCTTCCAGGTCGGCCGCAACGACCGCGCGGGCGTCCCCGGGAAGGGCGCCGCGCGCAACCTCGTCGACGCGACCCGCGCGCTCCAGGAGGACGAGAAGCAATGAGCGATCCGCGCCCGATGCCGCTCGACACGTCCGCCTACCTCTCCGACACGGGGCACCTCTCGACGATCGAGCACGGCGCCTATCTCCTGATCCTCATGGCGCTGTGGCGCTCACGGGACGGCTCCCTCGACGGCAGCGACCAGTATCTCGCGCGCGTGACGCGGATGACGATCGGGCGCTGGAAGCGAGTCGCGACCACGATTCGCGCGCTCCTCCTGACGAAGGACGGACGGGTCAGCCAGAAGCGTGTCAACCGCGATCGCGACCGCTTAGCCCCCGGTTCGGAATCCAACTCCGATCAAAAAAGGAGTCCGGGTGAGAATCCGAACCGCGAGGCTAAGCCGTTGAAAAATAATAGGGCGCCTCCCAAACAGGCGCCGCCGGGCGGAGTCGGCTCTTTCTCTCTTGAAGGGGAGAAGGATTCGAATCCCTCAGTTGATCGAAGAAAGACAAAGGGCCGAATCCTCCCGCCGGACTGGCGGCCGCGAGACCAGGAGCGGCTCTACGGGCGGACCGTCCTTCACCTGACCGACGGCCAGGTCGACGCGGCGGCCGAGAAGATGCGGCGGTGGGCGGTCTCGAACCAGCACCGCGCGGTAGCCCGAAAATCAGACTGGGACATGACCTTCCGCAACTGGCTAGACTCGGAGTCGGAGCGTAGGTCGGCCCACCCCAACGCCCCGCCGCCGGGCAAGTCCGGCGGGGGAGGCTTCGCCGCAGTTTTCGAGGAGATGCGAGAGACGAACCTCGCGAGACAGGAGGACCACCATGACGACCGCGATGACGCTGAGCCCGCCCGCCTCATCCCCGCCCGCCGCGCCTGAGGCCGTCGCGCGCGCGCTGACCGCGCTCACGGGGGAGCGCGATCGCGCCGGCGTCCCGATCGCCAAGCGCGCGCTGACGGAGCCGGAGAAGGCGCTCCTGAAGCTCCGGCTGAACGACCTGCGGCCGTTCGTCGACCCCGCGAGCATCGACCGCAAGGCGCAGGAGATCACCGCGATGCTGATGGGCTTCGGCGGCCAGTCGCTCACGGCGGAACAGGCGCGGCTGACGGCGGCGCAGTACGCGCGGACGTGCGCGGACCTCCCGCTGTGGGCGGTCTCTCGCGCGTGCCACCGGTTCGCGGCCGGGCAGGTGAAGCCGGAGGAGATCGACGAGGAGAGGATCAGCCTGACGTTCCGGCCGACGACGGCGCAGCTCTACCAGGTCGCGGCCGCGATCGCGAAGCCCGTCCTTGAGGAGCGGTTCCGGATCAGCGCGGTGCTGCGCGCGACGGTGCTCCTGCCGAGGAGGGAGCCGACCGAGGAGGAGAAGGCGGCGGTCGCGGAGAAGATACGGGACCTCACCGCGAGGCTCGGCGCGGGGAACGCGGAGAGGGACGCGGAGCGCACGGGGCGCCTGATGGTCGCGGCGCGGGAGAGCCGCCAGCAGAACGCGCGCCTGATCGAGCGGGAGTACCGCGCGGCGGGGCTCGAGCCTCCCCCGTGGGTAGGCGACATGCCGCCGGCGTCGCTCTCGTTGATGCTGAGCGTGGGCTACCGGATCGAGGAGGACGCGCGCGGGAAGAAGATGCTGGTCAGACCCGCGCCGCCCCCGCCGGCCGAGCGCAGGAAGCGCGCCGAGCTCGACGACGAGATTCCGTTCTGACCACCGAAAGTTTTGCAACAGGGAGAAGACCTATGAGAGTAGCCGACCACGTCCTGAAGGTTTTGAGCGCCAGCGCCTTCGACGGCGACAAGCTCGTCCTGCCGCCCCGCCAGCTGGACCGCGACGTCTATCTAGAGGTCGCCAAGGTGATCGAGGCCGCCGGCGGCAAGTGGAATCGGAAGGCGAAGGCCCACGTCTTCGACGGCTCCGCCGAGGACGCGATCGAGCCGGTCATGCTGACGGGAGAGGTCACCAGGGTTCAGCAGGAGTTCGGGTTCTTCGAGAGCACGGCCGCCGTGGTCGCGCGGATCATGGCGCTCGCCCACCGGATCGAGCCGGGCATGCGCATCCTGGAGCCGTCGGCCGGCCGCGGCGCGATCGCGGTCCCGTTGATGAAGGCGGGGGCGGAGGTCCACACGTGGGAGATCCTGCCGAAGAACGCGGAGACGCTGCGCGCGGCGGGCCTGAGGCACGTCCACGTCGGAGACTTCCTCGCGAGCGACCCAGTCCCCGGGTTCTACCACCAGGTCTTGATGAACCCGCCGTTCGGCCGGCGCGCCGACGTCGACCACGTCCTCCACGCGGCGCGCAGTCTCAGGAGCGGCGGGACGCTGGTGTCCGTCATGTCGGCCGGCGTGACGTTTCGCCAGGACCGGAAGACGCTGTCCTTCCACGATCAGGTCAGGCGCATGTCGCTCGGCGTCCACGTCGAGCCGCTGCCGCCGCTGTCCTTCCGGGAGTCCGGGACCGACGTGAACGCCGTCCTGATCGCCTTCACGCTGGTGGCGCAGTGATCGGCGCGGCGACGATCCAGACGGAGGTCCGCCACGCGCACCTCTTCTGCGGGATCGGCGGCGGCGCCGTCGGCTTCAACCGGGGGAGCGCGCGCGTCGGGAACACGGAGGCGCGCTTCGTGTGCGTCGGCGGGATCGACTCGGACCCGGCGGCGTGCCGGGACTTCGAGCGCAAGGCGCGCGCGCCGGCGACGTGCCGGGACCTCTTCTCGCTCGACCAGTACCGGGACTTCCACGGGCGCGACCCGGCGCCCGGGTGGGAGGAGGCGGGACCCGACGCGCTCCACCGCGCGTTCAGGCTGCGGCCGCACATCGTGTTCCTGAGCGCGCCGTGCAAGGGCTTCTCCGGCCTGCTGTCCGAGACCTCCTCCAAGACCGCGCGCTATCAGGCCTTGAACGGCCTGACGCTGCGCGGCGTGTGGCTCCTGCTGGAGGCCTACAAGGACGACCCGGTCGAGCTGCTCGTCTTCGAGAACGTCCCGAGGATCGCGACGCGCGGGCGCTGGCTGCTCGACCAGATCGTCGCGCTGCTGCGCGCCTACGGCTACGCGGTCGCGGAGACGACGCACGACTGCGGGGAGCTGGGCGAGCTCGGCCAGAGCCGGAAGCGGTTCCTGCTCGTCGCGCGCCACCAGGAGAAGGTCCCGCCGTTCCTCTATGAGCCTCCGAAGCATCGGCTGCTCGGCGTGGGCGACGTGCTCGAGCGTCTCCCGATGCCGCTGACGGGTGAGGGCGGAGCGATGCACCGGATGCCCGCGCTCCAGTGGAAGACGTGGGTCCGTCTGGCCTTCGTGCGCGCCGGCGCCGACTGGCGCTCGCTGAACGACCTCGCGGTCGAGGGCGGGTTCCTGAAGGACTTCGGGATCGTCCCGGCCGGCCCGTGGCGAAGTGACGTGCTCGGCGTCATGAACTGGACCGACACGGCGGGGACAGTCACGTCCCGCTCGGGCCCGACGAACGGCCGCTTCGCGGTCGCGGACCCGCGCGCGGGGGAGCTGGCTAGCAAGGACCGTCAGGCCTACGGCGTGGGCGCGTGGGAAGACCCGGCCGCGACGGTGACCTCCGCGCGCTCGCCCGGTCAGGGGCGCTTCTCCGTGGCGGACCCGCGCTTCGCGCAGGAGCGGCGCAAGGCCGCCTTCGGCGTGAGGGGATGGGAGGAGCCCGCCGGCGTCGTCCAGGGCGAGAGCCTGCCGAGCAACGGCTCCTTCGCCGTCGCTGATCCCCGGCCGCCTGAGCCCATCCGTGGGGGAAAATATCGGGTGACCAGGATGGACGAGCCCGCCGGGACGGTGATCGCGTCCTCGACCACCGGGAACGGCGCCTTCGCGGTCTCCGACCCCCGGGTGGACGGCCACCCCCGGAGCGTCCAGCTCGGCGTGCGGGAGTGGAGCGAGCCGTCCGGGGTCGTCACGGGTCAGATGGCGGCCGGTCAGGGTCCGAACTCCGTCGCGGACCCGCGACTCGGCGGGAAGCGGTTCAACACGACCTACAGGATCGTGCGATGGGACGAGACCGCGCCGGCGGTCGCCGGCCCGGGCGGACCAGGCGGGGGGCTGGCGGTCGCCGACCCGCGCGCGACGCACGGTCCCAACGCTCACCACAACAAGATGCGGGTCGAGCCGTGGACGGACCCGTGTCACGCCGTCACCGGGACCGACCGCGTCGGGAGCGGCGCGCTGTGCGTCGCCGACCCGCGCTGGAGGGACGGCCGCGACGCCTACCTCTCCGCCGGGCACTACGGCGTGGTCCCCTGGACGCGGCCGTCGCGCGCCGTCTTCGGCCACGGTCAGCACGACAACGGCTTCAACTCCGTCGCTGACCCGCGACCGGATGGGAAAAACTCGTCCACCGACGAGTCGTGCGGGATCAACGGCTTGGGAGCCGAGTGGACGAGTCCGCGGGAAGAACCCGAGAAGTCGTCCATCCTCCTGCCCGCCCCCGACGAGCGCCTCGTGTGCGTCATCTTCGCCCGCGACGGGACGTGGCACCGGCCCTTCACCACGCTGGAGCTGGCGGCTCTGCAGGGCCTCGTCGACCCGGAGGAGCAGTTCGAGCTCGACGGCCTCTCCGACGCGGCGTGGCGGGAGCGAATCGGCAACTGCGTCCCGCCGCCCTCGGCGACGGCGATCGCGAGCGTGATGGGAGAGACGCTCCTCCTCGCGTGGGCGGGGGAGACGTTCAAGCTGAGCGCCGCGCCGATCTGGGTCAGGGACGTCGCGGTCGGGCTCTCCGTGCGGCCGCAGGAGATCGACCAATGAGCAGACGCTATGCCGTGGTTTTTCCCGACGGCTCGATGTCCGTGATGGCTGAGCCCAAGACCGGTCACGAAGCCGCCTCCTATCGCGGAATGGCGAAGGAGGAGCGTGACGGCTGGAATGAACGGGAGCGTAAATCGAAGTCGAAGAGCTTCGCCAAGCTGGCGACGGTTGAGGTCTCCGACGTGAAGGAGCTAAGACGATGACTCGCGAGACCGCCCCGAGGTTCTCGGGGATCGGCGGCCACCACAGCCACAAGGCGGGGACCGTCGAGTGGATCACCCCGCCGGACGTCATAGCGGCGCTCGGGCCCTTCGACCTCGACCCGTGCTCCTCGCTAGCCCAGCCGTGGCCGACCGCGGCGCGCGCCTTCACCCGGACCGACAACGGCCTGACGCGCGCGTGGGAGGGGCGGGTCTGGCTGAACCCTCCCTACGCGAACGGCGTGATCGAGAAGTGGCTCGCGCGCATGGCGGAGCACGACCGAGGGACGGCGCTGATCTTCGCGCGGACGGAGACCGACGCCTTCTTCAGGTTCGTGTGGGAGCGCGCGACGGCGCTCCTCTTCATGCGCGGCCGGATCAACTTCCACTTCGGGGAGCCGTGGCTCGACCAGAAAACCGGTGTCCACTATCAGGTCGGCGATCGCGCCCCCGGGAACGCCGGCGCGCCGACCGTGCTGTGCGCCTACGGGGTCGACGACGCGGACGTGCTGGCGGCCTGCCGGATCGACGGCCGCTTCGTCCCGCTCCGCCTCCCGCGCTCAGTGGTCGTGTCGATTTTCTCGACCTCAAACGAGGAGGCAAAAAGTGTCGTCACCTGGCGGGAGGCCCTCGCCGGCTTCTTCGCCGAGCGCGAGGGGCCGGTCGTCCTCGAGGACCTCTACCGCGCCTTCGCGACGCACCCGAAGGCGGCGACGAACCGGAACGTCCAGGCGAAGCTGCGCCAGCAGCTCCAGGAGGGACCCTACCGCCGGGTCGGTCCTGGTCTTTGGGAGGCGGCTGAACAGGGAGCGTGACCATGGCATGCGACGCAGCGATCCGGCACGTCAGGCGGGTGCTGGACGAGAGGTTCCTGAGCATGAACGCCAGCGACGTCTACGCCGAGGTCAGGTGGTGGACCCCGGACACGATCGTCGAGGCGCTCGACTCGCTCGTCGCCGCGCGGGCCGCGATCAAGGTCGAGGACCGCTACCACGTCCTGGGACCGCTCCGGTGAGCGCGGCGCGGGGCGACGAGGTCGTCTACCTCTCCCTGACGGGGGAGACGTGGGACGCCGTGGTCGCGGCGGTCGGTCCCGAGGACCGCGTCACCCTCCTCGTCGGGAGCTTCGAGCTCGAACTGAGCCGCGTTCCCCTTGACGACACCCGCACTCTTCCTGGATCGTGGTCCCCGCTCGGACAGGGAGAGGGCGATTGACCAAGAGACCCAAGCCGGCCGCGGCCGTCGACTTCGACGGGAGGGACGTACCCGCGATGCGGCCCGTCATGACGCCGCTGACGAAGATCGTCCCGTACCCGCTCAACCCGCGCACGCACCCGCCCGCTCAGGTCGCGCTCCTCGCCGGCATGATGACGAAGCACGGCGTCGACCAGCCGATCGTCATGCGCGAGGAGGACGGGTTCATCCTGAAGGGTCACGGGCGGCGCCTCGCGGCGATCGCGGCCGCGATGGACGCCTTCCCGGTGATCTGGCGCGCCGGCCTCTCGGAGGAAGAGGCGCGCGCGATGCGCATCGAGGACAACCAGGTCGCGCTGCTCGCCGGTTGGGACCGAGAGTTGATCCACCAGGAGGTCGTCAGCCTGAAGACGGCGGGCTACGACGTGTCGACGCTCGGCTTCGGCGACGCGCAGCTGGTCCAGTTCACCACGACGCCGGGACCGCCCGCTCAGTTCCCCGCCTTCGGGGAGAACATCCCCACCGACTTCTGCTGCCCGAAGTGCGGCTACAAGTGGTCGGGGAAGCCGACGCCCGAGTCGGACGGCGACCGCGCGGCTCCCAAGCGGAAGAAGGCGTGATGTGGCTCTCCTCCTGCGGATCAAGGATCCCCAGTTCTTCCGCAAGCGGAGCACCGGGCAACCGGTGCGCACCATCGACCTCGACGCGGAGCCGTGTCCGACGATCATGGCGAACGGGATCAGGAGCGTCACCGTCGGGCGCTACGAGCTGGTCGACGACGGGAGGCCCCCGGTGATCGACGCGACGAAGCCTCCCTACCGCGTCCCGTCCATGGCGGAGATCGCGGCGGTCGAGCCGAACGGGCTGAAGGTGATCTCCACGTTCGCGGGATGCGGCGGCTCCTCGCTCGGCTACCGGATGGCGGGCTTCAAGGTCCTATGGGCGTCGGAGTTCGTCGAGCGCGCGCGGCTCGACTACGAGGCGAACGCCGCTCAGGGGACGGTCGTCGACGGCCGCGACATCCGCCAGGTCGACCCCCTGGAGGTCCTGAGGACGGTCGGCCTTCAGCCGGGCGAGCTCGACGTGCTCGATGGCTCCCCGCCGTGCGCGTCCTTCTCGACCTCCGGCAAGCGCGACAAGAAGTGGGGAACGGTCAGCAAGTACAGCGACCGGGAGCAGCGCACCGACGACCTCTTCTTCGAGTTCGTTCGGTTCGCGAAGGCGATGCGGCCTCGCGTGTTCGTGGCGGAGAACGTCTCCGGGCTCGTGAAGGGCGTCGCGAAGGGCTACTTCCTGGAGATCCTGGCCGCGATGAAGAAGGTCGGCTACCGCGTGGAGGCGCGCCTCCTCGACGCTCAGTGGCTCGGCGTCCCGCAGCAGCGGCAGCGGATCATCTTCGTCGGCGTGCGCAGGGACCTCGGCCTCGAGCCCGCCTACCCGTCGCCGCTGCCCTACCGATATAGCGTACGCGACGCTCTGCCCTGGATCAGCCGCGCGATCCACGACACGTCGGGAGACCGAAGCGTCGGGGAAATCACGAACCGGCCGGCGCCGACGATCACGGTGGGCGGCCTGCAGCCCAACGCCTGCCACTTCAAGGTCGTCGAGGCGACGGTCTTCCAGAGCGACAAGTACACCCACCTGAAGGACGTGACCGACACGCCCGCGCTGACGATCCGGGCGACGCCCGGCGAGGGGAAGAAGAAGCCCTTCGTGGTCGAGCGCGTCGTCCAGGGTCCGGAGGTCGACCAGCGCAACGAGGGTCGCGACCTGAGCGACGGCCCCGCGCCGACGGTCGTCGCCGGCGACGCTGAGAAGCGCACGCCGCGCCAGTTCGTGGTCGAGCAGTTCGTCGTGGAGCCCGAGACCGACATCAGCGGCCAGGCGATCGGCAAGGAGTACGACCGCCTGAACCCGGGGCAGGAGTCGGACAAGTACTTCAACCTGAAGCGCGCGCCGATCAGCGAGCCGTGCCAGACGGTGACCGCCTCGGGCGGGATGAACTCCGGGATCGCGAGCGTGACGCACCCGACGGAGAAGCGGAAGTTCTCGATCGCCGAGCTGCGCCGCGTATGCGGCTTCCCGGACGACTTCGCGCTCGGCGGGACCTACGCGCAGCAGTGGGAGCGGATGGGGCGCGCGGTCCCGCCGGTGATGATGGCCGCGATCGCGCGCAGCGTCGCCGGCGTGCTGAAGGAGGCGAAGAATGTGCGGCCTGCTCGGAGCGTTCGATCTCCCCCGGTTCGACGTCGCCGCGCGGCTCGACCTGATAGCGCATCGCGGGCCTGACGGCTCCGGGGTCGCGTCGTCCGGGCCTGCGGTCCACGGCCACGTCCGCCTCGCCCTCCTCGACCTGAGCGAGGCCGGCGCGCAGCCGTTCAGGCGAGGCGAGGGCCTCCTCTCCTTCAACGGTGAGATTTGGAACTGGCGCGCCGTCCGGGAGGAGCTGGAGCGCGCGGACGAGGTCTTCCGCACGTCGTGCGACACGGAGGTCCTCGCGGCCGCGCTCGACCGTTGGGGCGTCGGGGAGACGCTCCCGCGCCTCGAGGGCATGTTCGCCTTCGCGTGGTCGAAGGGGCGGACGCACGTCCTCGCGCGCGACCGCTTCGGGAAGATCCCGCTCCACGTCTCCCGCTTCGCGCGGTCCTTCGTCTGGTCGAGCGAGATGAAGGGGCTCGGGCCCGAGCACCCGTCGGCGCCGCTCCCGCCCGGGACGATCCTCGATCTGACCACCGGGGAACTGGAGACCTGGTACGCGCTCCCGCGGCGCCACGCGGTCGAGTCCCCCGCGGCGATCGCGGCTGACCTCCGCGCCGGCGTGGCGGCCCGGATCGTCTCCGACGCGCCGCTGTGCTGCCTGATCTCCGGCGGGCTCGACTCGTCGCTGATCCTGACGGAGGCGCGCCGGCTGAAGCCAGACGTCGTCGCCTTCACCGCCCGCCACGACGACCGCTCCGCCGACCTGAGGGCCGCGCGGCGCCTCTGCGCCGAGCTCGACGTGAGCCTGGTCGAGGTCCCCGTGGGCGCGCCGACGGCGGACACGCTCGCGGCGGCCGTCCGCGCGATCGAACTGCCGAGCAAGGCCCAGGTGGAGATCGCGGCGCTGTGCGTGCCGCTCGCTCGCGCGATCGCCGCGGAGGGCTTCAAGGCCTGCCTCTCCGGGGAGGCGGCGGACGAACTCTTCGGCGGCTACGGCTCGATGTGCATCAAGGGGGCGCGCGCGGACGACGAGGCGTGGCGCGCGATCCGCGTCGCTCAGATCGAGAAGATGGCGCGCGGAAACTTCGTGCGGTGCAACAAGGCGTTCATGGCGGCGGGCGTCGAGTGCCGCCTCCCGTTCATGGAGCGACGGCTCGTGGAGCGCGTGATCAACCTGAGGAAGGTCGACTGCCCGCCCGGGAAGAAGGCGCTGAAGGAGGCCGCGCGCGGTCTCGTCCCGCGGTGGGTGATCTCCCGCACCAAGCAGACGTTCCAGGGAGGCGCGGGGATGGACGAGGCGGCGGCGCGGGCGGTGGCGAACCCGAAGGTCTTCTACGGGGCAGAGTTCCGGTCAGCCTTCGGCGCGGCCGTCGCGGCGTAGAACGCGGTCCAGAAGCGCCGCGCCTCGTCGACGTGGGGGACGTTCCACCAGCGGTTCAGGCCGGACGGGTGAGGCGCCACGGTGACCTCGCCGCAGTCCCGGGAGAGCCGGGTCCACTCGAAATAGCCGACGGGTGAGACGCGGAAGGCGCGCGCGACGTTCCAACCGAGCAGTACGACGTGGTCGCGCGCGGCGACGACCTCCGCCATCGCGTCGGCCCGCGCGCGGGCCTCCTCGACGGGGAAGGCGTCTCCGGCGCCCGCCTTCCCGGGGAACGTGGCGAAGACGTTCGCCCGGTCGAAGGCGGTCAGGAAGGCGCGGAGGTCGAGGCCGCAGAGGGCGGCGAGCCGCCCCCCGCAGCGTCCGGCCAGCGGCGTAGGGTTGCCGCTCGGGCCGGGCGCTTGACCTATGATCAGCGGCTTCACGACTGAAGCCAGAAGGCGAGGGCGGGAGAAGGCAACTCCCCGACGAGGACGATCTCGTCCGAGGTCCACTCCTCGCCGTCGGCGTCGACGTAAAGCTCCTTCCCGGCGCGATCCTTGGTCCGCTGGCTATCCCAACAGACCTCCGTCTCCCCGACGAAGTCGCAGTCGAGCGACCCGTCGGGGAGCCGGGAGAAGGACTCCTCGCGCACGAGGGCGTTCGCCTCTACCACGTCGGCGGTCGCGACGATGATCACGCCTGTCGGGCTGAAGGCCTTTGCCATGGCGGTCAGCCCTTCGGGGCGGGGAGCGTGACGACGAACTTTCCGTCCTTCCGCTCGCACTTGGCGCCGACGCGCTCGCAGACGCGCCGAAGCGTGACGGCGCAGGCCTTCCAGCCGCCGATCTTCTTGCAGAGGTCCGCCTCGGTCATGCCCTCGGGTCCCGCCGCGACGGCGGTGTCGAGGAGCTTCGCCAGTTTCGACCCCTCCCGGAGGCCGTCCGGGCGGGCGGAGACGGGCGTCCGCGCGTTCGCCTTGGCGGCGGGCGCGGCGGCCTTCTTCGCGCGCGGCGTCGCCGGCGCCTTCCGGGCGGTCTTCGCGGGGGTCTTCGTCGAGGTCTTCTTGGTCGCGGTCTTAGCCATCTCAGTCTCCTCAGGTTGCGCCGCCGTGGCGGGCGCGGGTTTAGCCGGGGCGGACGCCGTCGGCGGGTCGTAGACGAACTTGCCCGGGCCGACCTGAGTGATCAGGGGGAGCCCGGACTTCTCCCAGGCGGCGTCGGCCGCCTGGCAACGATCGGCGTGGAGGTCGCCCGCCCGGTGACCGGACGGCCGCTTACACCACGCTCCCGCCCGTACGCCGCACGCGGGACACGCGACGGCGAGCACGGGATGCTTGTGGGCGGTGAAGTCGGGGACTTCTCCGCCGCTCGCCGGCGCGGGCGCCGACGGTGACTCGGTGATCGGCGGGAGGTCGGGCCCGAGGAGGGCCGCGTCCACCGCCCGGCCTTGCGCGGCCGCGAGGATTTGGTCGAGCCGCGCGCGCGGGACGCGCGGCGGGAGGGTCTTCGGCTCAGGCTTCACGTGCTCCTTCTCCTTCCACTTCGTCGGCTCCTGGAAGCGGCCGCGGCGGAGCCGCTCCAGGTTCGCCTCGATCTCCTCCAGCCGTTCGGGCGTCATCCCGATCCAGCGGTTCAGGACGTCGGGGACGCCGCCGTCCCGCACCTGCTGAGCCCGCGCGGTGATCTCCTCCGGGGTCATTTGGGCAGGTCCTTCAGGCGGGTCCGCGCGCCCGCGTGGGAGACCCACCGGGCCTCGCCGTCGTCGAGGTCCACGTCGTAGCCGCGCTCCGTGGTGGTCTCGTAGGACCTCACGATAGTGCCGGGCTTCCCGTCGAGGAGAACGCGCGCGCCAGCGGCGGGGTCAGCATCAACTCGTTGGATCGGCGGCTCCCAAAGCCCGCATTTACAAGCGTTCCCGTTCCAAGAATCGATACCGCCCTTCCGCCAACCGCATCTTTGGCAATGGGGATGAACCGGCTCGGTCATCGCGGTCACCCGACGCGCCGCCGGCCGGCCATATCGACGTCCTGGAGAACCTCGTCGATCGGCGTGACCTTGTCGCCGATGGCGGCCTGAAGGATCATGCACGCCTGATCGATGATGTCGGCGCCGCCGTGAGGAGGCTTCGCCGCCATGATCAGCGGGTGAAGGAGCGCGTGCTGAGCCGCGTCCGCCTCCAGCTTGCCGTAGCGGTTGCGCGGAGCCTGAAGCGCCTTCACGACGCGGCGCACGACGCCCGCGATCACGCCGAGCGCCTCCGCGCTCTGGCCGAGCGCGCGCTCGACGCCGCGCACGTAGCCGATGGCGCGGTCGAGTCCCTCCTGCTGTATCTCCGGCTCGGGGACCTGCCAGTCGAAGCCCGGCGAGCTCGGGAACGTGATCAGCCAGATTCCGCGCCCGTAGGTCAGCCGCGCGCGGACCTCCTTCCCGTTCATGGCGACCCAGTGGGCGCCGTCTACCTTCTCGATCTTCCACATCTTCGGTTCTCCCTTTGGCGCTCGAAGCGGCACCCCGTGGGGCCGGGCGGTGAGGCCCGGCCCCCTAGGCCGCCGCCCGGAATCAGGCGACCTTGTCGAGGATGTGCTTCGCCTCAAGCTCCTGCTGGAGGCGGTCGTCCGTGTTCAGGACGCCGCGCGCGTGCGCGGTGATGGCCTGAGCCATGTCCCACGCGGAGCGCGGCGGACGGCCCTCCTCCTTCTCACCCTGCTCGAGGATGGCCTTCGCCTTCGTCAGCGAGAAGTTGCGGGCCTTCAGGAAGGCGATCGCGCCCTCCTCGTCGTCCGCGACCTTCGCCGCCTTGGCGAGCTTCACGCCGGCGACGAGCTTGTCGGTCGCGCCGTTCGCGTAGGCGGTCAGCGCGGGGACCGCCTGACGGAGCCAGCGGTCGGGCGCCGCCCGGTTGTGGATGATGCGGACCTCCTCGAAGTTCTCCACGCCCCAGAGGTTCCGGTTCATGCAGACGCCGCGGAGGAAGAACGCCGCGATCTTCGCGCTGCGCGTCCCGACCTCGCTGTTCTGGCAGAAGAAGCCCCTGAACATGAGGTCCGGATTCCCGTTCGCCAGCTTGCCGACCTCGATCGGGTTGCGGTCGTCGACCAGGAACATGAACACGTCCCGGTCGGAGGCGTAGAGCGTGGTGGAGTCGGAGGTCACCGGAGCCTCCGGGTCGTAGAGGCGCGTCGACCAGTCGAGCACGCCCGGGATCTTCCAGCGCATCTCGCCGCGCCCGGTCCCGGCGACGGCCTGAACCGCCTTCACGATCTCGTAGTCCGGGATGCGGCCGTAGTCGGGGCCGGTCGCCGCGTACAGCTGGTCGGCGCCGCCGTAGAGCTTGATCTCCTCGACCTCGCGGGCGAAGCGGAGCCGGTAGGCGAGGGCGTCCGAGACGATCTGACTCGGAAGCTCCCGGTAGTGAGCGGCGGGCGCCTTCGCGAGCGCGCACATCTGACCGAACGCCCAGTGGGTCGGGGCGATCTCGCGCGCCTCGACGCGGTCGCCGTGGTCGATCTTCACGCCGACGGTGAGGCGGTGAAGGTCGGCCGCCGTCTTCGGCTCCGGAGAGATCAGGTCGAAGGCGTCCGTCTTCGTTCGGGTCTGGAAGCTCCCGTCCCAGAACTTCTTCTTGAAGTCGTGCAAGTCGGTCAGCGACGTGAACCGCTGGTCCGCCGGGCGCGCCATCCACTGCATCGAGACCTCGCCGTTGTGACCGCCGGTGAACGGGTTCACCTCGTAAGGTGCCCGGGCCGTGGTCGCGCTGGTCTCGTTCTGCTTCGTGATGTCCAACATGGTAGTCCCTTGTTTGAGGGCTCACTGGCCTCGTCAGCACCGGAGGAAACCGGCGGACCGTCGGGGCGCCGGAGCGCCCCTAGGTTTCGGCCTAGTCGCGGATCATCGTGAGGAGGCGGGACGGCGTCATCTTCTCGTCCCGCGCCTGAGCGTCGGCGGCGAACCAGCCATCGGCGCGGAGGCGCCGGTAGATCGCGCGCGCTTCCTCCGCGCTGATCCCGCGCTCGATGATCGATCGGGTGGCGCCGATCAGGGCGAGAACGGTCGCGGTCTCACCGTGGCACTCGAACGACGCCCAGCAGACGCAGGGCGCGGGAGCCATCCTGAGCCAGTGGGTAATCATGACGCGCTCCTATTGTCGTAGAGCGGGACGCGCGTCGCGTCGTAGGGGTCCGAGGGTGAGCCCGGCCACACGCGGCCGTTGTAGGAGACGTAGCCGAAGGTCGACCCGCTCGCGCGAACGAGTAGCGCGGGAGGGACCTCGGAGGCCCCGAGGCCCGAGGCGTCGCGCGCCTTGACGAACATCTCGGAGGCCTGCCTCAGCGAGGTAACCTCATATCGGCGTCGCGCGATCTGGATGAAGAGGGACTCGGTCAGCGTAGTTTGCATCTTCAGGTTCTCCTGTCGGCGGCGGGGAGGAATTTCCCGTCCGGCGCACCGCTATTGAAGGGTGCGGGGAGCCAGATGTACAGTGCGGTTTGACCCCCAGGAGGATCAGGTGGCTAGGAAGAAGCTCGACGTACCCCGTGAGTGGAGCTGGTCGGCGGCGGTCGCCAAGCACTTCGATTCGCACGTTCGGGAGAGCCTCCCGTGGTACGACCTCGCCACCGGCGCCGTCGCCCACATCGCGCGCGCCTACGTCCCCCGGGAGGGCGTAGTGATCGACGTCGGCGCCTCCACGGGCAACGTCGGGCGCGCGCTCGCGCCGGTCCTGAAGGCGAGGTCAGCGACGCTCCGCGCGATCGACTCGTCGGTGGAGATGCGCGACGTCTATCGCGGTCCGGGCGTGCTCGAGGTCGTGGACGCGGAGGAGTTCGACTTCGCCGGCGCCGCTCCCGACCTGATCGTGTGCTTCCTCGCGCTGATGTTCGTCCCGGTCTCGACGCGGAGGCTCCTGGTCGAGCGCATGAAGGAGGCGCTGCGCCCGGGCGGCGCGATCATCGTCTTCGACAAGATGGTGCCGAGGCCGGGCTACGTCGGGACCGTCGCCTACCGGCTGACGCTCGCCGCGAAGATGGACGCCGGCGCCTCCCCCGCCGAGGTCGTGGCGAAGGAGTTGTCGATCGCCGGCGTCCAGCGTCCCATGTCAGAGGGCGAGCTCGGCGGCTTCGTCGAGGTCTTCCGCTTCGGGGACTTCGCGGGGTTCGTGCACGAGCGCGACTGAGCTGGTCAGCCAGGTCTCGCGCGGCGCGGCGGGGGCGATCTCGGCGCGGCCGGCCGGCGTGATGACCGTCCGCCGCGGCCGAGGCCCGGGCTTGTCGCCACGGATCATCCCGGCCTTGATCAGCGACTCTACCGCCCGCGCGCGTGGGCCCGCGACGGAGAGTGGGACGCCCTCCGGGCGCCCCACGTGCTCGAGCAGAACGGCCCTCTGCCTCGGCGTCACGCGGCCCGCCGCTTGGCCTGACGCTTCCCCTCGGTCCTCCCGACGACGGTCCCGGTCGGGGCGCCGTCGAAGAAGAACGAGACGGGGACCTGGAGCACGCCCGCGATCTGCTGAAGGCGGCTCGCCCCGACGCGGTTCGCGCCCTTCTCGTACTTCTGGACCTGTTGGAAGGTCAGCCCGAGACGCTCGCCGAGCGTCGTCTGGCTCATGCTGAGCATCATCCTCTTCATGCGGATGCGTTTGCCGACCCACGTGTCGACCGGCTGCGGTGACCGCTTCGCCATCGTTCTCTCCTACGTTGTTCGGGGAGTATTCCCCGAGTGAAACCTATTTCCGGTAGAAGACGGGTGTCCACTGGCCGTGCGGTATTTTTTTCTCTATCCTCCGAGTCGTCTGGTTCGCCCGGCAGCGGTCTCGACATCAACATCATCGCAGCGCCTCGGCGCATTGCACTCAGGAGCACCATCGCCGGGCCTTCTGGGCCGCAGGGAGCGGCGCATCGCTCCGACCCTCTTCCGGGTCGTCGCGGCAAACCGAGGATGGAGACCTGTAGTCCTCGGGGACCTGAGGTCGGGACGCTCGTGCGCGCGAGCGGAGCGCGGCGACCCGGAAGGGGATCACGAACACCACGCCCGCGACAAAGGGCAAGGTCGGCGGCGAGGCGCGCGCTGGAAGAACCGGGCGCGCCTCGCCGGCCAAAATGTTCCACGTGAAACATTCCTACCGGAACACCGTAGATGCTCCTGACCGAGGCCGAACACGGTCTGCCGCGAGCCGGGCGCGTCAGGGCGTGGCTGGCGCAATTCCTCGGCGATCCCTGCGGATGCTGCGGGAGCAAGATGCACGCCGACGACGGTTGGAACTCCCCGCGCGCGCCGAGCCGTGATCACCGGATTCCGGTGGCGCGCGGAGGCTTGGACGTCCTGCAGAACATCATCATCCTGTGCCGACGCTGCAACGGCGAGAAGGGGATGCTCGACCTGGAGGAGTTCGCGGCGGTGCGCGCGGGCGTGGCCTGTGACCTCTCGGAGCGAATGAACACCGAACGCAGCATCATGACCAACTCGAGGAACCCGAAGGCTCTACGTGAGCGTCTCCTCGCTGAGCAGCGCGCCACCTATCTCCTGCGGCCTCCGAAACGGCGGCGTCACCGGTTCGGACGTCGCCCCTACCAAAACACAGTTGCGCCCTCCGCCGAGCTCGGATAGAAGGCGCGCAAATCGCGATCGAGTAGACGGCCGCCGGGTGCGTTGCTTATCCCCGGCGGCCGTCGTGCGTTCGGCGGGCGTGGGACCGACAAAACGGAAGACGCCCCCCGGCGCCGCGGGCACCGGGAGGCGCTTTCGATACGGCGCGCTGGCCGCTGCGCTACGAGGCCGAAGCCCGGCGGGATTCGAACCCGCGACCTCCGTTGTGCGGCCGCGCTACCAGGCTGCGCTACCCCCGGGCCTGAGCCCGGTGGGTCGGATTCGAACCGACGACCTGCCGCTGGTCGTCCCTATAGCCGACCTACGCCTCGCCAGGCCAGACGCCGCTCGTCCGGAAGATCCTGAGCTTCACGAGCGTGCGCTGCGCGCGCCTGAGCCGGTCGCGCGTGATCTCGTCCAGGACCTCGATCCCGTGGCGCGCCCGCAGGAAGAGCCGCGCCCGCGTCGCGATGTCGAGCCAGCTCCTCCGCTGGTAGGCGTACCACCGCGCCGGCGTCATCGCGTTGACCCACCGGTCGTACTCCGCCTCGACGCGGCGCAGCTCCGCCTCCTGCTCGGCGTCGCTGAGCTTCATCCAGCGGTCCCACTCCGCGTCGTCCCACCCGTCGTCGTCGACCATTTGCTCGCTCCTCCTGATCACAGGGCCTCGGGAGCGTCGATCACGGCCACCCGCGCGGCCGGAACCCCTCCCTCACCCTCTAATCGGAAAGCGACGGGAGAACCGGAAAAGCGGAAGCGCCAGAATCGAAGATTTTTATGCAAATCCTATTCAGGAGAGCCCGAGGCCCCGCTCGACCGCGAGGCGCGTCACCCGTCGCGAGAGCCGGAGGTAGCGCCTCCGCGCCCCCGGGTCGTCCGGGCGCCGCCTGAGCGCCGCGCGCGCCCGCCGCTTGACCGCCTTCCACGCGCGCGGGACCTCGCGCCAGTGGACGGAGCAAATCCACACGTTGTCGGGAGGCTCGACCGCCCTCCTCGTGGTCCTCCCGCAGTGGGGAACGCAGCACGCGAACCGCATCGGACGCCTCTCCCCGGAAACTCGGCGAAACCTCAAAAATATTCGCCCGCCCCCAATATCCCCGGTAGGATACCCGAAAGCCATGCCCGACCAGACCGACAACCCCCCCGAAGGATCAGCGGACCGCCCCGCCAAGGCGCGCAACCGCGGCGGCCGGCCGCCCGGCGCGAAGAACAAGTCGACGCTGGAGCGGGAGCGGCGCGAGCAGCTGGAGCGGGAGCGGCTGGCGCTCCTCGACGGCGCGAAGGCTGACCAGGCGGAGCAGGCCCTCGTGGCGGCCCAGGCGCGCGGGGTGAAGCTGGCGAAGGACGTGATCCAGGACTTCATGCGGCTCTTCGCGGGCATGGCGGCGACGTACCAGCCGCTCCCGCCCGGTCAGGAGATTCCGCCCGGGAAGATCGTGGACGAGGGGAAGTTCGAGAAGTACGCCGCGCTCGCGGTCGACGCGGCGGCGCGGCTCGCGCCCTTCGAGAGCCCGCGCTACTCGGCGGTGCTGGTCGGCTCCTCCGTGGTCAACCGGGTGGAGGTCACGGGCGGGATGCCGGACGACTTCGCGGCGCCCGCGGGCGTGCCGACGCACGCGCTGCCGCCAGGGACGATCATCGAGGCGGAGGAGGACTACGTGCCTCCGGCGGCGGCGACGGGCTGAGGGAGGGTTCAGGATGGCCGGGAACGATTGGCCGCCGGTGTCGAGCGCGTGGGCTCACCCCGAGGGCACGCGCAAGTACGGGTCGACAGGCCAGCTCTGGGAGGTCCGGAACGGTCAGTGGTGGCGCGTCGACGACGGGCGGCTGAGGGCCGTGGACCCGCCGAAGGACCGGGTCGGCGCCGTGGTCGAGTACGTCCACCGCGACACGACGAGCGGGGAGTTCTGGCTCGACTTCCGCGTGGACGGTCAGCCCTACGCCTCCGTCGGCCCCTTCGCGACGGAGGCCGAGCGTCAGCGCGCGCACGAAGACATGATGGGGATGATGCGCTCCCTCGGGGCCAAGGACGTTCCGGTGCTCCCGCAGTGAACGCGCCCGCGCTCCTCCAGCCGAACTTCCAGACGGCCCAGGTCCAGCTCCCCGTCTTCCACCGGGCGCAGGCCAAGCTGCGCCACGTGATGAAGCACAACCGCCTGGTCGTGGCGCGGTGCGGGCGGCGGTGGGGGAAGAACGTCTTCGGCGAATCGGTCGCGTCCGACGACGCCACCCACGGCCGCCTGATCGGCTGGTTCGCGCCCGAGAACAAGCGTCTCCGCGCGTCGTACGACGTTGTCAGGAACCTCCTCGACCCGATCCGGAAGAGGTCCTCCAAGACGGACGGCTTCATCGAGACCATCACGGGCGGGAGCGTCGAGTTCTGGTCGCTCGAGGACCCCGACGCGGGCCGCTCGCGCAAGTACCACCGCATCATCGTCGACGAGGGCGCCTTCACGAAGCCCGGGACGATCGACTGGTGGACGAAGGCGGCGCGCCCGACGCTGGTCGACTATCGCGGCCGCGCCTTGGTCATGTCGAACACGAAGGGGATCGACCCGGAGAACTACCTCTACGCGATCTGCAACGACCCGAAGTACGGCTTCGTCCAGTTTCACGCGCCGAGCCGATCGAACCCGACGCTGCCGCCCGACGAGGTCGAGGGCTTCGAGCGCGACTACGAGCCGCTGGTCTACCAGCAGGAGTTCCTGGCGGAGTTCGTCGACTGGTCGGGCGCGGCCTTCTTCTCGCTGAACAAGATGCTCGTCCACGGTCAGCCCGTTGAGCTGCCCGCCCGTTGCGAGGCGGTCTTCGCCGTGATCGACTCGGCCACGAAGACGGGCAAGAAGAACGACGGGACGGGCGTCGTCTGGTACGCGCTGATCCGCAACCACCTTTCCCCGGTGACGGCCGACGGCAGGATCCTCCCGCGCTACTCGCTCGTCGTGCTGGACTGGGACCTGACCCAGATCGAGGGCGCGCTCCTCGAGACCTGGCTCCCGGGCGTGATCGACATCGGGCGCGACTACGCGATGAAGTGCCGCGCCGCGCGCGGGTTCGTCGGGGCCTTCATCGAGGACAAATCCTCGGGCATGATCCTGCTGCAGCAGGCGGCGCGGCGCGGCCTGGCGGCGCACCCGATCGAGTCGAAGCTGACCGACCTCGGGAAGGACGAGCGCGCGATCTCCGTCTCCGGCTACGTCTACCGCGAGCTCGTCAAGCTCGCGCGGCCCGCCTTCGAGAAGGTCACGAACTACAAGGGCACGCCGCGCAACCACCTGCGCGGCCAGGTCGTCGGCTTCCGCGTCGGCGACAAGGACGCCACGCGCGAGGATGACCTCCTCGACTGCTTCTGCTACGGTGTCGCGATCGCGCTCGGCAACGCGGAGGGGTTCTGATGCGAATCGGCAACGGTGGGTACGGCTGGCAAGCCGTCGGCTCTCCCGCGATCCTCCTCGACGGGGAGCCGGTCAGCGTCGTCGACCTGGTCTACGCGGACGACGAGGCGGGAGAGGTCGGGCTGATCGACCACACGAAGTCGGTCGACAACGGCCACGGCTTCCGCGTCTTCCCGCCCGGGAGCGTCAGGAACGGAGCGCCGCCCTTCGAGGTCAAGCGCGGCAAGGTCGAGTTTCGCTTCAACAGGGAGAAGACCGATGGATGACAAGCCCAACGGGAACGGCGTCATGGAGACGACCGTCCCGACCGACGGACCCGGCCCTGTCTCGCCGGAGATCGCCGCCCTCGCGGCGCAGCTCGGCCAGATCACCGGGCCGATCAAGACGGTCGTCGACGCGGTGGTGCGCGGCGTCCTGATCCAGCACAACGGCGTCGCGCCCCACGTCCTCCTGAACGCGATCGCGTGGCAGACCGGCAACGTCCTCGCGACGACGCTGCAGGGCGACATGAAGAGCCTCTTCCAGATCAGGCGGGGGATGCAGGAGGCGTTCGCCGACGGCGTGAAGAAGGCGCCCATGGTCGACCCTCAGGCGCAGAGGGCGACGGCGGCGATCCAACGGCCACGGTGAGGAGCGCGGGGGAGAGATGGGAGCGGTCGTCGTCCAGGGGAGCCAGCTCGGGAACGCGCTGAGCGAGTTGCTCTGCGCTCCGGACATCGTGCCGGGCGACCAACCCTCCTACGAGCTTTGCAAGATCCTGTGGCTCTACCACCCCCTCGGCGCGAAGATGGTCGAGGGGCCGATCACCATGGCCCAGTCTCAGCCGCGGGAGATCAGCATCGCCGACGGCCCGGAGGACCTCTGCCGCGAGGCCTTCGTCGACCAGTGGGAGAAGGACCGGGCGGACGAGGTCATCTACAACGTGGCCTCCGTGGCGCGCGCCTACGGGATCGGCTCGCTCGCGCTGCAGTGCGAGGAGGTCCCCGCCGACCAGGCCATCGACCCGGCGAAGCTCCCCGACCTCAGCCTCTCGTTCCCGGTCTTCGACCCGCTGAACACGGCGGGCTCGCTCGTGCTCAACCAGGACCCCAACAGCATCGACTTCATGAAGGTCCAGGGGATCGCGGTCGCGGGGCGCCCGTACCACCGCTCGCGGACCGTGACGATCATGAACGAGCGGCCGGTCTACATCGCCTACACGTCGTCGGCGTTCGGCTTCGTGGGCCGCTCCGTCTTCCAGCGGTCGCTCTTCCCGCTCAAGTCCTTCATCCAGACGATGCAGACCGACGACCTGGTCTCGAAGAAGGCGGGCGTCTTCATCGCCAAGCTCTCGACCGCCGGCGCGATCATCGACGGCATCATGCAGTCGATGGCGGTGGTGAAGCGGCTCTTCGTCCAGCAGTCGACGAACGGGAACGTGATCTCGATCGGGAAGGACGAGGAGATCGAGACGCTCAACATGCAGAACATCGACAAGGCGATGACGACCGCGCGCCAGAACATCCTGGAGAACGTCGCGACGGGGTCGGGCATGCCCGCGATCATCCTGAAACAGGAGACGTTCGCCGAGGGCTTCGGGGAGGGGACCGAGGACGCCAAGATGGTGGCGGGCTTCGTCTCCGCCTACCGCCGGCAGGTCAACCCGCTCTACGCTTTCATGGACCCGATCGTTCAGCGGCGGGCGTGGAACAAGGACTTCTACGCGCGGGTGCAGAACCTCTTCAGCCAGTACCGGGGGGTGGACTACGAGGTCGCCTTCCGCCGGTGGTCGAACTCCTTCAAGGCGCTGTGGCCGAACTACATCACGGAGCCGGACAGCGAGAAGGTCAAGACCGACAAGGTGAAGCTGGAGGCGATCATCTCCATCGTGGAGGTCTTCGCGCCGCTCCTAGACCCGGAGAACAAAGCGAAGCTGGTCGAGGCGGCCTACGCGAACATCAACTCGAACGAGTTCATGTTCCAGGAGCCCTTCGAGATCGACGTCGACGACCTGAGGGAGTACGTCCCGCCGCAGCCGATGATGGGCCAGGGCGGGGAGGAGGGCGGAGAGCCCGCCCCGGAGACGCTGAAGGCGGACAGCGACGGCGCGGCCGTGAGGCGCCTGATGCGGCGCTTCTCGGACGGGGACCTCGAGAACCTGATCAGCGTGGTCGCGGAGAACCCCGAGTGGCTCGCGAAGGTGCGGGGCGACGCGAAGCTGCAACTCGTTGACGGGACAAAGAAGAACGCCGCAACAGGCGCAACAAACGGCGCAACAAAACCGTCCCGGGCCGCCTACTTCCGTGACTATCGTCGGCGCACGAGCGCGTCCCCTCGGGCGGCGGGGCGCGGGTGACCAAGGTCGTCCAGTTCCGAGACTTCCACCGGCCTGAGGAGACGGCGCCCCGCGACCGCGAGGCCGAGCGGGCGCAAAGCGCCATCGTCATCATCCTGCCGGTGGTGCGGATCGAGCACTACGACCAGTTCCTCGACGACGATCCCCCGCCGAAGAGGAAGAAGCGGAGGCCGTTCTGATGGCGACCGGCTCCTTCCAGGAGGTCCTGACCGCCGCGATCGAGGACATGCTCGAGCACGGCTTCGACTCGGTCGAGCGCGTCCAGCGGTGGACCCGGGAGCTGCGCGTCGCCGCGGAGCGGTCGCTCGTCTCCCCTCAGTCGGTCGAGGACGAGCTGCGGCGCGGCCTGGCGGCGACCTACCGCAAGATGGTCGACCGGGGTCAGCTGGTCCGCTTCAACCCGGGGGTGGAGCGGTTCACCCTGGAGCGCATCCGCCCGGCGCTCCGCTCCGAGCTCGACCGGCGCATCATGGCGTCCGCCGACCTGATCAGGCTCAACCGGGAGGAGGCCGTCGAGAAGACGCTCCGCCGGTTCGCCGGCTGGTCCACGTCGATCCCGAAGGGCGGGACCGACGCGGAGACGCGCGCGAAGGTCAGGGCCGAGCAGAAGAAGGCGATGGGCTCGCTCCCCTTCCAGGAGCGGCGCGTCCTGGTCGACCAGGGGCACAAGCTGGTCTCCTCGCTCAATGAGATCGTGGCGACCGACGGCGGGGCGATCGCGGGGCGGTGGCGGAGCTTCTGGCGCCAGCCCGGCTACGACTACCGGGAGGACCACAAGGCGCGCGACGACAAGGTCTTCCTGATCAAGGGATCCTGGGCCCACCGCGCGGGCCTCGTGAAGCCCGGGGACGCCGGCTACACCGACGACGTGACCAAGCCCGCGCAGGAGCCGTTCTGCCGCTGCCAGTACGTCTACCTCTACAATCTGCGCGACCTCCCGGACGACATGCTGACCGCGAAGGGGCGCTCCGCGCTGACGGCCGCGCGCGGGATCGAGGAGGTCCGCTCGGCGCGGTTCGCCCGCGGCGACGCGGTGAGGGCAGACGCGGAGAAGGTCTCGAAGGCGTCGGTCCGCTACGTCGGCCCGTTCTCCCCGCGCCCGCAGGGGCGGCGATGCGATGGCTGCACGATGTTCGCCGGCGCCCTCTCGTGCACGGCGGTGGCGGGTCAGATCGACCCCGGCGGCTACTGCGAGATTCACGAGCCGTCGCTCGAGCCCGCGCTGACGCCGTGAGCGGGGCGTACTCCTGGCTCCTCCGCGAGATCGCGGCGGACCTCGGCGTCCGACCCGGGATCAGGCGCGCGGCGGAGGCTCTCCTCGCGGAGTGCGAGAGGGGCCGAGATCACGAATTGTTACTCGCACGTCGTAGCGATTCCCGAGCGCGACCCCCTCGCGCCACCCCCGACGCGCAGCCAATTTCCCGTGTCCAGTTTTTCAGATCGGACGATCCGACACCTTGAATCGTAGGCGATCCGCGTCACGCGCGGTCGCGAATCGCGAAATCGGGAAAGTCGATTTGGTAAAGTCCTCCCCACGCGCGGGCGAACCCGTCCGGGCGGGCTGTTTGAAAACAGGGAGAAGGAATCGATGACGATCCATCTTGAGAGCGCGCGGCCGATGGCGTGGTGCGGCAGCTTCCACGTTCAGTGGTGCGAGCCGAACGATGTATGGCCGCGCGGCGGGTGGTCCCTCTATCAAATCTCGGGCGACGACATCGCGTCGCGCGTCGTCTACGAGAAGGGGAAGGGACGGACCCACATCGTGAAGGAGCGGCACCCGTGGTGCGGCTACCTGGGAATGGTCGAGACGCTCGAAGAGCTGCGCGTCGGGATCGAAGCGGTGACGCGGATCGAGTGGAAGCTCAGCGAGAACGGCGCGACCCGGGTCCGGGTGGCGTCCCGCGCGTGAACGACGGCCGCGCTCCTCCGGGGGCGCGGCCCTTTTTGCGTGCTCGCGCCGATTCGCGTATGTTGCCCGGCGGAGGGTCCCGCCGTGAAAGAGCTTCGCCTCACCGACCGCGAGCTTCAGCTCATCGCGCCCGCGCTTCGGGACCGCCTGAGCAAGGCCGGCTTCGTCGCCCAGGACAGCGAGGGCAACCAGCCGGCCGGCTTCGCCTTCCCCATCACCCTGAACCTAGTCGGCGACGTCGAGCTTCGCCGCGACGAGGACGAAGGCGTGTGGATATTCCGGCAGGTCGAGCACGGCGACGTGGCGGAACGAACCGAGTTCGCGGAGCGCGCCCACGTCGAGGCCGCCAGCCGCACGGCCGCCGACATCATCGCGAAGGGCTGACCCTCATGCCGCTCACCGGGAAGGGCGAGAAGATCCTCGAGCACCTGGAGGCGGAGTACGGGGCCGAGAAGGGGAAGAGCGTGCTCTACGCCGGCAAGAACGCGGGGACCTTCAGCGGGATCGACGCGCTCGCGGACGCGGTGGCGGCGATGTGCGACCGCTTCGACGACGCGTGCGCCAGGCGCGACGCCGAGGACGTGAAGAGGTTCCACCGCTACGGCGGGACGCAGAGCGAGGACCCGAGCAAGGAGAACTACTACAACGCGAGCGCGGTCCAGCAGGCGATCGAGGCGTCGAACCGCGCGGGCCGGCGGATCGGGAAGGGCGAGGCGAAGCTGATCCACTCTCTCATGCAAGGGTGGCGCGGGCGCGCCGACGCGGTGACGAGCCCGGACTACGCGCTCCTCATGCAGGAGCGGGACCGCGCCGTGAAGGCCTACGGCAGCGCGCACAGCGCGTGGAAGGAGGGGAAGCTCTCCGCGAAGGAGTTCCTGGCGGCGCGCAACGTCTTCGACCAGGAGACCATCGACTTCGACCGGGCCTACGCGAAGCAGGCCGGGTGGCTCCCGACGGGGTGGCTGACGCGCTCAGACGCTACTGATTTTCCCACCGACTTCACCTGGAAAGGCAAGCACTACTACGCCACCGGGAAGAAGGGGACCAATCGCGCCAGCGGAGAAAAATCAGCAGAATATGAATCCGTTGATAAAGAGGGTCACCTCACCGGAGACCGCGTATGGAGAACGGCATCGGGAGAGACGCGCGGCGACGACCACCGGGTGATCGGCGGCGTCCACGTCGACGCGAACTCCCCCGCCTACGAGGCCGCGCTCTCGGCCTTCAAGACGGCCTCCGCGAAATTCCGTGAGGCTCAGCGCGCGTATCGCGCTAAGGAGATCAGCGACGCCGCCTTCTTGGCGGCGAAGGCCGAGTACTCGGCGGCCGAGCGAGAGATGGACCGGGCGACGCCCGCGGGACACTGATGAAGAAGGCCGCAGGCATCCTCTTCCTGTCTATGCTCGGCAACGCGCTCTTCCTGAAGCGCGCGACGAATGCCGACCACGGTCACCCGGGAGAGTGGGACTTCCCCGGAGGTCACCTCGAGGACGGCGAGAGCCCGGAGGACGCGGCCGTCCGCGAGACCCGCGAGGAGATCGGCTTCCTGCCCGAGGGCACGCGCGTTTTCCACACCAGGACAAAGGGCTCCGCGTCGGTCTCGGTCGGCGTGGCGGGCAACGGCGCGCCGGCGATTCTCCCTGTTTCGTCCGGCGCGCCGCAGCTCCCTCCGTCCAACCCGGAGGACCCCTACGCGGCCGACTACACGACCTTCGTCCAGCGCGTGACTAACGAGTTCGTGCCCGAGCTCAACGAGGAGCACGAGGGTTGGGCGTGGGCGCCGGTGCTCGCGCCGCCCGAGCCGCTCCACCCGGGGACCAGGATCTCGCTCGACCGAATCGGCATGGACGAGACGGCGGTGGCGCGCGCGATCGCGGACGGCCGCCTCTCCTCCCCGCAGCGGTACGAGAACGTCACGCTCTTCGCGATCCGAATCACCGGGACGGGCGTCGCCTACCGGAACGCGCTCGACGAGTACGTCTACCGCGGCCCGGAGAACTACCTGAACGACGACTTCCTCGCGCGCTGCAACGGCCTCCCGGTCGTCTACCTGAAGCGTAACGGCACGAAGAAGGACGGCTTTCACCCGGCCGGCGCGCTGCTCAATTCCGACGAGTTCGCCGAGAGAGTTGTCGGCACGATCGTTTTGCCGTACATTGCAGGCAACGAGGTCTGGGGCGTCGCGCGGATTTACGACGATCCCGCCGCCTCCGACATGGAGGAGAAGCAGCTCTCGACGTCCCCGGCGGTCTTCTTCCGGGACGTCAGCGTCAACGCCAAGGTCCAGCTTGAGGACGGGTCGACGCTGCTGATCGAGGGTAAGCCGAGCTTGCTCGACCACGTGTGTGTGTGCGAGCAAGGTGTCTGGGACAAAGGCGGGCCGCCCACGGGGGTGCGCTCCGAATCACGAGGGGACTCAGCGATGACGCCCGAGGAAGAGGCCAAGGCCAAGAAGGACGCCGAAGCTGCGGCGGAGAAGGAAAAGGCCGACGCCGCGCGGCGGGACGCTGAGGAGAAGGAGAAGGCCGAGAAAGAGAAGGCCGACGCGGCGCGCCGCGACTCCGAGACCTCCAACAAGGACCTGAAGGCGATCGCGGACGCGGTCGGCGGCCTGGCCAAGCGCATGGACGCCTGGGACGAGGCGGCGAAGGAGAAGCAGGCGAAGAAGGACGCGAAGCGCGCGCGCCGCGACGCCGAGCAGAAGACCCCCGAGCAGCTCGCGGCCGACAAGGCCAAGAAGGACGCCGAGGAGAAGGAGGCCAAGGAGGAGAAGGAGAAGGCCGACGCCGCCAAGGCGGACGCCGCCCTCAAGGCTGACCTCGACGGCACGAAGAAGCGGCTCGAGGAGATCACGGCCATGATCCCGAAGGCGGTCGGCGACGCGGTCCACTTCACCATGATCGAGTGTCAGGCCCGCGCCGACGAGGTCTTCCGCGAGTTCGGCGAGCGCGCGCCGATCCCCCAGAACGGCGAGACGCCGATGATCTACGAGCGCCGCTGCGTCCGCGCGCTGCGCAAGCACAGCCCGACCTGGGCCAAGGTGACCGACGACGCCTTCGGCACGGCGTTCGCCGACGACGCCTCCTTCGGCGTGGTGCGAGACCAGGTCTACGAGCAGGCGATCAAGACCGCGCGCGACCCGTCGACCGTCCCGGTCGGCCAGCTGCGCGAGGTCGTGAAGCGCGGCGACGGCGGCCACACCGTCCGCGAGTTCCACGGGAGCCCGCGCGCGTGGATGGACCAGTTCGCCGGCGCGACGAAGCTGAAGGCCGAGGGCGACTGGAAAGGTCTCCCGGGGCGCCCGCACTGACCTGACCCGACCCGCCTGAACAGGGACCAGACCGCGAACCGCCTCCGAGGAGCAGCGCCAAGATGTCGACCCAGATCACGATCAACCCGTACCAGACGAGCGTCGGCAACGCGGGCCTCTTCACCGCGAAGTCGGACGGCCTGCGCCAGGGCACCGCGTACCCTGACCCGTCGACCCGCCACCGTCTGCGCGGCGGCCTGCTCGCGACGACGGAGACCCTCCCGATGTGGGGCGGCGTCGGCGTCTTCGCGAACGTCCCGGGCGGCTCGGGCAACCCGAGCTACACGCTCGGCCCGATCGTCGGCCGCGCGCTGAGCCTGAACGACGCCGCGAAGCCCCTCGCCGGCTTCTCGGTCTTCGACCAGGCCTACAACATGATCACGTCGCCGCAGTCCCCGGTGCCGCTGATCGGCCCGAGCGGCCAGGTCAACTGGTATCCGCTCGGCTCGCTCGCCCGCATCGCGGTGGCGTGCGACCCGATCCTGGTCGACCTCCGGGGCGGCCCGATCGGAGCCCAGGTCTCGTGGGACTTCACGAACCAGCTGCTCATCCCCTTCGAGGGCACGCTGACGGTCTCCTCGGGCACCTACAACAACACGACCGGCGTGATCACGCTGGTCATGTCGGCCCCGGTCACGTTCGGCCCGGGCGACTCGGTCACGCTCGCCTCGCTCACCGGCACCGGCGCCTTCGCCTCGCTCGACGGCACGTGGACCGCGCTCACCGCGTCGGGCACGGGCGTCACGCTCCAGGGTCCGGTCGGCGTCGGCGCCTCGACGATCACGGGCGGCAGCGCCACGGTCGGCGGCGCGGCCAGCCAGGCGCTCCCGTGCAAGGTGCTCGACGTGCAGGCCACGAACTGCGAGACGGTGAGCTACGCCGCGGCGACGGGCTTCGCGACCTGGAACTTCAACGGCGCGTGCGCCGTCATCCAAATCTGACGGTCAACGGGGAAACGGGAAGGCGCGCTGCGCCGGGGTTTTTTAGGGAGCCACCATGACGATCCAGGCCCACGCCTACGTGACGGTCAACCCGTCCTTCATCGAGCCCGAGTACCTGATCCAGTACAATCAGGTGTCGGGGTTCGTGGACACGCTCGCCGACGAGCAGCTGCGCGTCCGCCTCGCCGAGGACGACCTGCTGGTCTACATGAAGCAGATGAACGTCCGCACGAAGATGGCGGCGGGAGCGGGCGCCTCCTACAACGAGCTCCCGGGCGTCGACATCATGACGTCGATGCTCTCGACCCCGACCTACCTCTTCCAGGTCGGCGCGGAGTGGAACCACCACGACGTGGCGGCGGGCTCACGGTGGGGCTTCGCGGTCCCGGAGGCCTACCGCCTCGGCGGCCGTCAGGCGCACTTCCAGCTCGCCCGCGACGCGAACCTCTTCGGGATGAACCCGCAGCTCGGCGAGGGTCTTCTCAACGCCTCTGGAGCGACGCTGGTCAACCTGCCGCCCGACTCGAACGGCAACGACACCGTGGTCACCTACGACAACGGCCAGATGGCGTTCTTCCTCGCGCAGCAAATCCTGAACGTCAAGACGCGGACCTACCAGCTCGGCCGCGGCAAGAAGTTCACGATCCTCGGCCCGCAGCGGACGCTCGGCCTCTTCGAGTACAACGTCGTCCAGCTGGTCCAATTCCAGCGGCAGGGCGCCGGCACGACCTCCACGGCGGGGACGCTGAAGGAGATCCTGATGGCGAACGGCGACTCGCTCACCTGGTCGTACGACGACACGCTGATCGGCGCCGGCGCGGGCGGCAACGACGCGGTGATCATCGCGATGCCGGAGGTCGAGGCTCCCCCGGGCAACCCGGCGGTGAACACGAACGAGTTCGCGAAGATCAAGCCCGGCGCGAACGTCTGCCTCACCCAGTACTGCGACATGGCCGCGCCGCGGGAGATCACGTCGCCGCTGCCGCGCGGCGCGACGGACTTCCTGCAGGAGTGGCGTCTGACCTCCGGGTGGGCGCCGCGCTCCCAGGCGCTCACGATCGTGTCGATGCAGTATCAGTGATCCATCTTTCCGCCGTCAGGCGGGGGGTGTAGAAGGAGGGGGAGGACGCGGCCGCAGCCAGTCCTCCCCTTCGTCGTTTTCAAACAGGGAGAGAGAAGGCCATGGACACCGCCCCGAGCACCGCGAACGAGTACGTCACGCTCTACGTCGCCAACTGCACGATGCAGAACGCGATCCTCTACTACCGGACCCGCTTCAACGACGACGGCACGGTGAAGGACGAGAACAGGCGCTTCGAGGCGCCGCGCCAGATGCCGATCGCGTCGGGGCGCCAGGTCCCCTTCGGGCAGAGGAAGATGCACATGTCCCAGGCGATGGAGATCATCGGCCAGCTCTCCAAGAACCCGGGCCTGTGCGACGCCGAGGACGTGAAGAAGACGCGCGAGAAGGTCCCCTTCGTCTTCAACCTGAACAAGCCCGTCCCGCTCGACGTGATGAAGCTCGCGACGGACCGCAACGCGGCCCTGCTGCGCGAGGAGGGCTCGCTGCGCCGCAAGCGCGCGGCGGTCGCCGTGAACGACCTCGTCGTCCACGCGGCGGCGGCGGAGGCCGCGCGCACCGGCCGCGAGGAGATGGAGCCGCCGAACGTGAAGGTCTCCTTCGAGCAGCTCGAGCAGAGCGAGGCGGGTGAGAGCACGATCGCGGAGGGCTACAAGGTCGACGCGGCGGCCGGCACCGCGAGGCCGAAGGGCGGCAACAAGGGGCGGCGCGGGAAGTAACGCCCCGCCCGGAGCGGGCACACATGCCGCAGCTTCAGCCGACGCTCGCCGGGTTCCTGACCTTCGTGCGCACCACGATGGGGATCGGCACGGCGATCCTGCCGGACAACTCCCCGGTGATCGGCATGGCGTTCGCGGTCGCGCTCGCGATCGTGAACCCGTCCCTCCAGTCGGTCTCGATCCCGCAGTTCGACTCGACGGGCGCGCAGCTCAACGGCGGAGGCCTCTCCGTCTACGCGCTCGCAGTCTACAACCTCGCGGGAGACAACCTCCTGAACTACGCCCAGGACCTCCCCGAGGCGCCGATCGTCCCGGGGAGCGGGAAGGCGGGGGACCCGACGAACCCGGGCCTCCCGTTCTTCGCCTGGACGCGCAAGCAGCTCAACCTGAACGGCTTCGTCTCCGGGGTGATCCAGTCGAGCTCGGACAACGGATCGGGCAACAGCATGGTCGTCCAGGACGCGGCGAAGAACTTCACGCTCGCGAACCTGCAGCAGTTGAAGACGCCTTACGGTCGGCAGTACCTTGCCTTCGCGCAGAGCTACGGACCGAGCACCTGGGGGATGAACTGACATGGGCCAGCCGAACAACATCTTCGGACCCTCCGGCGGACCGCCGGCGCTCAGGGACGGCGCCTTCCCCTTCAACATGACCGCGAACGGGAACTTCCAGGTCAAGGCGAGCGCGGGGATCCTCCAGCGGCTCAACGTGGGGACGGCCGGGACGACGTCGTCCGCGGCCTTCTACGACGGCCTGAGCGCGGTCGTGACGGTCACGCTCGCGAGCCCGGGGGTCTTCACCTGGCAGAAGCACGGCTTCGTCGGCGGCGAGGCGGTGGAGTTCACCACCACGGGCGCGCTCCCGACGGGCCTGACGGCGGGGACGATCTACTACGTGGCGAAGGACGCGAACCTGACGACGAACACCTTCGCGGTCTCAGACACGAAGGCGCACGCGCTCGCGGGGACGAACCAGGTCAACACGTCGGGCTCCCAGAGCGGCGTCCACACCGGTTGGAACGTCAACGTCCCGATCGGGAACTACTCGACGACGGCCCAGGCGTCCCCGGAGATCGGCGCCTACTTCGCGCAAGGCCTGATCGCGATCGCGGCGGGCGGCGCCGCGGCTAACATCACGGCGCTGTACAATTGAGCCTGACCCTCCACCTCGGCGTCGTCGACCTCCCCTACTCCGCCCGCGCGCGGACGAAGGCGGCGGCCGGCCGCGCGGGAACGAAGACGACGGGCGACGTCGCCGGGTGGCTGGAGGACCGCTACCACCCGATGGAGGTCTTCTGGAACGAGAAGACCGAGGAGATCGTCGGGGACCTCGAGGACGCGCTCCAGGGCTCGATCGAGACCATGCTGATGGGCGGGCCTCCGTCGCTCGCCCCGTTCGGCTCGGGCATCTCGAAGGTCGAGGACCGCTTCCGGGCCTTCATCACGTCGAAGGACATCGAGAAGGTCGGCATCCCGGGCGTGCCGACGCAGGCCGCGCTCCGGGGCGTCTCGCACCGGTTCAAGCGGCCCTACGCGCGGCGCTCCGCTCGCCCGAGCTTCGTCGACACCGGCCTCTACGTCGCGAGCTTCAAGGCGTGGATAGACTGAGCGCGGCGACGCTCCTATAGTCGGCGCGGGAGGTCCCCATGTTCCTTCGCCCTCAGCCAGCCTTCCTCGTCCCGCGCGACGTCGCTCACCGACGCAAGACGCACCACCAGCTCGTCCCCGGGCTCGGCTACGTCGCGCACGCCGGCCCTCCCGACCTCCCCGCGGGGTGCGACGGCAAGGAGAACTGCGCGCCGCCCAGGGGGACGGCGGACGGCACGATCCACCTGATGCGGCCGCCCGGCGGTCACCCGCCGCTCGCGATGCGGTGGGTCGCCGCCGACCAGGCGTGGGAATCGCTCCAGCCTGAGCGGGGCAACCGCCTGGCGTGGCCGACCTCCCACCTGACGAAGGCGGGGTGGGCGTACCTGAGGCCCGCGCCCGCGTCAGCATGAGCACCGTCACCGAGTCGACCGGCGCGCCCACGCCGTTCGGCTCCGACCTCGCGGCGGGCGTCGACGCGATCTCCCTCAACCAGGAGATCACCTTCGCGCGCTACGCGCGCCTCGTCCTCCCGCTGGACGGCTCCGTCTTCTGGGTGCGCGAGCAGCTGGTCCAGCCCTCCGCGCTCCTCGGGCGCGCGCTCCTGAACCGCTTCGCGCCGAACCAGGCGCCGAGCATGCTCCCGAGCTCGCCGCCGACGCTGATCGTGAAGGGGTCGGTCCACTACGCGACCGACCTCCACCAGGACCCGGAGGAGTTCTACGCCTCCAACCGCGTGGTCTTCACCGCCGAGGAGGAGGTCAACGCCTTCAACGTGATGGCGCCCGGCTTCACCTGGATAGGGACGTTCGCGATCTCCCCGGGAGGGCCGCCGCTGCGCGTGGCGTTCTCCTCCCAGTCCTCGCGCTACCTGCAGGCGGGGCTGTGGCACTACGTCGGGACGGCGCTCCTGCCCGACATGGCGACGCAGGTGATCGACGACCTCTCCGGGTTCGACCAGCGGCAGGTCGTCTCCAACAGCCTGCCCGCCTGGCTGGCGCTCAACTCCTACGCGCCGCCGTTCGGCTTCGCTCTGCCGGCCGGCCTGATCCTCTACCCGTCCGACCTGACGCCGATGAACGAGACGCCCCCCTTCGGCTCCGTCCACATCGAGCCCGGAGCGACGGACGCGCTCGCCTCGGCGCCGACGATCACGGCCAGCTCCTCCCACTTCCAGCTCTGCGCGGACACGGTCAAGGTCACGCTGTGGGGGCTGAGGAGCGACGACGCCTTGACCTTCCTGGACGCCGTCTACCAGTACTCGGCGAACGTCGAGGCCATCGGGCTGATGAACGTCCCGACGGTCAGGGACGAGAAGCGCACCCAGGCGGAGTTCGGCACGCTCGCGCAGAAGAAGACCGTCGAGTTTCGGGTCTCCTACCTCCAGAGCCGCATGAGCGCGATCGCGCGTCAGATCATGAAGTCCTCGATCGTCGGCTTCAACGTCGCGTGACGGGCTTCTCATTGCTGCCACGGGCGGTTTGCTGTAAAAGTGTTCGGCCTAGACGAATCCCGACGAGGGAAGGGGAGCCGAACCGATGCCGCAAGAGCCCGTCAAGACCACGCTGTTCGTCTCTCAGATCGTTGCCGGGTCAGGCATCAGCATCAACCCCGCCGCGGGGACCGGGGTCGTCACGATCTCCGTCCACGGCTCGGAGGCGCCGACCGCCATCACCGGCGGCGCGACCCCGTTCCCGATCACCGGCCAGGCCGCCGCGAGCGCGACCTCCCCGGGAGGCGAGGTCGACGTGGCGGGCGCTCCCGGCGGCACCGGCGCGGGGGGCAACGGCGGCGCGGCCAAGGTCTCGGGCGGCGCGGCGGGCGCGGGCAGCAACGGGAACGGCGGCGACGTCGTCCTGACGGCGGGCGCCCACGACGGCACGGGCCTCGACGGCAACCTCGTCGAGCGGAGCGTGAAGCTCGTCCACCAGGTGGCCCCGACGGCGGCCACGGTCTCCGCGACGCTCACCGCGGCCCAGGTCCTCGCCGGGATCATCACGGTCCTCCAGGGCGCCGCCGGCGCCTCGGCGCAGCAGCTCCCGCTCGCGACCGCGATGGACACCGCGCTCCCGAACTCGGTCGCGAACGACGCCTTCGACTTCTCGGTCGTCAACATCTCGGCCGTCGCGGCGGAGTCGGCCTCGATCACCACGAACACCGGTTGGACGCTCGTCGGCGACATGGACGTCGCGGCCAACTCGGCGGCCACGACCAAGTCGGCCGGCCGCTTCCGCGCCCGCAAGACCGCGGCCGGGGCCTGGACGCTCTACCGCCTGTCGTGATCCGCGAAGAGCGCGGGGGAAGCTGAACGGAGCGAGGGGACGGCATGACGAACCCGGTCGTTAACGTCAACGCGCAGCAGCAGGTGGCTCCTCAGCCGAGCGCCCTGCAGAAGAGCGGCGCGCTCGTCTCCTGCGGCGGGACGATCACCTCGCAGGGCACCTACTCCCTCCTCACGCAACTCGCGGACCTGACGCCCCTCCTCGTGGGCGCGGCCGCGATCACGTCGCTGGCCTGGTCCGGCGGGGTGGTCACCGCCACGACCACCGCGCCGCACGGCCTCGTGACGGGGACGAACGTGACGATCGCCGGCGCCGCGCCCGCCGGCTACAACGGGACCTTCCCGGTCACCGTGACGGGCGCCTCGACCTTCACCTACGCGCTGGCGGCCAACCCCGGCGCGGAGACGGCCCCGGGCACGTGGGTCCCGGAGCAGGTCGCGAGCCTGACGCAGCGCGCGACGACGTTCTTCGGCCAGGGGTCGACCCAGGCGGTGTGGGTGCTCGAGCTCGGCTACGGCCCGGCGTCGACGTGCGTCTCGTTCCTGAGCACGTGGATCACGGCCAACCCGGGGATCTTCTACAGCTACCTCGTCCCGCGCTTCTGGGACGCCGTCAGCCAGTACCTCACCTTCCTCGCGGGCTTCGAGGCCGTGACGTCGAAGACCTACTTCTACACGACGACCACGCTCGCGACGTACAAGGCGTACACGGCGCAGATGAAATGCGTGCAGGCGCTGATCGAGGCGCCAGCGTACGGCGTGTGGCCGGCGAACGCGCTGACCGCGATCTCCTGGAGCGGCGGCGTCGTCACGGCCTCGACCACGACGAACCACGGCGTCCTGCCCGGACAATGGTTCCAGATCGCGGGATGCACGCCGACCGGCTACAACGGCTGGTTCCAGGCCCTCCTCGGGACGACGGGGACCACGATCCTCTACGCGCTCGCGACGAACCCGGGCGCCGAGTCCGTCCTCGGGACGCTCGTGCAGAGCCAGTTCGCCTCGGCCGGCGTCCCCGCGACGGAGTTCTCCTGCGCCGCGCCCTTCTGGGCGACGCTCAACTCGAAGCCGTCGTCGACGAACAAGGT